>ENA-UOOK01004267-UOOK01004267.1-fermentation-metagenome-genome-assembly--contig:-NODE-4267-length-15498-cov-6.203458_pt1 | contig 15498 bp, 12 predicted proteins | sample MGYA00245777_ERZ724023 | MGnify/ENA primary metagenome ERZ724023 (study PRJEB28704, sample SAMN03018312) | fermentation metagenome | biome: anthropogenic terrestrial biome; feature: soil; material...
TCCCAATGGCTTTTCTATACCTCTACGAAATTGCGAACTTTATTGTACTCTATCTGTTACAAGTTCACTATACCACTACATACATCCACCATGCCGGTAATTTTTCACATGCAGGCAATGTCTATATTTCTAGCCATATATCAGAGAGATAAACATTATTTGTCTGACATACTTAGGATTGTTACTTGCAACTCGAATTTTCGTGCCCAAAAAGGCGCCATGACAGCTAGCCACGGCGCCTAACTCAAATCATTTTAACTATTGGATGCTGTAGGCATTGCTTTTTGCTTCTTGACCATCCGGTAAAGCACAATTGAAAATACAATGCCAACAACCGCGGTACTCATCAGGAAAAGGAAAATGTAATTGTATCCTGTGTTTTTGTAAGTATCCATCCATTTACCGAACATAAACGAATAAATAGCATCCGGCAAATATCCAATTACCGACGCGACTCCGATAACAGTACCCGTAATTCTTTTTGGTATGTTGCTCTCGTTCATAATTGAAAACACAACACCATAAAGCATCATCGAAACAGCTGCGGGAAACAGTGATAAAATTGTCGCAAATGTTGAATTGATTCCGTGTGGAAGTGTAAGGAAAACGATATACAGCACGGCTGCTATGGACATACCGCAAACAAACCAACGCAGCGTCGACTTAAATATCTTATCTGCCAAAAAACCTCCAACAATCGAGAACAGGCACATTAAGTTGCTTCGAACAATGGAAATTGCTGAAGAATCAATAGTCGGAACTTTCATTACATCTGTCAGGTACGGGGTAAAATAGTTGACAGTTGTATACAGTCCATACGATATGAAGATCAGCAGGGATATCATCCAGACCTGCGGCATTTTGACAGCAGTTAAAACGTCCCGGATGTGAAATTTTTCACTTTCATCTTGCTCAACAACGACCGTTTTGCCATTGGCATCTTTCTTCTCTTTGAAGAAAACACCAACAAGCAGCACTGCAACGACGGTCCCAATTCCAAATGTCAAAACCGCCATCTTAAATCCAAAGACAACGTTTGAGCTGAATTTAGAGTACACGGTCAGAGCAAGAGCATTAATTAAGGCCGACCAAATACCAGAGGATGCATAATAAATACCGTAAGATCTGCCCTGAGAATCATCACCGCCAGTTTGACGAACTGCCTTTGTGAGAGCGCACCAGAAAACGAAATTGGTGGAGAAACCAAGAAGCAGCCAGACAATGCAGGACAGAGTATAGTTTTGCATTGTAAAAATATAAAAGAAAATCAAAACAACAGAGCCTAGCATGGATGTGATTAGACACTTTTTTGTTGAGAATTTATCGGCAATTATTCCTCCAAAAATATAGAAAAATATTGCTGTTCCGCTTTCCAGTGTCATCATAAAGCCCGACTGTGCATTCGTGATTCCCATAGCCGCAATCTGCTGATCATAAAAGACATAACGTATGTAGGGGAAAGAGTACATAATTCCATTGACAAAACCGAGAAGCAAGAGCAGGATAAATTGTTTGCCTGTGATGTTCAACTTTCTCATCGAGTTACCCTCCAATTTTAATTAAATCTTACGTATTTGCTTCTTACATCAGCCAAAATGCAACTTGTGTATCGATAAATTGCATTATTCATACTTTTTGCCAAAACCGAATGCACCTTCGAGTTGGCATATGCGTGCCGCAAATTTTGAAGCGCTCTCCATTGCTTCACAGATCATGGCATTTTGTTCCACGTGTTGTTTTAATCTGAAGATATAGCAAACCATAAAAGCTGTAATAAATGAGTCGCCTGCTCCCATGGTGTCAACAATTTTTTCAAGAGGCGCCGCATTTTGCCTGTAAAATTTGCTCCCGTCAAACGCCATTGCTCCTTTTGCTCCCAAAGTTGCTACCGCCAGTTTCGGTCCCAGTTTTTTCACAAACTCTAAGTGCTCTTGAACCGCTTCTTCATCTTGCCCACTGCAAGACATAAAAGCATAATCCACATTAGGTGCAACCTGTTCATAATATTCTTGCGAGGAATCATCTGAAAAATCAAAGGAAAGAGGTACACCTGCCTGCTGAATTTTGTGCAGTTCTTTCTCGGTGTAGCAATAATTTCCAGAATGAACCACGTCAAACTGTTTGATGTACTGCAAATCAAACCTGTCTAGAACATAGGGATGCCGTCCGCGAACGCCACCATCGTTCCAGTCCAGGAATACACGATCCCCATCTTTTATTGTGATTTCGGACCAACCGTTTTCATCCTCGAATTGCTTGCATTTTACGGTTTCAATGTTAAGCCTGTCCAACGTGTTTATCACATGTTCCGCCGCAGCGTCATTTCCAAAATATCCCATATACGCGGAACGTTTTACACCCAGCATATTTGCATAAGCTGCGTAATTGACGCAATTTCCACCGGGATACATCGTTTTGATATGGACATATTTATCGACTACATTATCCCCGAATCCTAAAACGCTAACATCATAAAGACTCATGACAAACTTTCCTCCCGATATTATTTCACAGATATTGTTTTGTTGCTCCTAATCACAAACCAGCCAATCCACTTTCAGATACTTTGATTTCTTTTTCATCAATGCTATTCTTCTTTTTTTCTGTGCCGGTATACGCTTTCAGTAATCAACCTTACCCATATATCTACGAATTTCCAAAGGATGGTTGCGAAGTTTTGCCAACTCGTTTCTATAGGTGCACATAACATAGTAAAAGAAATTAGGAGTGAAATAGTCAACGACTTCTTCACTTATGAGATCTATACCGAGTTCTTTGGCATCAACGACCTCATATTTTTCAGCATATTTTGTTAAGAAAGAGAGGACACGTTCATCCATGACACGTGTTTTTCCACTGTTCTCGAGTAACACGTACAAAGTGTTTTTGTCAGTAACTTCGAATGGGCCGTGGAAATACTCGCCGGAGTGGATATAGCAGGAGTGCATCCATTGCATTTCCATAAGAGAACAGATGGAGAAACCATAAGCATTGGCAAAAGCTGCGCCACTGCTTAAAACATAAACGATAGGCTCCTGATAGTATTTTTGAGCAAAAATTTCAGCACGTTTCTGCACTTTTTTCGCAGCCTGGCGAGTTATGCCGTCAATTTTTTCAAAGCCTTTCAACATTTCTTCATAATGCGGAAAATCTTCCGTCTGATACAGTAACTCGTTCATCAATGCCATACTTTGATAAATCGGATTCTCAAGATAATTTACATCATCCCCAAAATCATACCGAATGTTGTAGTCACCGACCGTGTTGATTTTGGAACCCTCTACAAACGTAAACGTGATTACAGTGGAACCCTGTCCTTTTGCAAAACAGGCAGCCTCATACGCCTCCTGCGTGTTTCCGCTGTGAGAGCAGACTATGGTAACCGATTTTTCTGTTAGGGTTTTTGGTCTAGCACACAGCAATTCCTGCGCGGTGTACAGATGCGAACGGATTGACACAGACTCATTTTCAATGAAATACTTTGGGGGATAGAGTTCTACTAAGGAACCACCGCAGGCTGTAAAGAATACATCTCTGATCTCTCCTTTCTTTTCTAAAATTTCAGTGATGATTTTTTTAGCATTTGCCCTCATTTGATTACCTCCAAAAATTATGATTTGGAATAAACTACTCGTCCGTTTGAAATGGTCATATAGACATCCACATTTCGCATTTCCTCTATGGGAAGAGCAAATACGTTGTGATCCAGCACAGTGATATCCGCCAGTTTTCCTGGTTTCAGGGTTCCCAAAATATCTTCGTGCCCATTAGCATATTGGCCACCGTAGCTGTATGCGCGCAGTACTTCCGGAATGGTCAAAGCATTTTGGGGCAATAGCGTTTTACCGCTTATCATGCGCTTTCCGGCAACGCAATAAATGGTATCACCTATGTTTGGCTGGGAATACGGTATATCTGAAACGAAGCTGATATTAACACCAGAGTCTGCCATTTTTCGATGGTTCCAAAGACAATTCCACCGTTCAGGGCGAAGGGTATTTCCCAGAAGTTCCACCACATCATTACCATATAGAATTATTGATAGGCTGTAATCTTCCGCAGAGATTCCCAAACGCCCCATTCGTTCCAAGTCGTCGGGGTGACTTATTTCAAGGCTTGTAATCGCGTGGCGCCTCCCCGTGGTATGATTAACTTCTGAGGCTTTTTCAAAAAGATTTACACATTCGCGTACCGCCCTGTCGCCCTGGTCATGCAGAGTTACACGAATGCCCATTCGATCCGCATCAGTCACTATTTGTTCAAGGGAGTCGTAATCATACGGCTGAATGCTACAAGTATCACTTCGGCACGGATAAGGTTCTAGCATGTTGGCTTTTAAATCGCCGATACATCCGTCTGTAAAAATGCTAATTCCCTGAAAATTCAGGAACGGGCTCCTGTATTTCATCTGTGCTTTTTTTACAAAATTCAGATTGAAAGGACTATCGACTGATTGTAATGCGAAGTTCTCCCTAAGAGTCAACTCACCATCCTGATCCATTTTTTCCAGAACAGAGAGGACACCATAAAAATCGTCATACCCAATATCCTTAACAGAAGTAATCCCCTTGCTGTTCATTAGACGCATAAATTTTTTGTATTCATTTTTTACAAACACAGGGTCGCTCATATATTCTTTTAATAAAGCCGTCATTGCTTCAAAATTTAAGTGAGAGCTGTTAAATCCGTAGCGGTTCAATGCGATCTGATTCATCCAGCAGTTATTCCTGTTTTCCGTAAAGACTACTACCGGCCTGTCTGGAAATGCCGTATCTAGGCGAGAAGCATCTGGCTTTTTGTTTGTAAAAGACTCGGCGTTCCATCCATGTGCATAGACTGGAGCCCCAGGAGGAAGTGTTCCAGCATGTTTTTCCAAAGCTGCCATAACACTTTCCTCACCATAAATCTTGGACAAATCCAGACCAAGGCCCCTGATGATATTTCCAGTAAAAAAGGTATGGTTGTCAGAACATCCCGGCATTACTGTTTTTCCATATAGAGAAATTTTCTGGGTCTTCGGCCCAATCCAATCCTTGGTCTGATCCTTATCGCAAACAGAAACAATTTTTTCATCTTTAATCACTATGCATCTTTCTGTAGTACTCAAATCTTCGGCTGTAAAAACGCTGTCCGAAAAAAGAATTAAATCGGCGAATTGTTTTCCTTTTGTCAAAATCAATCCCTCCATATTTGTTATGTCGTTATAATACTATATAATACAACTTTCATAATGATATATCGTCATTAAACAGAATTTATTAACATAAACAAGCACATGTTGTAGAAAAAGGTCATTCATGTACTGCTTTCTACCACATTGGAATTATAGACTTCATAATAATTCCCAATATGCATAATAAAATGAGGCAGTCAAAGTTCCTGTCTTGACCGCCTTGTGTCTATCAATAATAAATTATAAAAAGCCACCAAGCATTCCACCTAAGCCCTTAAATCCATCTTCTGCCGCTTTTATAAAATAACGCATTGAAACAGACAGGCAAAGAGGTTGTCGTCGCCAGCCCGGAGGAATCCGTCGGAAAAGTGTTTGACCTGATGGATGCTCTGAAAGCCAGTATTGAGAAGCAACAGGAAAACAACGCAGGCACGGAAGTTTCCTCCGGAAAACGACTAATAAAAGAAAGGTGCTTAAAAAGGTTAAAAAAGACAACAATTCGAATATATAGAGAAATTTGCCCAGATATAAAATTAAGTCGGACATTTTTGTCCGACTTAATAGTCTATTCAAATTTTGGAACTGTAGGAATTAAACCAGCCTGTGTGAAAACGCAAAGACATGGCAGCCCCCAAAAGCGATCCTGCTTCAATATGTTGATCAAAAAGCAAATAGTCACCCCCCGGCACAGCCGGGAGTTTTCGTTCTACAATAAAATCCCGCATGTATGCTGATAATCCAGTGTACATGCGGGGTTTCTTTATTTTGTGCGTACTATATTATGATACGTTTAACTTAATCTTGTAATTAAAAACGCATTCTGTGACATGAAAATGACAACCTATATGCCTGATTTTATCCGATGAATTTGCTATGCCGTAGAATTGCCCGGATTCGAAAGGGCTCCGAATTCGGGCGTTGGATGGAAATGACTGAATAGACGACGAAAATCAGCGATCCGTGAAAAGGTAAACAATGCTGCTATAGTTTTCCTCCCGAAATTAACTTTGCAAAGAATTTTTGGTTGTTTACAACGCTGGCATCGCCAGGCCTGTATTTTGATGCTTTTTCATTATGTTCATACGCTTTTTTCAAATCACCGAGCTTATAGTAACTGACGCATAACTGAAGATGTGGATACCAGGTGTAATACGCCATGTAAATAAAGCTCCAGCGATTGGGATCTGGAACCTGCAGGGTTGCTTGTTCATACCAGTATATAGCCGTTTTGTCCTGGGCAGTCCTATGAAAAACATCTCCAATTCGGCAGCACGCTTCCGCACGGGGAGCGGAATAACGGAAGGACTGAAACAGCGAATCCAGTTCTTTTTCTTCGCTGCCAAGTGCGCGGTAACAATCCGCCTTAAAAATGCATGCGAATATTTTGTCTTCCACCCATCCTTGGTTTGTGGAAAGATTTTTATTATAACTTTCGATCGCTTCCTGAAATCTTCCGTTTTCCCTCAACTCGTTGCCATAGTAAAAATAATCGCGGGGAGAAAAGAGATCCCCTCTTGCTTTTTTCTCCTCAAAGATCGATACGGTTCGGCCGACGGCGTGGTGGATTTTCTTATGGGTAACCGAAATGTCCGAATTTATGATGTTTCCAAATACATTGATGTAATTATGGCAGTCACCATACCATTTATAATTTTTGGAACGTTTTAAAAGCCTGTTGCGCCGGTAGCGCAGGGTTACATTTCCAAACGCATCCGTACCCGCGTCGTAGTACATGGAAACGGAATCAACCGACGGGTCAAGGGTTTCTTTCAGTTTTTTCAGCTTTTTTCGATCGGGTTCCAGCAGAACATCGTCGGCGTCAAGATACAGAATATAGTCTTTGGTAGCATGTTTGAAAGACTCATTTCTTGCGTCGGAAAAGCTGTCATTCCATGGATAATCAAAAATCCGGCTGGTATACTTTTTTGCGATTTCTTTTGTCCGGTCGGTCGATCCGGTATCTACAATATTGATTTCATCAACAATATCCTGAACCGTATCCAAACACCGGGCCAATGTATCTTCTTCATTTTTGACAATCATGCATAGACTTATCGTAATCATAAATGATCCTTTCCGCCCTTTGTTGGGCTATGCTCCGTTTTGTCGGCATAATAGAAACGTTAGGACAGCAGGCACAGAAATATGTGCCTGCTGTCCTGAGAAAATCATTTTGAAGTTCCGATTCTTTTGCTGCCGATCGTCATTTCGCAGTTAACATCCCCAGCTTATCAATCAGCTGCTGATATAACTAATTGCAATAATGATTGATGGAGCGGCCGGTGTTCCGGTCGGTGTCAGGCGATAAATACCGGCACTTGAGGTGGTGGAACTGACAGACTGGTTAATTACCAGCGTATCCGAAGCGGCCGCGGATATCTCATAAGCCAACACCATGCTTCCCACATCGGTTGCCGATGTCAAGGTGCGCGTTCTGGCAGAATCCGGGATATCCGTTGTGTTTTGCTTCAGCCAGATGCGAATTGATGTCGCCTGCGGCGCCGTTTGCGAAACCTGGACTGAAATATTAACCAAATAAGTGCCTGCTGTCTGGAACGTTATTGTAGAAGATGAAGCTGTGTGAGTAATGCCATTTAGCAGCTTATTTGTTGACAACGTAATAGGCGTCGTTGTATTTGCCGTTGTCGGCGTTTGCGTTGTATTGTCTGAAAGCAAAGCATAAGGAGCCAGTGCCAAACTGCCTGTTACTCCAACTGCGCCAGTTGGGCCGGTTACACCAGTGGCACCGGTAACGCCGGCAGCTCCTGTAGTCCCAGTTGCTCCGGTAACGCCGGCAGCTCCTGTAGTCCCGGTAGCTCCGGTGACGCCGGCAGCTCCTGTAGTCCCGGTAGCACCGGTGACGCCAGTTGCACCAGTAGCGCCCGTAGTCCCAGTTGCTCCGGTAACGCCGGCAGCGCCAGTAGTCCCGGTAGCTCCGGTGACGCCAGTTGCACCAGTAGCGCCCGTAGTCCCAGTTGCTCCGGTGACGCCGGCAGCTCCTGTAGTCCCGGTAGCACCGGTGACGCCGGCAGCTCCTGTAGTCCCGGTAGCACCGGTGATGCCGGCAGCTCCGGTAGGTCCTGTGGCGACTCCGGGTATTATGACACCGGTCAGACTAGCTGCGCCTATGGGACCTATGACGGCTCCGGGTATTATAGCGCCAGCCCGGCCAACTGCATTCATGGGACCTATAACGATTCCATGCGGCGTGGTGTCAGTCAGTCCAACTGCATCGGCTGGGCTGGTGGTGGTACCACCTGAAGCACCAAGTGAATCCGTAGCTTCCGCACCCGTGAAACAAGGAGGCCCCGAAGGGCCGGAAGTACAACACCCTAGATTGTCTGGCGGGCAACATTTACATTTATTATACTCACTGTCATTATCATCCTGAGAAAATGGAATCCTGTTGTTCATGTTATCACTTCACCAATAAAATTAAATTTCCGGAAAAGTAAAATTATAGAAAACCTCAGTTACTAGGTTATGCACGATCGATTAAATTCGTTTTCTGCTTTCTGTTTTTGATTCAGAAAAATTATGTATACGAAATTTTCGCAAATGGTTTGCTTTTTTTCCGTGCTGCGAGAGCAAATTTAATGAAATATAATTTGTGTTTCAGACAAAAAAATCCCGCATGATTGTAAAAGTCATGCGGTGTTTTACTTTTAATGAAAACATGCTGGGCGGACAAAATAATGGAACTGCTTTCAGGAGGCAATCTTACTAAGAAGGGTGTTTAAACTAGCTTTCTGTTTTTCAAGGGAATAATGGTCTTCAATAAATTTTCTATATTCCGCGGAATTATAAGCGCCCCCCAGCTTGTCAACTGCTTCACTGATACTGTTGAATAAATATTCTTTGGGGTAGATACTGCCCGCTCCAACAAAATTGTGGATAATCGGTTTAATTCCTTTTGCCATAGCCTGCATAACACTGACGTTCTGAGACTCGAGGACACTGGAGCACAGGATGTAGTTTTTGTCGTCCAGCCAATGATTCAGGTCTTTTTGCCAGCCGCAGAAGCAGACATGGCCCCGGATACCCCATTCCTCCATCATTTGTTTAAAATATAGGACATAGCGGTCATCCTGAAATAATCCTGCGATATAAAGCCCATATCTGCTGTCGTGATCCAGCATTGCCTTAAAAGTATGTATGAGCAGCATGGGCCCTTTTTTATAGTTAATATATCCCACGTAGGCAATTCGAAAACCATGATTTCGCTTTTGAAACGAATATTTATTCAGGTCGATACCGTTGGGTATCACCTGCGTTTTCTGACGGTCAATTTTATATTTATTTACCGTATACTCCTGAATTCCGGGAGAAACGAATACGATGGTATCCACCACGCTCCAGTTGACACGCGCTGGATATCCTGCAAACGCTTCATAGCTGTGAAGCCGGCAAATAATTTTCCGGTTCTGCGCAATGGGAAGTTTGCTTGCGTATATGATCAGATTGTCACACCACTCGAACCAGCAAATATCCGACCATTCCATCCCTTCACCAATCTGTTTAAGATCGGACACGATAATTTTGCGCGTTTCATACGCTTCGGATAAGGCGGAAATCACATCCCCCAGAAAACTGTCCAGATTTTTATTTACAAAAAAGGCAAGTTTCGGTTTACAAGAATTATCATTCATAAAATCTCATCCTTTCCAATATCGATTCTCTTTTCCGCGGCCAAATTCCAGGTAGCAAAATTCGGGTGTTTTGCATATTTTTTTAAGAGAAACCATTTTGCGAATTCTGTGTGGTACATTCCGGGTCAGACAGGGAGGACTGCTGTTTGAGTGAAAATCCGATGGTTACCGTTGGAATTATTAACTATAACTGTGCCCGCTTTCTTAAAACCTGCGTGAATTCTTACCTAAATCAAACCTATCCCTACATTCAGATCCTTTTAATAGACGATTGTTCTTCCGATGGATCAAAGGAACAAATAAAAGAACTGGAACAAAATTCCGGAAAAACGATTCGCTGCATCTATCACGGCACGAATTCCGGCGGCCCGTCAAAGGGGATTCAGGACATTATCCGGGAAGCGAGAGGAAAATACTTTCAATGGATTGCCTCAGACGATTTTGTTGAAACGGACGCGATTGAACAATTTGTAAATTATTTGGAAAATACAAACAAAGATTATGTTTATTCGAATCTGAATATCGTGAATGCGTCCGGTCAGATTACGGCACGCTGGAAATATCAGATTCCCGAACGGAAGGAAATTGTGCGCCGTGTTTTCGCCTCAGGTTCCGGCGTCATTCCGATGAATGGCCTGTACCGCACAGACTTTTTCCGCAATAAAGGCATTACCTGGACTGTTTATAAAGAAAACGACTATTCCTGTGATACCATCAATTCCCTTCAGTTTCTCAAAAATGGCATAACATACGGCATGATACCGGACGGCCTGATCAATTATCGAATCCATGGGAACAATTGTTCCAGCGATTTTGCCAAAAGGGTTTGCACCTCTCTTTCCATCTACGAATACATCATTGAAAATTTTAATGAAGAATTATATTTACCAGGTGTTGAATGGGATCACCTTGCAAACAGGGAACAAGCGAAGGATTACGAAATTGCACGGGTTTATTACAATAAAATCACCCGGCTTTTGGATGGAAAAGATCTTCCCGGGTATTTGGCTGGTTCCGTTGCCAACGATGAAATGAGAAAATGTCTGGGCGGATTTTATCAGGCGGGCCTGAAACGGATTCAAGAAGGCTTGGAACAGGGGGATACTCTGAAAAGCCAGCTGCTGGAGTTAAAAGAAAAATACAATTCTTTGTCATTCTATTTTTGAGGAGGATTCCGTTCATGCCAAATCCAGTGAATCAAATGGAAACGGGCGCAAAAGAGATTACATACTGCGATTATGTTGCCTCTCTTGGGAAAAAAGAAGTTTTGATTTATGGTGCGGGCGGCGTTGGAACGATCACGGCCGATATATTAAGGAACAGCGGCTGCAACTTGCGGGCCTTTATCGATGATGATCCCAAAAAGCAGGGGATGGTTATTGATGGAACAAAAGTTCTTTCTTATCGGGATGCCTGCAAAAATTTCGAGAGTGTTATCCTGGTCTGCACGCCAAATTTTGCCGGTACCTATAAAAAGCTGAAAGGATGCGGATGTACCGTTCAGCGGTTCCCGGTAATGATGAGCCGGCGGGGATTTTATTCCAAGGATTTGCTTTTGAAAAACGAGAAAAAGATCAAAAAGGTTTTCAATCTTTTGGCCGACAACCTTTCCAAAACAATCTTCCAAAAAATCCTGAAAAACAGAATGATGATGGATTTTTCATGTCTGGATGAATGTGTCTGCCAAAATCAGTATTTTCCGGAAGATTTGTTTGTCCTTGGCTCTGAGGAATGTTTTGTGGATGGAGGCGCTTGCCGCGGAGAAACGATTTCTGCCTTTCTTCGGGAAACCGGCGGCCATTTTAAATTTATCTATGGCTTTGAACCCGACAAAAAAAGCTATGCAATCCTTCTTTCAAATATGCTCTCGGTTGATCCGTCCCGCAAAGAACTGCTGAATGCTGCCCTTTACGATAAAACAGGGCAAATGGAGTTCAGCAGTAAGGCGAACGGAGCTTCTTCCATTTCAAAAAGCGGCAGTGAGACAATCAGGCTGGTTGCTTTGGATGAGATTTCAATGGAAAACAAGCCGACCTATATTAAGCTTGATATTGAAGGGGCGGAGGTGAAAGCGATCCGCGGAATGAAGCGGAGTGTGGAAGCCTGCCGGCCAAGGCTGGCGGTATCGGTTTACCATAAACCGGAAGATTTGTGGGAAATACCTCTGCTGCTCAACCGGATGTTCCCGTTCTACCGGCTTTTTCTGCGGCATTATACGGATAGTTTGCTGGAAACTGTCTGTTACGCCATATAGATTCTGGAAAGGGACTGGTGCTTTATATGTTTGAAGGGAAAACACTGATGATTACCGGAGGAACTGGTTCTTTCGGCAATGCCGCTGTTCGCCGTTTTTTAAATACAGGGCTGAAAGAAATCAGAATATTCAGCAGAGATGAAAAAAAGCAGGAAGATATGCGCCGTAAATTTCATAACGAAAAGCTAAAATTTTATCTGGGTGATGTCAGAGATTTTCCGACTCTTTCCGACAGCCTCAAAGGTGTGGACTTTGTTTTTCACGCGGCGGCGCTGAAACAAGTTCCATCCTGTGAGTTTTATCCCATGGAGGCCGTAGAAACAAACGTTATCGGTACGTATCATCTCATTCGGGCGGCAGTCCAAAATCATGTCCGGAAAGTTGTAGTCTTAAGCACCGACAAGGCCGTTTATCCGATTAACGCTATGGGAATTTCAAAAGCTATGTTGGAAAAGGTCATGGTGGCGGCATCCCGTAATATCGATGAATCGGAAACAACCCTGTGCGGAACGCGTTACGGAAACGTTATGGCGTCCCGTGGATCGGTGATTCCTCTGTTTATCAGCCAAATCAAGCAGGGGTTGCCATTAACCGTTACCGATCCTGAAATGACGAGGTTTATGATGTCGCTGGACAGTGCAATCGATTTAGTGCTGTATGCCTTTTATCATGCGAAACAGGGCGATATTTTTATTCAGAAAGCACCGGCGGCGACCATCCTGGATTTAGCCAATACCCTAAAAGATATTTTTAAGGCAGATAATAAGATCAAAATCATTGGTACCCGTCATGGAGAAAAGCAATATGAAACCCTGCTGACCCGGGAAGAAATGGCCGTAGCGGAAGATTTGGGGAATTATTATCGAATTCCTGCCGACAACCGCGACCTGAACTACGACAAATACATTTTTCAGGGTCAAAAAATCACAGACAGCCTGAGTGATTACAATTCCCGCAACACCCGGAGACTATCCTGTGAAGAACTGAAAAAAATGCTGCTGGGACTCGAAACTGTCAAAGAAGCGCTGCCGCTGCGCAGTGAGGGGTCAGCGCCGTGCTGAAAGTAATGACAATTGTGGGGACTCGGCCGGAAATTATAAAATTGAGCCGGGTTATTGATCGGCTGGATCATTATACCGATCACGTTCTCGTTCATACCGACCAGAACTACGACTATGAACTTAACGGAATATTTTTTCAGGAAATGGGTCTGAAAAAACCCAAATACTCTCTGAATGTTGCTGGCAAAACACCGGTAGAAACAATTGCCAATGTCCTTATAAAGAGCGATGAAGTCCTGAGAAAGGAAAAGCCGGATGCGGTTCTGATATACGGCGATACCAATAGCTGTCTTTCCGCTCTTTCGGCAAAGCGTCTGAAAATTCCCGTTTTCCATATGGAAGCGGGCAATCGTTGTTTCGACCAGCGCGTACCGGAAGAGATAAATCGCAGACTGGTGGATCATATCAGTGACATCAATCTAACAATTTCGGAACATGCCAGAAGATATCTGCTGCGGGAGGGGATTCCGGGGGAAACGGTTTTTAAAGTGGGTTCCTGCATGAAAGAAGTACTGGATTTTTATCGGAAGGATATTGACGATTCAAACATTCTTCAGAAATTTGGGTTATCGGAAAAAGACTATTTTGTCGTCAGCATCCACCGCGAAGAGAACATTGATTCCGATCGCTGTTTTAGAGATTTGATAAATAGCCTGAATGTTCTTGCCAAGACTTATCGAAAAAAAATCCTCGTATCAACACATCCCCGCACAAGAAAAAAAATACAACAGTTCGCTCCTGCTTTGTTCCAGCCTGAAATTATATGGAGCAAGCCGCTTGGATTTTTTGACTATGTCAAACTGCAGACACATGCTTCCTGTGTCCTGTCGGACAGCGGGACTCTCACGGAAGAAGCGGCGCTGCTGGGCTTTCCGGCTGTTGCCCTCCGCCAAGCACATGAACGGCCCGAAGGAATGGATAGTGGAATTACAATTTTGTCAGGGCCGAGAGCCGAGCGGGTTTTACAGTCGGTTTTCGCGGCGGTTGGGATGGCTGCGGAAAAAAATACTGGATTCAATTCCGTACCTGATTATGAAATTCCCAATGTGTCCGATAAAGTTGTTAAAATAATTCTAAGCTATACCGATTATGTACGGCGCACCATATGGAGAGAAGATGATGTGTAATTGAGCCGAAAGAAACTGCTGGTAATGGGTTCCGCCGGTATGGCCGGACATCTTATTACGACCTATTTTGAAGAACAGGGAAAGTACACAGTGACAGACATTTCCCGAAGCAGAAAATTACGGGAACAGTCCCGTTTGATTGATGCCTGCAAGATTCAAAATCTGGAAACTTTTTTGGATGGGAAGAATTTTGATGTTATCATCAACTGTATCGGTATTCTGAATCGGCAGGCCGACTTACATCCGGATCAGGCGATTCTATTGAATGCTTTTCTTCCGCATTTTTTAGAGGAAAAGTATCGGAACTCATCGACGAAGGTCATTCAGCTAAGTACCGACTGTGTTTTCTCCGGGAAAATCGGCCATTATACGGAAACGTCGTTTCGGGATGGGGACAATGTGTATGCGCGTACAAAAGCTTTGGGAGAAATATCGGAAGGCCGTAATCTGACGCTCCGTACTTCTTTCATCGGACCGGAAATCAATCCGGATGGAATCGGTTTATTTCATTGGTTTATGAAATCAAAAGGAGAGGTTGACGGCTATGCCAATTCCATTTGGACGGGTATCACAACGCTTGAAATGGCAAAAGCGCTGGAATGGGCCATAAAAGAGGATGTTTCCGGATTGTATCATCTGGTTTCTTCCGAAAGTGTAACAAAATACGAATTGCTTCTCCTTTTCCAGAAAGTGTTTCATCGCACCGATATCCGGATTCGTAAAGTTTGGAAAGAGCCTGTGGATAAAAGCCTTATTAATACTCGCTGTGATTTTGTGTACCGGCCCCCTTCCTATGAACAAATGTTGACGCAGATGCGCGAATGGATGCTGCTGCATCCTTCCTTATATTCTTTCTATCCAATGGCAGGTGTTTAAAATAAGATATTCGAAATTGTTTTCCAATTGGTTACCATGGACAATCTCCGCTGCAATTTGATTAGAAAACGTAATGATACATATGTCACATAACTGCATGATTTCTCGAACGGGTTTGACCGGTCGCCTGTGGCAAAATTCGATAGAATGCAGACCGTTAAATCCATTGGGAACAGTACAACGACAGTTCGGGATCTGGCAAATGATGAGGATGTAAAAATGGTTTTGCTTGTGCTGGCGGAAAGCGTTGGCCGACGGATGCGGGAACAGGGTTTCAAAGGACGGACGCTGTCGGTCTCCATTCGGGATAATCAGCTGTCTACCATAACGCGGCAGTGCAAATTTGAAAAGTTCACGA
>ENA-UOOK01004268-UOOK01004268.1-fermentation-metagenome-genome-assembly--contig:-NODE-4268-length-15495-cov-26.743394_pt1 | contig 15495 bp, 13 predicted proteins | sample MGYA00245777_ERZ724023 | MGnify/ENA primary metagenome ERZ724023 (study PRJEB28704, sample SAMN03018312) | fermentation metagenome | biome: anthropogenic terrestrial biome; feature: soil...
CTGCCGTCAAAAACAATCAAACAGGATTCCGCAAAAAAATTAACGGAATCAGGAGATACTTTTCTTTAAGCTCGGCAAATTCTTCTTTAAGCTCGGCTTTTTCCTCTTTGACTTTCAAAATGTCGGCCTCAAGCTGGAGGATTTTTTCACGCATGACCGCACTGATCGGCAAATCTTTGACGATATCCAGAAGAAGTCCCATTGTAACAGCCTCCTTGATATTGAATCGGATGGCATTGTGCTTATCGACGATAAGAATCCCAAGCATCCGACATTCCCGACATGGAAATAATCACTTATCTTTCAGATATTCAAGCGCGGTCTTGCGGTCGGCGGTATATCGCTGAACGTTGCTGTTTGCCCCGCTGACCGTGACATAGCTGTATACTCCGACCGGGTAATACCGTCCGAAGATTTCACTGTTATCCGTAATGCCCGAAGTATTCATTTCAATAAAGCAAACATCCCTCAATGCGTTCTGTTTCTCAAGGGCCTTGGCGAAGCGTTCAAGGGTGGATGATTGAGCCCACATTTTACCGTTTTTATCATACGTACCAATCCGTTTTGCTTCTTCCTGATAAATCTTGCTGTACAGTGACCTGGCTTTCTCGTCGGCACCGTCCAGCAGAAGCCGGGTCTTCTCCGTGACGCCCAGCGTGTCGTTAGTCAATGCGCGCGGTCGGCTGCCGCTGACCAGCACACCGCCCGGCGTGACAGACAGCACCCTGCCGATAATCAATGCTTCATGCTGATTCAAAACGCGGTCTTCCGCCGCCTTGGATTCTTTGGCCGCGGCGGCTTCGGCAAGCTGTCGATGCTTCGCCATGTATCCGGCGATTTCATTTTTCATGGCATCCGGCCAGTCGGCGGGTTCGACGGTCGCGGAGCCGGATTCGTGAAAGATAACAATTCCGGCTGAGGTCGCGCCGGTGATTTCATAATCCCTGTAGACTTTGCCGGATTTCGTTTTCAGGTCAGCCGCACCGACCATCAACGGCACCGCCAGAATCAACAACATCATCAATCGCCCGAGCATCATAAACCAACCCTCCTTGCTGTTAAAATATGAAAGAACTATAATACCGGATTGGTGCGTATAAGAAAAATAAGCGGCAAATTGGTTGAGCGAATATGTTTGCCGTCTCATAATTCACCTTTATGTTAACCACCTTCGGCGAATCCAAAGGCGCATTAACGATTAAAATACCATCCAAAAAACCATTATCAAATGCCGAAATCACGAAAAAAGATAAATTTTCCCCATCACCGATTCATCGAGACGTCACGGCGTTACGCTGTAATCTGTGCAGGCAGTTACCCAGTGCCCACATAAGTTTGGAAGCCACTGCTTCTGTTGCCATATCTCTTACTAAAATAATTTTATTTCTAGCCAGCTCCCGACCTACTTTATACTCTCCCAAATTAACACCTTCTTCAAAGCATTGGGTCGTTACCGCTACCGATACACCTTCATCCAGCAGCTCCCTGATCCTGGCCGCAACATCATAATTACCGCCTTCACAGGGTACCGCTCCCGTACCGAAGCTTTCAATAATAATCCCCTTGTATTCCTTCTTCAGATAGTCAAAAATCTTATTATCCATGCCCGGGTATAGCTTTATTATTAATATGTTCGTACATAATGCAGTTTTTAATGCGAAAGGTTCATCCATCCCCGCTTTTAATTCAATAATTACCTCTTTATTAAAAGCAATTTCCCCAGATTCAATATGGGCAGCATATGGATAATTAACACTCCTAAAGGCATCTTTGCTTTTAGTTCTAAACTTATTAACCCTTGTTCCGTTTATCAGCTTTCCATCAAACGCAACAAACACTCCCCAGATGTCTTCAAGTGAAAATCTTAAAGCTTCTGATAAATTTCGCGTTGCATCTGTATCCGGCGATCCGATCGGGATTTGAGAACCCGTCAGGATAACCGGCTTTTTAATATTTCTCAGCATATATGTCAATAGCGCCGAGGTATGCCCCAGTGTATCCGTTCCATGAGTTATGACAAACCCATCATAATCATTGTAGCTTTCGTATATGGTTTGGGCTATTTTAGCTACCAAGCCGGGATTCATATTCACACTATCTATATTCATGATCAATTTACTGTGTATATCACAAGCGCTTTTATCGTAGGACACAAACTCCAATAAACCTTCAGCACCAAATGACGGCTCTACACCGTGTTCCTTTTTTGATGAGGCAATCGTCCCCCCAGTTGCAATTAAAAGAATCTTTTTCATATTCAACATTCCCCTTAATTCCGCCTAATAGGAATAAATGAAATACTTAAATAAGAAGGCATCTCCTTTTCACCTGTCCTTAAAATCTGTAAAAAGATAAGGATTGTTGAAAAAAGGATCTGCCTTCCTATTAATTATTCGTTAATACCTAGTTATCCATTGTACAGGCTTTTCTAATCCATCTTGCACTATGCATGCATCTTTCATCAATGATTTTCCACTTGTTATCGATCTTCTTTATGATGATCATACTAAGATTCAAACATACCTTTCCAAGCTTTTTACCAGTTGGCGGTCCATATTTGCTTGCTCCAAGATTTGTTCCATCAACATATCTCCGAGAAAACAACTGATACCCATCATCCACATTACCAACCACAATGACGTCTTCAATAATCAGCTTCGCATCCGGGAAAGCGGCCAGCAGCGCACTTGTATCTTTTACAAAAGCTTCTACGCCGACAAGCTCCTTACCGTTTTCACAGTGAATGACGACATTATCGTCATAGTAATTATAGATCATCCCTATCATTTTGTAATCCCAGATCAATTTCATGTATGCTCTGAAAAATTCTTCAACCTCTACTATATTATTCAGCTCCGCATTTTCAACCTTATCCGATAATTCCTTTATATCTTTGGCATATTCATTCGACAACATGATATAATCCTCCTCGGCAATTAATAAAAACTCACTCTTCTATTTTGATTAGTCATTCTTTTCACAATTTGTTTCTTCCTGATCTTCATTTTCAACCACTTCAGGTTCTGCTGCCTTAACGGGAGCCTCTTCACTTAATCCGCCCATTATCATATCAAACATGTCTGCACTGCGCGTTGTCCATTCCTCAACAATTTTCCATCTTCCGTCTACTACTTTGAGGTGACACTCGCACATACCCTGACAGTTTTCCTTCGTCAACCTTTTGAATGTTGGCGGTCCGAACTTGCTATAACCGTCGTTCGTACCTTCAAAATAAACCGCCTGCCCAAATTTGTAACCCTCTTCAGGATTACCCACAGCAAATATGTTGTGGAACTCTATTTTTAAGTCTGAAAAAGCGGCTTGCAATGCCAATGTATCATTTATAACGTTTTGAACGGACACCACATCGCTTCCACCCTCACGATGGACTATAATATCGTCCGAATAGAAATCATATATCTTTCCAACAAGTTTGTGATCCCAGATAACCTTCGTATTATCAATAAACAATTGTCCGATTTCCTCAGCTGTTGCGAGCTTGCAATTGTCAACATTCTCCACTGCTTTTCTTCTTTCATTTACCTTGTTCTCTGCATACATTGCCATAACCTCCTAAGTTATTTATTGTTTTATCGAACTACTTAATACCGTTAATACTTTTAGCCGCTTTATCTATCGTTTCAGCACATCTCCTGGCATCTGTAAGTAAAGCCGGATCCAACAGTTTTTCTGCTTCCTGAAGTGACAATAGCCCCATCTGTACTGCAGCTTCTTTTATGCCGATATTCTCCTGATATGCCTTTTTTGCTACTGCACTGCCAGTCTTATACCCATAAAGTGAAGCGATCACAGTCGAAAGGGCTACTGACGATTCTGCATATTTTCTGCACACTTCTTTATTGGCTGTAATTCCCAATACACACTTCTCTGTAAATAGAGGGATCGCTTTTGTAAGCAGCCTGCAAGACTCAAATAAGCTTTTAATAATGACAGGTTCCCATACATTTAGATCAAGTTCTCCGCCTTCCACGGCCATGGATATTGTCAAATCATTCCCGCAAACCTGGTAACACACCTGATTGATTAGCTCCGGCATTACCGGATTAATTTTGCCGGGCATAATAGATGAACCGGGCTGTACTGCCGGTAATTCCATCTCATTGAACCCCGCCCTTGGTCCGGAAGACAATATTCTAAAATCTGTAGCCATCTTTGATAAGCCGGTTGCCAGACTTTTTAAAGCACTGGAAACATCAATGTACACGTCTCCATTTTGTAATCCGTCAAAAAAGTTTTCTTCCTTAACCACATTTATTCCGGTTATTTCACGCAAACAAGGATAAACCTTCTCCAAATAGCCCGGGAAAGTGGATAGCTCTGTACCAACAGCAGTAGCTCCCAACGGGAGTTCAAGACAACCTTCCGCTGCGCTTTTAATCTTTTTTATTTGTCTTCTTAAAAAAGTCAGATATCCGCTGAACTCTTGCCCCATCGTAAGTGGAACAGCATCCTGTATACAGGTTCTCCCCAGCTTAACTATATCCTTGAACTCAGAAGTTTTTTTTGCCAGAGCATCTTCAAGTATTTTCATACTTTTTAAAAGATCATGCAAATTTAAATATGCGGTTATTTTCATTGCCGCAGGAATTACATCATTCGTTGACTGTCCCAAATTTACATGGGTGTTGGGGTGAACCCTGTCGTAACCTTTTTCCCCGGTTAAAATTTCGTTTGCCCTGTTTGCTATAACCTCGTTGACATTCATATTTGTGGAAGTACCGCCGCCTCCCTGGAATACATCAATAGGGAACTGAGCTTCCATTTTCCCTTCCATAACCTCGTCGGCCGCCTCACATATAGCAATCCCAACCTTTTCATCGAGTACTCCCAGCGACATGTTTGCCATTGCCGCCGCTTTCTTTATTGCAGCAACCGACCAAATATATTTAGGTATGTCATTATGGGTTTGCCCTGATATGTCAAAATTCTGACGTGCACGCTCAGTCTGAATACCATAATATACCTCATCCCGCAAAAACAATTCTCCAAGCGAATCAATCTCTTTTCTCACGTATAACACTCCTTGTAGTTTGTGGTGTCTTGGTATCATTGTATCATGCTGAAAAATATTTTTCAATATTTGATTTCGTGAATAATTTAATTCATTCGGGGAAAAATGTATCTGCCAAATATCAGCTTAAGCTTATATAAATATTCTGCATATCTGCCTATTTAAATATACTGCTTTCCTCTATGTATTTTTCAAATCTCTGGAGATGCGTACGTGTTCGTTCCGCATCCTTGTATGCAACCCCTAAAACAGTTGAATTTATCATGCACATGACTGCTGCAAAGGGGTCAATATAGGAAGTATACTTTAAAGGAATCGTAAATAAAATGTCCGTAAAAGATGCTAAAGGAGACATCACACTGTCAGTAAACCCTATAATCGGGATGTTGCTTTCTTTTAACATTTTGGACACTGTTATTGTCCTCATAGGATACCTTGGAAAAGCAAAAATCCATGCCGCAGAATTACCGTCGAGCTCCGAAAGCGTATTAAAAGTCTTCTCATCCCAGGTATTTAGTATATTAACCTTAGGACGTATCTTATTAAGGCTATACCCCGCATATTCCGCCAAACAGGAGGAGCCTTGAAATCCTACGATTACTAACCGCTCTTTTTCAAACAACAGGTCAACCGCTGACCCAAAGCTTTTAAACGAAAGCTCTTTCAGTACCCGGTTCATAATTTCGACTTCTGTGGCAAATACTTTTTGGTATAATGCGCTCTCATCCTGGATTGCACCAACGCTGAACCGATCGAGGGTGGAAAGCTCGTTCTGAATAAGCTCCTGCAAGGAAGCTTGAAACTCTGGAAACCCGGAATACCCTAATGATACTGCAAACCTGACCACCGTAGATTCACTGGAACCTGATGCAGCTCCTAATGCGGTTGATGTCATAAAAGCTGCTGTCTTATAATGTAACAAAATATATTCCGCCAGCTCTGCTTGTTTAGGCGGAAGTTTAGAAGATAAACTCTTTATCTTGTCAATAATCGTAATCTTTTTAGCACCCATTTCCGTCCCCAATAGATAAGCATATTTTACCTGAGTATTGTAATAAGCAATTTAAGTCTGATTTTTATTATGCTCATTATATCATATATATGCGTATAAGAAAAATAAGCGGCAAATTGGTTGAGCGAATATGTTTGCCGTCTCATAATTCACCTTTATGTTAACCACCTTCGGCGAATCCAAAGGCGCATTAACGATTAAAATACCATCCAAAAAACCATTATCAAATGCCGAAATCACGAAAAAAGATAAATTTTCCCCATCACCGATTCATCGAGACGTCACGGCGTTACGCTGTAATCTGTGCAGGCAGTATTCTTAAGTAATAAATCTAAAACAATATGAGAGTTCGTCATTGTGCTATAAAGGTCGTATTCTTTTTCCCTATACTCATCGTCAAAGTAAAGACTTGCCGCTTCTCCTGCTACACCTATAAGCATAGGCAGGAATCCCATCCCGGCGGACGCCATAAATTTTCCTGTCGAGCCAACCACTGTCCCTAAACCAGTTAAATAATCATTGTCTTTTTCCAATCCTTTTTTGGCTATCATTCCACCTACCAACTCCCCAATCATCCCTGTGAGCATTGCTCCTGAGCCAAGAGACTTTCCGAGTCCAGTTGCTTTTGTAACGGCCTTACCCGAGAACATTCCCTTTAAAAAATTGGGCGTTAATTTTTTTCTTATAGCAGGGCTATAGAGAGCTGCAGTTGTTAGCTGGGTGACACCCTTTGCCTTTTGTCTACCATCATCATTCCTGAATCCATAAACGGTGTTAAAAGCGCCCTGTCCCAAAGCTAGAGCAGTGACAGTTCCTCCAACCTTATTCGCAAGCCTAAATGGTAAAGTAGTCAATCCTTTCTTTGGAATATTTTGCAGAGAGTTTGGATATAAGTTTTTAAATCCATATCCCGTATTAACAACCGCAGAAAAAGCTTCATTTATTAATTCAGTTGAAGACATTGGGCTTCCGTCTGGGTTTTCACCGTCAATAAGATTACTTATATTCTCGTATGCGCTACGGAAAGCCATTAAAGAGAATGCTGCGTTTTGCATATTAGAACTTCTAACTGCTTTATATCCTTCTTTTACGACTCCTTTTGTCACGCCCATGGCTCTTCTTGGAAAGCTATCTCTGTCCGCTTGAGCTTTAATTCTTTGAGAGCTTACCATCTTCAGATTATGTCTGGCTTTATTGATGTCTCCTTTTATCCTTTTGGCCTCAGAGCTACTTCTGCCAGCACTCTCCCGCTCCCTCTTTATCTCTTCATCTATTTTAAGCGAACTATCTAAACTTGGACCCAAAGGAGACCTTTCGAGGGCCTTCTCTACATATTGCCTTCTTACTCTAGCCGAACTTTTCCTTCTTTCATGACCTTCCTTTAGGACTTTCATGGCACTAACGCTACTGTCTTCCATTGTGGAGTCTTTCTCTATGCCGTGCTTTGTCTCAAAGTCTCTTAATCTTCTTTCTGCTAGTTCTTGTTTTTTCATTCCTGTCGATATCGGCCCCAGCTCTCTAATCCTAGAGATGCTCTGTCCGTTTTTAATATTAAGTTCTCTTACCTTCTCTCTTCTGGAAGAAATCTCTCTGCGTATAAGAAAAATAAGCGGCAAATTGGTTGAGCGAATATGTTTGCCGTCTCATAATTCACCTTTATGTTAACCACCTTCGGCGAATCCAAAGGCGCATTAACGATTAAAATACCATCCAAAAAACCATTATCAAATGCCGAAATCACGAAAAAAGATAAATTTTCCCCATCACCGATTCATCGAGACGTCACGGCGTTACGCTGTAATCTGTGCAGGCAGGGGATATAAGCGGCAAATTTCACCAATCCCAAAATCCCTCGGCATCCTGAAACTGGTCCTTGAAATCGACGGGTGCAACCGGGAATTCGTCCTCGAATTTTAGTGGTTCGGCCTGGAATTCCTGATCGAAATCAACAGGCCCGGCATCGAACTGGTCCTCGAATTCGGCGGGTCCGGCTTGGAATGCTTCATCAAAATTCACGAGATCAGGCTGGAACTGATCATCGAACCCGGCGGGGCCGGTCTGGAACTCATTGTCGAATTCCACGCGATTATACGGAAACGCCTCATCGAACCGCACCGGAATTGTCTGGAGTTCCTTGTTGAACTTGACCGGCTGGATTTGAAATTCCTCATCAAACCGTGCGGGCGTGAGCGGCGGAGCGCGTACGGGAAGGCCTAGACAAGTAAGGATACCCCAGATCGCCGTCGGCGGATGGATTGCGCAAAGGATGCGCATCCGGCCGTGGCAGCGCGGACATTCCAGCACATCCACGGCGAAAACCCGTTTGAGCAATTCGGCCCAGGTGTAACGGCGTTCATGTCGTGTGGGATCAGCGGCGGAAGGCGGGACCGGTTGTTCAAGTTTCGCTTCCGGCTCGGACAGGTTCGTGGCGGCTGCGGGCGAGACGGGAACGATCAGTTCACGCCATTTGGAACAGGGAGCGAAAACGCCGGAATAGCGAACCAGATTGAAACGTGGCGGCGGAACCAGGGCCGCCAGGCGGGCGATCAGTTCCTGCGGGGAGAACAGGATTTGATCATCGCCGTTGTGCCATGCTTTTTTGAAATGGTAGCGGAGATTGCCGTCGGGTAGCGGTTCAAGGCGTTCGGAGGAGATCGCCGAGCGAGCGGTGTAACGGCAAAGCTGTTCGAGGCGCGGACGGTTTCCCGCCGGAATCCGGGTGGCGGCCTGAAGATTGACGCCGTCAACCGAGGAACAAAGGGGGGATGGGTGCCATTCCCAATCTTCGGAAGCGGAGCGGGGAGCCGGGTGTTTTTTGCCGATGATGGATTCCGCGTAATTTGGGGCGAAAAATGAACTGTCCTCGTCAAAATCCATCGGTTGTAATTTGGAAACGTATTTTCCGATGCGTCCGGCAAGCAATCCGGTCAGGTGCTCGATATCCGCTTGAGAAACCGGCGGGGCGAAATAAAAGATCGGTTTGCCGGTGAAACTCCGCGCATAAACGCCATCCAGCGCCAGCACATGGAAATGAACGTTCAGGTTGAGGGCGTCGCCGAATCGCTGTACGAAGGTGACGGCGCCGCATCCGGCGGTCCGTCCCAGATACGAAAGCCCGGTGGCGCGGCGAAGATACGAGAAAATCGTGTTGATCAGAATATGGTGAATTCCGGCGACCATTCTGGAATCGTATCCCAGTCGGAACCGCAGCGTGTAAGGCAGAGAAAGTACCCATTGCCGGATGGAAACATGCGGGAACACCCGGTCGGTGAGATGGGCGGCGGTGTCGGCCATGCGTCGCCCGCCGCAGGAAGGGCAGACGCCGCGCCCTTTGCAGGAGAACGGAACCACCCGGTCACAGCCGCAATCGTCGCAATGAACCCGGAGAAAGCCGCCCGCATAAATGCCGCATTCGAGGAAATTCCGAAATTCGCGCTCGACGAAACGCGGAACCGGTCGTCCTTTTTGCTCCTGCCGGGCCAGAAATGTTTCCAGCCCATCCGAAACCGCCACATACAGCGGCTGCCCGACGGCATCGCGCGGCGCATATTCCGGGCTGGATGGGCATTCAAATTTCAAGGCGGTATTCATCATGGTATTTTCACGGAAACAGCTAATATTTATTCAATAATACTAAAATATAATATATTAATTGGCAAATGCAAGGTTTCCATGAAAAATCAGGAATCAATACGGATGGTAAAAATTCCCCGAACGATGGGACTGGCATGAGGGTGAACCCATCGTTTTCTTGGGGAGATGGCCTCAAGCCCGGCAGGGCTTCGGGGTATTGCGTTTTAATAAAATAAATCGTCAAGTTTATAAACTTGATTGTTTGGGAAAAAAGAATTGTTGATATTTCAAAAGCTTTGTTGTATGATGATGGAGGAAAACGAAATGATATCGATTTTGACGGAGGTGATTGTTTTGTTTAATATGACGAAGATCAGAGCTACCAGTGGGGCTGGGAAAGCTTTTTATCATAATCATCTTTCGTGCAATGATTATTATTCTGAGAATGAGAAAGTGTCCGGGTATTGGCGGGGGAAATTGGTTTGGGATTTGGGGCTGGTGGGATTGGAAGTGGATGCTGAAACGTTCAGTTTGCTGCAGAAGAATATCAATCCCAAGACGATGGATAGGTTGACGCAGAGGACGGTAAAAACGGGGGTGAGGTTTTTTGATTTTCAGTGTGCGGCGCCTAAGTCGGTATCGGTGTTGTCGATGTTTGATGCGAGGTTGATTCAGGCGCATCGGGAGGCGGTAACTATAGCGATGATCGAGTTGGAGAAGTTGGCGGCGGTGAGGTTGCGCAAAGGGGATCAGACGCGGACGAATAATTATGAGATCACGGGAAATATTTTGTATGCAACGTTTCTACATGATACGAGTCGGGCGTTGGACCCGCAGTTGCATAGTCATAATGTGGTGGCGAATGTAACGAAAACGGCGGATGGTGAGTTCAAGGCTTTGGAGAGTCTGGAGATGGTGCGGGCGATTCGTTATGCGGGCAAGGTTTATCATAATGAGTTGGCCAGGAGATGTCGCGAAATGGGGTATCAGACGGTGAATCATCTGGATGACAAAGGGAGTATCGTTTGGTTTGATATCGAGGGGGTTTCGGAAAGGATCATGGATAAGTTTTCGAAACGACGGGCTCAGATTGAGGCGTTGGAGCAAAAGTTTATTGAGGAGCATGGGCGTAAACCTACTTTGGGTGAGAATAATTTTATTTCGATGACGACGCGGGATCAGAAGCTGAAGGAAATTACTGCTGACAAGGTGAAAAATTATCAGATTAAGCAGTTGACCAAGAATCAGAAATGGGATTTGGAGCAAGTGATTTGGAGGGCGGGGCAAAATTATCGTCCGGCAAGGGTTGCGGACAGTGCTGGGACGGTGGAGATGATTCAGGCGGCATTGCCGGCGGTTTATGAGCGTGACAGTGTTTTGAAGCTCGATAAGGTGTTGGCGGAGACGTTGAATCAGAATTTCGGGAAAGTCGATCTGAAAACCTTGAAAGCGGCGGTAAATGACGTGCCGGAATTAAAGAATCTAGGCGGGTTGGAAGTGAATCCGTATTATTCGACGGAAAAGATTATCCAGCAGGAGCTTTATGCAATTGAGTCAGTGGAAACGCAGAAGGATCTGTTTGCGCCGATAGCGGCGGATTTTGTGGCATTTCCGGGACAGGAAACGCGGCAGAAACAGGCGGAGTTGATTCATGGAATGCTGAGTTCAAAGGACCGGTTTAATTTGTTTCGAGGTGTGGCTGGCGCGGGGAAGACTTCGACATTGCAGGAGCTCTGCAAGGGATTGCGAAGCGGCGGCATAGAGAGCATTCATTTGATTGCGCCGACTAATTCGGCTACGGATGTGCTCAAGCAGGAGGGATTTGAGCAGTCGCAGACGGTGGCGAGTTTTCTGTTGTCGCGGGAAAAACCTCCGGCGGGAAGTTATGTGATCATCGATGAATCGGGTTTGAACTCATTACGTGAGGGAGTGGAGATCGTCAAGGTCGCGCGCGCGAACAATTATCGGGTGTTGTTTGTGGGTGATGCGCGGCAGCATAACGCGGTCGAGAATGGGGATTTTTTCCGTTTGCTGGAGGAGCATTCGGAGATCGAGCGTTTTTCACTGACGGATATCCATCGACAGCAGAATGAGGAATACCGGCGCGGAATTTCGGATTGTGCGTTGGGACGTTTTGATGCGGCGTTCGAGCGTTTTGATGCGAATGGATTCATCCATGAAGGTAAAAGCAAATACCTGGATCGGGCCGCTGACAGTTATATAGAATATACGGAGAATGGACAGTTCATCGACCGAGCGATCCTGGTGGCGCCGACTCATGACGAAGGGGATAAATTGACTGATGCGGTACGCTCGAAATTGAAGGATTTCGGTTCGATCAAAGGGGATAGCCGGACGCAGGAGGTATTCCGTTCGTGGAACTGGCCAAAGGCGCGGCTACGGGATGCGGGGAACTATCAGCCGGGCATGGCGGTAGCGTTTATCCGGAATATGAAAGATATCGCGAAGGCCGGTGAAACGGCAAAAATTGTTGGTATTGATGACGGTAATTTACTACTCGATAACGGCAAGGCCATTTATGCCAAACGATGTGCGGAGTTCATCGAGGTAGGTGAACGGAGTGAAATTGAGCTTTGCGAGGGCGACTTGATCCAGTTCAATGTCAATCTGCGTGACCAGCGGATTTATAACGGCAACATCGCCATGATTACCGCCGATCCGGACAAGGTCATGATGCTGTATTCGGATGGGCAGCCGCGCGAACTGGTTGACATGCCGACCGGCTACAACACCTTCAAATATGGCTGGGTGACAACCTCGTATAAATCGCAGGGGCGCACTGCCGAAAACGTGGTGGTCGCGGCGCAGTCACTGGACCGGAAAGCGTTTTATGTGGCGCTCAGCCGCGGGCGGCAACACATGGCGCTGCATTGCCCCGAAAAGGAATTTCTGAAGGCACGATTGTCGCTCAACTCCGACCGTAACAGTGTCCATGACCTGGTAAAAGCCGGAGAGATCAGGCCGAATGTGATTCTCCATCTTTCCGAAGAAGCACGGGAAGCCAAGGCGAAAACGTTGCCGGATACGACTTATAAATCAGTCAAGGGCCGTGCCGCCAGAATCATGGAGTATGTCAAGGAACTTCCACGGCGGATCAGCGCACACGCCCGGAGAGTCTTTTTCCGTCGCGCGCGTTTCAATAAATACGGTTTTGGCGTCATCACTGAAAAAACTTATTTTGTTCAAGACATGAAGTTTGCAATCGAGGTCAAACCGGAAATCAAAGTCAAGGAAGAACCGCCCACCGAAAAATATCCGGCATGGAAGCCACCGCCGCCGGATAAGACGAAAGAGTCGAAGCCTGAACCGCAGCCGTATGTGGATAAATATCCGGCATGGAATCCGACGACGAATGACAAAACACTATCAGAGCCGAAGCCGCATATTGACAAGTACCCGGCATGGACGCCATCGCCATCGGATAAAGCAAAGCAACCGAAGCCTGAACCGCAGCCGTATGTGGATAAATATCCGGCGTGGAAGCCATCGGCGAAAGCCAAGGACATGTCATTGGAACAACAGGATCGTAAAACCGAACCGGAGTTGCCCGTCATCGCAAAATCGAAAAAAGTTAAAAAAGAAAAATCAAAAGCAAAGGATACCGCCCATGTCAAACAAAAACCTCAGAAAATCAGAAAGCCGAGAACCATCCCGCCGACTAAGAAAAAGCCGTCGCGCGGCATGGATCGGTAAACGGAGCGCCAGCCCATGAGTATCAATTCAAATCCCTGGGACGCCCTGAAAAATGAACGTTGCCCGCGTATCTGGTTGATACAGGAGGACAAGCACATATTGATCCAGTGGGAGAGCATAACTCATATAACGGCCTCCGCCGACTTCCTGACGCTGACGTTCGATTGCGAATACGGACTTGTCAGCATCAATTCGACCGAGAGCCTTCAGGAACTGTTTGAAGAGCTTCAGTTGGAACAGATCCGCATGATCGACGGCCGCAAACTGAAGGTCAAAATTCAATTTTCCGGGAAATAGTTCAGCGGGAGTCGCGTTCGTCGGCCCATTGACGGATTTTTTCGGCTTCTTGTTCCCAGTCGGGGGATTGCAGAGTTTCGACAAATTTTTTGTAGTAGGCCGCCAGCGCCTGACGGAAGGTATCGAGGAATTCGATGCGTTCTTCGAGGCGGTCGTCCGGATTCATTTCTTCGCCTTCCGGGAGCTTGACGCTGCCGAATGCGAAATTATCCGCGTCGAACATGCCGGTCCAGACATCGCTTTCGCGTTCGAGGAAGAATTTGGCTTTCTTGAGTTTCTTGCCGACCGACAGTGCGGCTTTTGCCTCCGCCGCCCGGAGCGGACTGTTGCCGTTTTTCAGGGTATTTTCCGCCGCGCCGTCCGCTTCTCCGGCCAATGCGAACGTCAGCGGGCCTTCGATGGTGAACGCGCATTCGCCCACCTGCGGCACGTTCAAGACGCCGGCGGTTTCCTGTTCGGAAAAATACCAGAGCCAGGTCAGGAAATCGCGGCACGGCACGACTTCGCCGTCGGCGCGCTCGGAAAACTCAATGACCGGCAGGGCATCGGCATGGGTTTCGAAGTCTTTTTCGCAGAAGTATTCCGGGTTGATCTGTAGTGGTTCAAACTGAAACGTCTTGACAAAATATTCGACAAACAGGTCGATCTGCGCCGGAGACGCGGCCCCCAGATAAAGCATTTGGTTATCGGGATTGATCACCGCCGGAATCGCGGTCAGGGTGGGCGGCACGGACATCAGGTTCTTTTCGGTCACTTCCTCTTTGATCTGTTTTTTCTGTTTTGATGGGACGTCGGTACGGTCGTGCGCGCGCATCCAGATGAGCTCCTCCTGCTGACACCAGGCTTTGAGCATGGAGGCCGGGATTTTGCGCTCAGCCTTGCGCAAGTTCACATAGATGAGATTGTTCCACATCACGGAGATCGGTTCGATTTTGGCGTCCAGCAAACAGCGGGCGGAGGTCCAGCCGATCTGCGGTTCATCTTTCACCAGGTCCAGGCTGCCGGCGCGTTCGGAGTTAAGCAGTTCGATATAGTTTTCCGGCAGCTCCTGCGGCAGAGCAAAGAAAGTTACGGTCAAAGTTCCATTTTCAAAAGGCATGATTATATCCTCAAATTTCAATATTAAATTTCATTCGGAAGCCGTAATATAATCTCAATGAGCTTGCAATCAAGGATGATTGGCTGTAAATTATAATAGAATTTTCAGCAGATATTTTTCGGAGGCAAATCGGACATAGGAAACAAAAAATTGTAAAGTAAAAACTAAACATAGATACTGATTATTCAGTATTGCGCATCCTTCAAAAGTACCACATATAGACTGCGTAGCGCAATAGTGAACCGCTTTTTGGCGGCTTCACTTGTTGTCTACGTAGGGGTGGTGGTACACCTTGAAGGATGCGGCAAGTTGTTGCCGCCTTTTTATTGCGGCACAAGGAGTTGCCGTGAGAAAGATTGGGTATGTGCTGTTGGTGGTGAGTGTCGCCTTATGGGGATTGGGGTGCGGAGCATCTTCCGAAGTTCTTTTTTATCAGCCGTCCGAACATTTGCCTTACGGTGCTCCCGGGCGGGTCGATCATGTTGCTATGCGAGAGGGATATGCGGTTGGCTTGTCCTGCCGTAATCGGATCGCGCTATGGGTGTCGTATCGTTTGACAAAGGAAAAAATTCAGAATAAAGTTGCCGAGCGCAGCAACCGGTTCCGGGAAGATACGGAATTCCTCTGTTGTTCGGTAAAACCCGGCGAATATAAAGGGGCGGGATTTGACCGTGGCCATCTGGCGCCGGCCGGGGACATGAGTTTTTCCATTAAATGACTCGTGCGAAATAAGAGAAAAACGTTGACTCGGCGACGAGCCGGAACCTG
>ENA-UOOK01004271-UOOK01004271.1-fermentation-metagenome-genome-assembly--contig:-NODE-4271-length-15488-cov-30.010238_pt1 | contig 15488 bp, 13 predicted proteins | sample MGYA00245777_ERZ724023 | MGnify/ENA primary metagenome ERZ724023 (study PRJEB28704, sample SAMN03018312) | fermentation metagenome | biome: anthropogenic terrestrial biome; feature: soil...
ACGCTTATATCCACTAGGCTAAAGACCTAGTGGTTTTACGCTTCTTCCTATAAATCCGCAACTTATGTCCCTGCTTTTCATCCAGATACTGTGGGAAAAAGTTCATTAAGAATATTCAAGAATATCCAGGAACCAAAAGTGGTCTCTTTTAATTGTCCTGCTGCTGGTTATTTTTATTTTCTTCTTGAAAAGAGGGCCGCAGGTCACAAAGGTATGGTATTCCCCATTTTCTCCACAAATTCTTTCCATTAAAGCTCTGTTCTCTTCTAAATATATATCACCACAAATCACGCCTTCGATGCCCTCGGGAATTAAATTCCCAATTGCAGCTTTGACTTCCTGCTCAAATCCTTCTCCTGTAGTTTCTTTTTGAAATAGAGGAATCCCGGTTGCCTCAGCCTGCAACTGAATTAATTTAGCCTCAGTCCCATGAAAACGCACTCGTTTATATTCTACGGAAACAAAATTTGCAAGATAGGAAATCTTATATCCGGCAAGGATTGCCTGATAACATGCAAAACAGCTGTCTTTACCCCCACTCCATGATGCAATGTAGCTCATAAGATTAGTTCTCCTTCAGCCTATAATGTTTTGAACCAAAACAATAACATTACCCCCAAAACCTCCAGATTAACGACAGTAAAGTTTACGGTAAGTCAACCTGCATTATATGATTTATTTTTTATATAGCTCGAATTATTTATAAGTTCAAAACATTTCCCGCCCGAACAAAAAATTAAATTTTGACATTAAAACAGAACATTAAGGTTTATCTCTAAGTTTATTTTTCAGACAGCCTTCGAGCGCTCAACATATTCAACATATTCTATTACAGACCCGTCAGTATGTCTTACCGTCATGTGGCAGACGGACTGAACACAGAAAAAGGTTTAGGCATGGTTAATAAGGCTGTATGGGTGAAAGATATTACAACTTGGTTCTTTGGTAAATCGAAAAGAACGCTATAATCTCGAGACGCAGTACTCAAACGTATCAAACATGTTCAGGTTTATCCAGAGTGAATTTATTCCGTTAATTTTTCAGAAAAATAAACGAAGAGTGCCCCTGCAGTAAAATACCTATTTATCTCCGAAGGTCCAATCCTTTTAAGGCAAAGGGGAAATGGGGTATCTGTTCTGGAAGACAATATTATAGAGGTAAATAACCTTGAGTATTTTTTCGGCGAGGTAAAGGCAGTCGATAACATCAGTTTTACAGTCAAACAAGGAGAGATATTCTCATTTCTCGGGCCAAATGGGGCAGGAAAAAGTACTGTAATCAATGTCCTTACCACCCTGCTGCCGGTTCAGAAAGGGAGCGCAAAAGTTGCGGGCTTTGATTTAAAGACCGAGCCTGAAAAGGTAAGGGAGTCCATAGGAATTGTTTTTCAGGAACTTACCCTTGACAGGGACATGACTGTAAGAGAGATTCTGGAATACCACGGAAGGCTATACTCCATGCCGAAAGCTGCAAGGCAGGAAAGGATTGACAAACTGATCAAACTGGTCGAGCTTGAGGGAAAACGTGATACTCTCACAAGGCACCTCAGCGGCGGGATGAAGCGCAGGCTTGAGATTGCACGGGGGCTTATGACCCAACCAAAAGTGCTTTTCCTTGATGAGCCAACAATAGGGCTTGACCCTCAGACCAGGATAAGGATCTGGGAATATGTAAAAGATATCAACCAGCAGGGCACGACCATTTTCCTGACAACCCATTATATGGACGAAGCTGACCAGCTCAGCGACAGGATAAGCATCATAGACCACGGGAAAATAATTGTCACAGGCAGGTCCTGGGAGTTAAAAAATGCACTTGGGGAGGACCTTATTTACCTGGAAACCAGCAACAACCTGGAAGCTGCAGAGTCTCTCAGGAAACTTGACAGTGTGAAGGGGATCAGGGAAAAAGCAAAAGGGATAGTTGTCCTGGTCAATACGGACGGGACATACCTGCTGCCCGAGATCATGGACAGGCTTCGAATCGGGGGGATCAAAATTAAGGCAGTGAACCTAAAAAAACCTTCAATGGACGATGTTTTTGTCCACTATACTGGAAGAGAGTTAAGGGACAGTGGAGCAGAAAAAGGTTCAGTGGTAGTCCAGAGGGCAGGGAGGCGTTGATAGATGCGCACAGGGTTTCTTACAATCTACTGGCGGGACATGCTAAGATTTGTCAGGTTCAGGGCCCTCCTGTTTGCCTCCCTTGTCCAGCCTGCTCTCTGGCTTGCCTTTTTCGGAATTGCAATGTCAAATAATTTTGACAGGCTGACTGCAACCATGCCAGTTGTTCCCGGTGTGAAGGCTGTTGGTTATCTGACTTTTATAGGGGCAGGAGTTATTGCAATGACCACACTTTTTACAAGCCTATTCGGAGGCACTGTCCTGCTCTTTGACAAAAACTGGGGGCTTATGCGTGAAACATTATCAAGCCCGCTTCCGAGGATCCATGTCATTATTGGGATAGGTCTGTCCGGCATGACAAAATCCTTCATCCAGGCATCTGTTATAATGGGGTTCGGGATTTTGCTCGGAGTCAAGTTTTTTGGCGGTTATACCCCGATACAGGTCCTTTATTCTCTGCTAGGGATCATGATTTTTGTAGGTACGTTTTCTCTCGGCTTTCTTTTCCTTTCGGCTGCAATCGCAATAACTATGGAGAGCCCGGAAGGGATGCAGGCAGTAATTACCCTTCTTACCATGCCCTTCTTTTTTACGAGTAACGCCCTTTATCCCGTAAATTCATTCCCGCCTGTGCTCCGGGCTCTATCCACGATCAACCCGCTAACCCATCTTGTAAGTGGGATCAGGTATTTTGCAATTGGAAGCGACTTTTCTGCAATTGGAATTCGCTATACTTACACACAGGGAGAGATTCTTGTTTCTTACATTGCCCTGCTGGCTTTTGCAGGAATAATGTTTTTGATTGCAAGATGGAGATTTAGCAAGGTTACTGTTACATAAATGCAACAAAGCATTTTGAAGAAACCGGGTATCCGGTGATTCAATCTTAAGACCGCATACTTATGAGCAAAACCTTTTTTCAGAAACTTAATTTCCAAAAATATATCCCTCTTTTTGCCCTTGATTTAATAATATACGCCTGGATAAAAATTGCAGGATAAGTGATACCAATGAGTTTAGCAGGTCAAACAGCCCTTGTAACAGGGGGGAACAAAGGGATAGGAAGAGCTATCTGTTTTACTCTAGCAAAGGAAGGGGCAAACATTGTCATTGCTGCAAGGAACGAGAGCGAGACCAGAGAGACCCTGGATAAATTGAAAAGCATGGGAGCTAAAGCAATTGGAGTCCAGGTTGACGTGCGTAAAGAAGAGGACGTAAGGCGCCTTATCTCAACAGTCATTGATAAATGCGGCAATCTTGACATTCTTGTTAACAATGCAGGAGTTGCGTGTAAAAGAAGAATTGAGGACACCACTCTGGAAGAATATGACATTATAATGGATACAAACTTAAAAGGTGTCTTCCTCTGCACAAAATATGCGATCCCATACATAAAAAGGAGCAAGAATGGAAAAATCATCAATGTTTCCTCTGCAGGAGGGGTGCATGGGCTTCCAGAGTTCTCCGTATATTGCAGCTCGAAATTTGCTGTAAACGGCATGACCGAAGCAATCGCTTCCGAACTGGAAGGGCAAATAAAAGTTTATTCAATCTGCCCCGGCGCTGTGGATACGGATATGTACAGGTCAATCTATGCCGACAGACCCGACCTAAAACCTGAGCATATTGCGCAAAAGGTTCTGGAACTCGCTTCACCTGATTCGAAAGTCCCGTCCGGGAAAATAATTGAAGTAAGTGCACTGCCCATCCCTCAACTCTGAAAACTTAAATTTAATGGCAAAATATAACGTTCGGCTTAATTTGCCGAACTCTGAATTACAGGACTTTGAATATCTTGTCTGAAGAATACCCTGACTTTTCAGGGGTTTTAAGGAGAGTTTTTTAAGTCGCTCTTTTACTCTCTGTTTTTTTAAATCCAAATTAAGAAATACGAGATTAATTGAGCCACATGGATATGATTCTGATACAGAGTCTGTCCTGAAACCCAAAGATGTTGCAAGGAAGGTTCTGGAATTCTGTTTACCGAAAACGACTTTTCCGCCAGGTTCTTTAATTGAGGTTACAGGCCCAAGGTGAGGGTTGTTTAATTCTCATATATTTAATTTGCATCACTTAATTCACATTTGTTCGAATCATATCTTACTTTGTTGAAATTCTGTTCTTACTTTATTGAAATTCTGTTTTTGTTCTGCTTAAAAAATGAAAGAAGGACAATATTAGAAATGGGGGTGAAATTATGTTTAAAAGCCGTAAAGATGCAGGAGAGAAACTGGCTCTGGCTCTTGAAAATTACAGGACAGAAAATCCTGTAATCCTTGCCATTCCACGTGGAGGAGTGGAAGTGGGACTGCAGGTTTCAAAGAAGCTGGGAGCTGACTTTTCCCTTGTAATTTCAAGGAAACTGCCTTTTCCTGACAATCCTGAAGCCGGATTTGGGGCAATTGCCGAAAATGGGAGCACCTTTATTTTAGAGAATGCCGATTCCTGGCTTGCCAGGGAAACCATTGAACAGATCAAACAGGAACAGATTGTGGAGATAGAGCGACGCATAAATGTCCTGAGAGGAGGAAAAACCCTGCCTGATATCGCAGGAAGAACAGTGATCCTTATTGATGATGGGATTGCTATGGGTTCTACTATGAGGGCAGCAATCGAACTCTGCAGAAACAGAAAAGCAGGAAAAGTTGTGGTTGCCGTACCTGTAGCAGGAAAAGAAGTAGCAGATGCAATAGCAAAAGAAGCTGATGAACTCGTTGTGCTCGAGGTTCCTGTCGATTTCAGGGCTGTTGCTCAGGCTTATGAAAACTGGTATGATGTCTCGGATGAAGAGGTTCTTGACCTGCTAAGGGAAAGGATCAGGGCAAAAGAGATGAAAGATCTTGATTTTAATCAATCCGGACCAGAGACCTGACAGAAGCCGAATAAGGAATGGAATTTAAAAACCCAGAATTCAAGTCTCTGGAATATGGAGGAGGTCAGGAAATTATTCACTCTTTTTCTCCAATTTCATACTTTTATTTAACTTCGGCAACGATAACAACGTAATTTTTCCCGTATTTTTTAGCACATGCAGGGCATGTAGTGTACCACATGTACCATTTTTTAATTTCAAGCCCTTTGCTTTTTGCATAGCCTTCAAAATCCGCACACCATTCTCCTGTTTTTTCAAAACTTCCTTCGTATGCTCTGGTCAGGAATTTTCCGTTCAGTGTTACGTTTTCAGCCCCGGAAACTTCTCTGTCAACAGCCAGATAAAGATCCATGTTACTTTCGGATGTGTGGTCCGACAGGCAGAGCCAGTCAGACATTTCCGCGCCAGCCCTGGCGACTTTTTCGTTCATCCTTGTTATTACCTCTCCAAAATTCAGAGGCATGTAATTCTGAGTGGTAACTGAATCTTTGATGAACTTTTTATTGTTCCATTCAAAGAGTTTTCCATCCCAGGGGGCGGGGTCAAAATGGGGGCAGCATTCCGGAGTTTCGGTTTTGGTGGTCATAATTTTTCACCCTTTTAGGTAATGACTTTACTTATTATTTCAGGACCTCTATTTAATTTATTTTGTGGAAGCTTTTAAGGTGGACTAATATTAAATGGGTCAGGTAACACTGGTCGTTCTTTATATTCATTAATAGGATGGATCTGGAGATACCTAGTTAAATCAGTGCTAGGCCCCTTCCACTCCATCATATAAAGAAGTATTTTTATCCTGTCAACTTCATTAAGCTGATCTTTTTCTTCACCAATCTGGTCTAATATGTGTTTTTCAAAAGTATTAATTAACTTAGTTATCGATTCTTTGGGTACTTTATGCACAGCTTCGTACCATGAATCTCCTTCAAATAACTTCTGATATCTTTCATCCCTTTTGCATTCATACAGTTTAGGTTCTATCTTAATCGCACCCATCCCAAAGGGTTTTCCCATTCCTAGTGAATGGCGATATTCTTTCCCTTTTTCTCCAGGAAGTGTCAAAACCCACAATAAAGCACCCAATTCAAAATCCTTTAAGTTTTCAAAATAGATGCGGAATGAAAAAGTAACTCCTGATTTTATTGGCTTAATTTTAGTATACTGTGTAGGCGACTTTTCAATATTTCTATCTAATTCTTTTATATTTTCTAATTTTACTTCGCCTTTATGCCAATACATCTTATGACCACGAATCACGGTACCATCTGGTGAAGGAGTGGCATAGTGAGCTAAATTTACCTTTTGATCAGGATCATGGGATTCATCCTGAACTAGATAATGTTGAAATGTCGTAGGCTTGGGGGATGCAAGGATTTTTGGAGTAATTGTTTTCTGATTTTCTGTTAGCCAGATATCTTCAAATAGAGACTCAAGTTTCGCATCAGTGAAGAATACCCTTCCTGCGCATGAAGTTTTGTGACTATTTTTTGATTCATAGCCAAAGATAGCTTCAGAAATGTCAATTTTATCTTTATCTCTCAATTTTTCAGGAACAAAATGAATTACCGATTCATCATAAGGCAATCGAAACATCATTGTTGGTCCCAAAAAAACAAGTTCTTCCTTGTCATCCACAAGATAAAACAATGGATCTCCATCTTTACAGAGAGGACGACTTGAAATTCCACGAGGAATATCCCTGTCATCTGAATAAAGTGACCATATGTGGTTAGGGATTAAAATTGGCTTTGCCTTAGTATCTGGCTCATAAATGGCACAATGCATGTGTTTTTCTGTTCTCCCCCCCATATGCCCACTACGTACAATAATAGCCTTTTCAAACCCATCTTGTTTTCCTTCAGAGATTTGTCTTATATCTGATTTGTTTTGAACAACAGCAAGATTTAATGCTAAATCACGACTTGACCTTTGCGGAACCGTTCTTTCTTTTGGAGGGCGAATATAAACCTCAATTATATCTTTTGAAGTATAATCTTGATTTGGATAATGTTTGTCACATTTAACTGCTTGAGCTACACTGTATTCAATATGAACAAATGTTTCTCCGTATATTTCACGGGCGGGTTGTATAGACCAATGGGATCCATCTTTCTTTAGATATCCTCCACGAACATTTGATGAAGGATATTCAAAAAAATATTTTTGATTCTTATTATTTTGCTGATTATTACCTAACAATTTATTTCGATAGGATACACCCAAACTGCTTGAATCACCAACAGCACGATAAACGAGCTTTTTGTCTGTAACCCATTGTATTTTTCCATAACCTACAATCTCCACCAATGATCTAATCATTCCCCGTAAAGTGCTGCCTGGAATTATTGGAAGATCCACATGATCATAATAAAAAAATTGAGCGCGTTCATTTTTTATATCATCACTCAGTTCATAAAACTTTTTATCCCCATATTTATTAAAAAAAGAAGGAGTCATAGGACAGCGGACATACAAGGGAGACTCAGTTTTCATAGTACATTTTATGTAACCAGTATTATTTGTGTATGAATCTTGATCTGGTAATTCAGTAACTGTCACCAATTTATCTGGTAAGGGTATAAAGTTGTAAGGAGCATATGCCCAAAACGAATTTTCAGTTTTTCTGTCAAAACGTTTTTTTGTAGGATTTGAATGTTTTGGTAACATTAAACCACCCCTTTTATAATATCTGCTCTAATGCCTACTAGTCGACTGAATTTTATATAGGCCTGACCGTCGTCATCGTAATTTATATAATGACGTACCTTAAGCTTCAAGTCCTCTTTTATATCAACTGGGGGGGCATGTCGTAATCCTTCAGATCTATGTTCCCACAGAAAAAAACCATCATTGCTATTTTTCAATCTGGTACCCCATAAAATCATAGTGTCATCAAAATATTCTATATCTTGTCCTTGATTATCAATCACCAAGCGAGCTTGCCAGCTACAATAATCAGTTCTCCAAATGAATAATTCACCATTAGTACCAAATAACCTTGCCATCTGAAGGGGTTTCGCTCTCAATGCAGGTCCAAATAATTTAGATGACAGGTGAATTTTATCATTTCTCAATTCACCCCATATTACTCCATCGTCAGCATGAACTAATAACCACCTGAGATCATGAGCTTTAGCCTGTTCCTCAAACCATGCTGTTATATTGCCTCCAAAATCAGCAGGAACACTTAGCGGGAGGATTTTATACTTTAGATTCAAGACCTTTGGTTTCATGCTACAATACCTCCAATAAATCACTTACATAATTTTCAAGCCTATCCCTGTCACCTACAATTTCTATCTTTCCATTATTTTTTTTATTGATTTCCCATACATGTCGCTTGTCAAAGCTTTCTTTATATGTTAGTTTTGCATTTAGTCCACGTAGACGTCCTCTTCCTACACTTGCTTCACCACCTAATGGTAAATCACCAGTCCATAAATCTTTCAGCAGGAGTAGTAAGAGTCCTATTTGAGCGTTTTCCGGTTTTTGGATCTGTACTTTCAATTTGACGTTTGTTCCCTTCTGCTCAAAAATTGGTTGTTCATCAAAAAGTGCTGTAGGGAGAGAGCTACCAGTGAAACGGTCAATCTTGATACGTTGTTGTACAAGGTCCAGAGGATTTGTGATTTCGTTTTCAGTTGTTATTAGCTGACTTGCAGAAGCTTTATCTGCAGGAGATTTGATTTCTGAACCAAATAATCTGTTTATCATTTCGCTAGCTTTTTCTTCGCTCCCAATAGTTTTTGCAATACGAAATGCTCTTGCTCTTAATGAACCCGCCAAGCTGGTACCACTTAAAACAGGAACCGACTCTCCGTCTCGGTTTGAATGAAGATGAACCGTATCCGGAGCATCGGCTTTATCATATCCTGATCTAATGATCATGGAACCGTCAAGAGAAAAAGTGGCATTCATTGTGAAAAGGTATCTTTTATCAATTAGGTTACTTTCATTAATGCCTAGTAAAGTTAAAATGTTCTGACCATGCTTTTCCTCCTTCAGATCCTCATTCAGCCAATTAATTAGCCCTTTAGGAGTTGTTAAGTTGTAGCGGCAGACATCCCATTCCTTTATCTTACAGCTACCAAATCCTCTTCTCTTACGAAAACCTAAAGATATTTCTCCCTTTTCCAATCCATTTAAAGCAATAGCCAGACCAAGAAGTAGTTTTTCTTTTCTTGTATCTTCTTTCGGGAGCACTAGTTCCATTTCGATAGGGAAACAAGTACCTGCTTCAATCAGTTCAAAATCAAATTTGTGTTTATCTTCCGCTGTTCGAGTTTTGTTATTGATTTTTACTCCGTCTCTCAATTCTACTTTTGGTTTTTCACCCAATGAATCATTAACAATAAGCAGACTTTGTTCACCTTCATCGTTTTCCTGGTTGCCAAATAGATTCATATATAGTGATTTTTTGTCACCTTGTTGTCCGTAACCGTGTTCACATTCTCTCAAATAACTTCGCAAAGCACCAGCTAAAGATGCACCAGTCAACAAAGCCCTACCTTCTAATGGGTCTAATGCTAATGGAATATCTACAAGTCCATCGTGGTCACCTGAGCCAAAATATGTTGGTGTTTCCAAGACAAGGCTTCCAAGGATAATGATTCTCTCTACAATCTCTCGACTTTTCAACCAATGAGAATTATCCATTATTTACCTCCTTGGATGCTTTGTGCAGAATTGCATCAATCAAACGGACAGTGTATTCACGAGCCAGATCATCACTTAAGTCTGATTTTATTTTTCCTAATGAAGGTAAATTGTTTTGATGAACTTGAAGTGCTTTCGAATCCCAAACACTTTGCGGATTTAATACAAGCGCCTTAATCCACTGTTCCAGTGATTCTCCTTCAATCTGGGCATTTTGAAATTGATCACTTGCGGTCTTTTTCATTTTTTTCATGTGATCTATAACCATGGACAAATCATTCTCGTTTAAAGATCTACGAACTATCACGCGCATGCGGGATAACTGAGATTTTTTAGGTATGGAGTCTTTATTTATTTCCAACCTATTAACCGCCTTGATTAAATATTGATCCAGCTTTTCTTTAGTCATCCTATTGACCATTCTTTTAGCCAAAAACAAGCTATCCGGATCTTTTATTTCGTAAGGTAAAGTAGATTCTTTAAACTCCTCTTTTTCTGCTTTAATTCCATTTACTTGGTGCCAATTGACAGCAATTCGTCCATAACCTTCTTCTCTTTTTTCTCCAATCCCAGTGATCTTGAGTGTTTCTAACCGATCAAGCAATTCTGAACTTTTTTCGTAAACAAATACGCTGCCTGCTCGAATAGCTAAAACTTGAGGAAGGGGAAGATTCCAGGTATTATTGAAGCCTCCTCTTATCCGCGTGCTTACAAAGGCTTTTTTAAGAGACTTTGACTCCACCCCTAAAACGGAATTGATGTTTGTGCTGTAAGCTCCAGTATTCTTGTCGCGTATAAGAGTATCACTTAAAAGAGTAACTACTATTGTGTTGTCTTCTTCATCGCCAACAGTAATATATTCTCCCCAATTATCACAAATGTTTATGTTATTGATCTTTACATGTCCGTAGCTTGCAAGATGTGATTTCCCAAAATTAAAGGTCGCTCCCTCTGTTAATAAATCTTTAATCTTTTTAAAGCATAATTCATTCTCAGCTAATATAACACTGGAGAAATCTTGACCTGCTTCCAATGCTTGATAACGAAAAATTGTACTTTCTCCAGCAGTCTCTCTTTGTCTATTCGCACGAAAGATATGTATTTGGACTTGATTAGAAGGTTGATATAAAATGATTCCTTCTCCTTCATCGTTTTCAAACAAATAACAAAAAGGTTCAGAAACTTTTTTCCAATTCCTTTCAGGGTCATTCTCTCCGTTGTCTGAAAAATCCCCTGTCGCAAAGTCATATATTATGTTACCAGGATCGCCTTTTTCTACATGCCATGAAAGAGGAGTAGATAAAGACCGGCTATTATCTTTATTTGAAGGATAAGCATTTAAGAAGCGTACAGCTCCATCAAAAAAAAGTTCTCTAAATTCAGCGTCTTCCGCATCGATTGAACTTTTCGTTTCTCCTTGGAGATACTTACCTATCAATGCCCCTCTAATTACACTGCCAGGAATAAATTCAAATCCAATCGCACTGTTTGGATCCCCTCCACTTATATCGTTTACCAATAAGGGTTCTAACAAACGTATATTGAAAGTCAATGCTTTCATGGCATCACCTTTTCACAAAATACAGTAAAATAATTTTCAATAACGTTTATTCCGTTTTCATCACAAAGAACAGCAACAAGTTTACCCCTCCCACGATTACGACCCGTACCAGCTCTCCTGAAAGCTTTTATGCAAGCTGCTAACAAAGGTAGATCCAAACCAGATGGATCTTTTGTAAACGATAATTTCGCCTCAAATGATGTTTCCCTAAGCACTACCCTCATTGAACGTAGAGATCCCTTCTCAGGTGCTCCTGATTTTTCATCAATCGAAGTTTGACGACGAATAGCAGTCAGAGAATTCAATATATCTTCCCTACTTAATTTCATAGAGCCACGAGATTTTTCGAGTTCGTATGCGACAGATTTTCTCAAATCCGCTGGCAAAGTGGCATTACCTATGTGAAGTATAGCTTTATCTGAATCACTGCTTCCTGGATTTCCAAAAAGGTGTTGGGAAGATTCATAGAATTCTTCTTGGAATTCCAAGTCATGATTTTGCTCATTTAAGGAAAAAAGGATATTTGCACACTCTTCTTCAAGTAAGCCTTTCAGAGTTCTTCCATTCAAAAAAGGTAATCCGTATTTGTCATGCATCACTTCTATATCTACCAGACCTACTAAACCGTCTCCCCTACCAAAAATCGAGTCACTTTTTGTAGTAAACTTTAACCAGAATGTTTTCATTTTCTGCCCCCTTCAAGCCGAACAAAAAAATCGAGAGCTTCAATTGCATCAAAGCAAGTACAAGTATTACCAACCCAGCCCGTTTTGTCAGAGCCTTCGTTGTTTTTTATTTTAGGGAGCGGTTGTTCTTTTGGAAGCGAATCATTATATATTTTTATGAATTTTTCAACTTCATGGGGTCCATTACTTAAAGCCTCTCTAAGGCGCATGATTTTGTTATGTTTACCCTCCCATTCTTCACCCTTGAATTTTGAAATAATTTCTTCAAAAGTGTTCCAGGAGCACCAGTCTGTCCCTACAGATTCTCCAAGGCGTAATGGACGCATGTTTAAATTGCCATATATTTCTGATGAGCCTTCTTTCCATTTGATCGTATATTCACGTTTTCTAATATTCTCAATACTTTCTATCACTCCGCCAGAAGCAAAGTGCCAATCCATGGAAGAAATTTTTCCTTCTTCGTCGGGGAAGGATTTTTCTATTTCTTTTATATGTGATTTCGCTGATTCTGCCAAGTTGTTTGCCAGTTTTAAAGCCTGATAAAATGGATAATGGGTTTTTACAATAGCTATTCCAGCTCTAGCAGAAATTGGATGTCCATCACTCAACTTCTTGTCCTCTGATGTCAATTGGCGTAACAGTAATTCAGAAAGAGTTAATCCCAATCGACCGTCACAAACAAAAGTTATATCATCACCACCAAAGACAATTGGTCGGAAAGGTAATTTATTTTGAAATTCTACTACTCCTCCGATTGTGCATTTTCCATTTTCGTCTTTTTGAGATTCAAGCAACCTAACTATGGCAGCCCTGATCGCGTTACTACTTGTTTCTTCGATTGAATCTGAAAGAGCACGAATGGAATTTATGTATTCACGGTTGTCTTTCCCATGTCTTTTTGAATATTCTGAAATTCTTTTTCCCATTCCATTTCCATCAATATGAACAATAGCAATGTAACTTGACTCATTTTTGGAACCGATTTCATTGAAATCATATACAAAATCTATACCACGATCTTTTTCATCCTTATTTAGAAATTTGTTGCAAAGTCTATCATTAGATGAACGGAAAAAATCCAATTTTGTAGATATCTCTCTCGAAACCCTAATTTCTTTTCCATCATCTTTTCTAGTCTCGGAAGCTGGAAGACCTGTATACTGGCAAGAAGCATTCACCCCAATTCCAAGAAGAGGGGATGAGTGAATATAGCTGTATTTTTTTTGTGTTATTTTTTTATGGATAGTTTCCCTTACTTTTTTTTCAAGATTATCTTTATCCCATATGAAGTTATTATGAGCGATAATCAATTGTAAGCCCGGTGCTTTTAAAAGAACTTTTTTAGTATATTCTCGTGTAAATTTTTTAGCAATATCCAGACTCTTGAATAAAATTACGGTGTTTCCTCCCCCGGAATAAACGAGCTCTGAGTCCAAATCATCTTTCTCAATCGTTTTACTGTTTAATGTTCTAGAATCTAAATCCAGATTAGTTTTTTCTATATTGGTCTTCTTCCCAATCTTTTTCAATTCCTCGTAAACCATCTCATGAGTTACAAAATTAACCAGTCCAGAGGCCCCAACGTTCTGTTTCAGGTTGTTGCTTCCAAAAATATAGTCCTGAATTCCAATTGTATCTATAACCGTGACTGTAAATTCTGTCATAAAAAAACCTTCTTGTGTTAAGATGTCAACCATTCTTTTAGACACAACGAAAGATTTGGAATCTGTTCAGCACCAAATACTCTAAACTTGTTTTCTAAATGCCACTCTTCCTCAATGTCTTGTTTAATTCTTTCAGGACTTGCTTTGGGATTTGTTTCTGATGCAAAACATACCACTCCTATTTTTGCTTCATCCCCACCTAGCTGCTGACCGCGGATATAAGCTTCAAATAACTTTTGCTTTACAATACTTTTTTTGCTTGCAGTTGTACAAGAAACTACGAATAATTCATACCCTCTTAAAATAGCCACATCTAACTCAAATTTATCATCATTGAATTTGGCTCCTAAAATATGATCATGGATTTTACATTCCTCAGCTACTTCTTGAAATGCTAATAGTGCATAGTCTTCCAACCAATTACCATCAAACCATTTAGCCAAATTCTCAACATCGGTTTTCCATTTTTTTGCTAGCTCCTCTAAGGTGCTGCAGCCTTCCCAAAAATTAGCCAAATTTTCAAATGGCGGATCAACAGGCAAAATTATATTTTTCAGTTCGCGTTTGTTCAGTATTTTACCCAAGTCTTTGGACCTTAATTTTTCGTCACACCATTTCCGAAATTCTACAAATAGATCATTTGCCAAAACTTCACAAATCTCAGGCATAAATACTTCTCTTTTATTATCTATTCTATACCCATGCAAAGAAAATAGTTCTTGAATTGTTGGTTTGACAGAAAGACTTACAGGTACTTTTTTTGACGAGGAATCTCTTTCATCTATTACTAGTTTCAGGCTACGAGCATCAAGATAACTAAAAACAGAATCTGAATTTGAATCTAGAACGGCCTTATATGCATGTACCGCCATAGCCTTTGTTCCACCAGTGTAGTTTAGCCCAAGTTTTTGTTTCCCTTTTGAGTATTCAGATATTTTTGTGTATATGTCCCTAGAGTTTGATTCATCAACAGAAATTTTAGTCCATCTTTCTGAAGGAATGTTAAGCACTGTGATAAGATTATTTGCGATTTGATCTGTTTTAGAAGTATGGACAAAGATAATATGGGAAGATGGCTTTGCAAGTAAGTGATAAACAACATAATTTGGTAAAGGATTTGTACCGATCAGCAGAAACAGGTAGTCACTTCTATAATCAGCAAATTTGTCAGACTCATTTTTTGTTGCACTTTTTTCATCCAAAGTTTGAATCCTCCTTTTCAAAGCTATGTATTAGACAATCAAAATCGAATTTTCCTCACAGTCCCAAACCCCTTTGCAACTCCCTTCCCTATACCCATAAAATCCGGGATCAAAAAATTGGCTATAAAACCGCCTGTAAAAGAAGTAAAATCCATTTTTTTGTACTTTGAGTGGTTGATTTCCACATCAACATCGCATTTTATGGTGTCAGGAACCGTATATCCAAAAGTTTTTGACATGGAAAGCAGGTTTCCCACCAGAGTCTTCCTGAGGATTTCCTTTTGTTTTTCGGGGTTTCTGGTCTCAAAGAACTTTTCTTCATTTCCTTTGTTGAGAGCAAGCCAGGGGGTGAGAAATTCATAAAAGTAAATGTTTTTTGTAAGGCCAAAGTCCTGTTTTTTAAGCCTGAGAGACCTTTCAGTAATTTCAAAATCCTCATGAGGAAGGGGAACCGTATCAAATTTGTCAAATAAACTTTTTAAAATTTCTGCCCCTTCATTTACACCTACTATAAGCGGCATCCTGTCAAGAACTTTATACTGCACCAGGGGGTAGCGGTAAAAAAACTTGTCAGTGTTATGGTTGTGGAGCTGGTCGTATCCATTAAATTTTGACGCAAAGAATCCACGTATCTGATTTGCGTCCCCCCTGAACTCCTCTGGGCCTTCAAAGGTCATTTCAAGGGTTTTGAGTTTAATATTTTCAGGAGTCATGAGAAATATAG
>ENA-UOOK01004280-UOOK01004280.1-fermentation-metagenome-genome-assembly--contig:-NODE-4280-length-15447-cov-3.893971_pt1 | contig 15447 bp, 12 predicted proteins | sample MGYA00245777_ERZ724023 | MGnify/ENA primary metagenome ERZ724023 (study PRJEB28704, sample SAMN03018312) | fermentation metagenome | biome: anthropogenic terrestrial biome; feature: soil; material...
TTTTGCAACATGTCTCCAAGCTAAATTCGCCCTTTGAAGCAGAATCTGGGTTTTTCTAGCAGAATCATAAATAGCTCCAAGACTCTAATTCTGATGTAAAATTATTATTTACTCATTATCATCGTCATCAGTTAAGTTCTTCTTTGCATCTTCGATTATCTTCTGGCTTGTCAAAGGTGGAACTTCCTCATATCTTTCAAACCATTCTTTAAAATATCCTCTACCCTGGGTCATAGATCTTAAATCGGTTGCATACTTAAACATTTCAGATTGAGGTGCTTCAGCTACTATTTGTTGTATTCCACCATCCTGAGGATTCATACCCAAAATTCTTCCTCTTCGTTTATTTAAATCACCTATGATATCTCCCATGTAACTATCAGGAACATACACTTCAACATGCATAATAGGCTCTAATAAAGCCGGTGAAGCCTCAGCCATACCTTTTTTATATGCAAGGCTTGCAGCAATTTTAAAGGCCATTTCCGAAGAATCTACTGGATGGTAAGAACCATCTACAAGAGTAGCTTTTAAGTTAACAACAGGATAACCAGCCAATACTCCCTTTAAAATACTTTCCCTCAGACCTTTTTCTACAGCTGGGAAATATTGTCTAGGCACAGATCCACCGAATATCTTTTCTTCAAAGCTCAAGTCCTCAGTATCCCCAGGTTCAAACTCAATCCAAACATGTCCGAACTGACCATGACCACCACTCTGCTTTTTATGTTTTCCTTCTGTTTTAACTTTTTTCCTTATTGTTTCTCTAAAAGGTACCTTTGGGTCAATCAAATTAACACCAATACCAAATTTAGCTTTCATCTTGCTGACAATAACATCAAGATGCTGCTCACCTATGCCTGAAATAAGAGTTTGACGTGTTTCGGTATTTAATGCAACTTTAAATGTAGGATCCTCATCCTGCATTCTTTGCAAGCCCGCACCAATCTTATCTTCATCGCCCTTGGATTTAGGCTCTATAGCTAAGGTAATGGCTGGTTCTGGGAAAATAATTTTATCTAACATTACAGGCCTTGAAGGGTCACACAAGGTATCATTGGTATTAGCACTCTGCATTTTTGCTACTCCACCGATATCACCTGCTGTAAGCTTATCTGTAGTTGTTTGTTTTTTACCTCTTAAGATGAAAAGCTGTGAAACTTTTTCCGTCTTTTCCGTTGTGGAATTATATACGAGTGTATCTGTCTTAATGGTACCAGAGTAAACTCTGAATAATGATATTTTACCTACAAACGGATCTGCGATTGTTTTAAACACTAACGCCGATAAAGGTTCATTTTCTGCAGGTTTTAATTCAATTTCATCTTCACTTCCAACTTTTCTAGCCTTAAATGATTTTATGTTTTCTGGTGAAGGTAAATAATCTACAACTGAATCCATAAGTAATTTTACACCTTCATTGTTAATAGCCGATCCACAGAATACAGGAATTATTGTACCTTCTGAAATACCTGTGCGAAGACCTTTTTTAATTTCTTCAGCAGTAAACTCTTCCCCTGAAAAATATTTCTCCATAAGGTCTTCATCTGTTTCTGCTAATGCTTCTTTCAATCCTTCCCAAAGTTCTTCGACTTTATTAGTTAAATTACTTGGTATTTCTATATCAATAAGTTTATCTTTATCAAACTTTTTAGCTTTTTTATTAATAATATCAACTACACCTGTAAACTTTTCATTTTCAATAATTGGAATTTGAAAAGCAACAACTCCACTACCAAAATTATTTAGAAGTTGCTCGAAAACTTCGAAATAATTTGCATTTTCTTCATCCATTTTGCTGATATAAAAGATTCTAGATAATCCGTGGTCTTTTGCAAATGCCCAAGATTTTTCAGTTCCTACTGCAACGCCTCCCTTTGCAGGCAGCAAAATTATTGCACTTTCTGCAACTCTTATAGCTTGTTTTACTTCCCCTACAAAATCAAAGAAGCCAGGAGTGTCAATAACATTTATTTTGTTTTCCTTCCACTCGCAAGGAGCCATAGCAGTATTAATAGTAAACTTCCTTTTAATCTCCTCGGGATCATAATCTGTTGTCGTTGTACCATCAGGTACCTTACCAAACCTATCAAGAACACCTGTGTTAAATAACATTGCTTCAGCCAGAGTTGTTTTACCTGAGCCGCCATGACCCAATAAACAAACATTACGTAGTTTTTCAGTAGAATAATTTTTCATTATAAAAAACTCCCCCTTGGTTATATATTTTAATGTCCGGGACAACATCTCAGAATTCAGGCAGCTAAAACATCAAGAAATGTTTATATTTAATCAAACATTTGTTTATATAGGTATAAACTTGCTCCCGTTTTCTGTAAACTCCTTTGCCTACCGTACCTTATTAACTATTAACAAATTACTGTTTACTAATTTCATTTTAATTAACTTAATTATTAACCAATTTCACTGTCTATCAATATCAATGCATAATAATATTTTTCAATAATAGTTATGCATTATTTATATCAACATTATACTATTATTGTACAAAAATTAAACATTATTCCAATAAATTGTAATATATTATTGTATAATTACAACTATTTCAGACAGTCATTTTATTATAGCATATAATTAATATTTTTGAATAGTATTTTTAAAATTTAATACTTTTTTTAAAGATGGACTTTTAAAATTGACATTTGCTATCAGAAAGTGTAAATTTATATTTATATTATAACTTTGGTATAATATTGTAGAATGGTAAAATGGTATTTAGGAATATTAAAACTATTCCTTAGTTGAAAGGGAAAAAGTGGGAATAAGAATGGAAGTAAGGGAGAAGGGAAGGAAATCAATATGATTATTGTTATGAAACCTGGTTCTCAAGAGAAAGATATAAATAATATATCAAAGGTTCTTGAATCTCTTGGGCTTGGAATCCACATTTCTAAAGGTATAGAAAGAACTATAATAGGAGTTATCGGTGATAAAAGAGTATTGAGAGATGTGCCTCTTGATCTTATGTCGGGTGTTGAGAAGCTAGTACCCATTGTAGAGTCTTATAAATTAGCAAGTAAGACATTTAAACCTGAGCACAGCGTTATTGATATAAATGGCGTAAAAATTGGTGGTTCTGAACTTGTTATGATTGCAGGCCCATGTGCTATAGAAAATTCTCAGCAAATTTTAGAAGCCGCTATAGCAGTAAAGAAATCTGGTGCAAAAATTCTTCGTGGTGGTGCTTTTAAGCCAAGAACATCTCCTTATAGTTTTCAAGGTCTTGAGGAAGATGGCCTTAAAATGATGAAGGAAGCAAAGGATGCTACTGGTTTGCTACTGATTACTGAGGTTACCAGTGAGAAATCTCTTGAAATAGCCGATAAATATGTTGACATGTTTCAAATTGGAGCAAGGAATGCTCAAAATTTTCAACTTTTAAGAGAAGTTGGACGTTTGAAAAAGCCTGTAGTTTATAAACGTGGACCTTCTACAACAATTGAAGAGTGGCTAAATGCAGCTGAATACATTATGAGTGAAGGTAATTATAATGTCATCTTATGTGAAAGAGGAATAAGAACATTTGAAACTGCTACTCGGAATACTCTTGATATTAGTGCTGTTCCCGTTGTTAAGAATATTAGTCATCTTCCCATAATTGTTGATCCTAGTCACGCTGCCGGCAAATCTCAATATGTCGCTTCTTTATCTATGGCTGCAATTGCCGCAGGCGCTGATGGGCTTATAATAGAAGTCCATCCTAACCCTATGTGTGCTTTATCTGACGCCTCGCAGCAGATAACACCAGCCTTTTTTGATATTTTGTGTAAGGATATAAGCAAACTAGCACCAATAGTGGGTAAAGAATTGATAATTACTGAGTGAAGCGAATTAACTGGTGATTGAATTATGAATATTAATTTTAAGAAAATTAAATATGCAGTGATAGGATTAGGACTAATAGGCGGCTCTATTGTTAAAGCTTTAAATCATCGCTTTGGAACTCTAGATATTACTGTTGTAGATAAAAACCTCCACTCAATAAATGACGCCTTAGAAGACGGAAATATCACTAGAGGATTTACTAATATAAATGAAGATGTCCTTAGTGCTGACCTCATATTCCTATGCACACCTGTTAAAAATACTATTGATTGCATAAATGAGCTTTATCTTAAAACGAAACCAGAATCTATAATTACAGATGTTGGAAGCACTAAGGAAGAAATTGTAGCTTACATTGACAAGCTATCTAGTCCTCCCTATTTTATTGGTGGGCATCCTATGGCAGGTTCAGAGAGGATGGGTTATAGTTACAGCTCTCCTCATCTTTTTGAAAATGCATATTACATTTTAACTCCTTCAAGGAATTCTAATGAGTATTCCATTGAATTAATGAAAAATTTAATAAATGAAATTGGTGGTATTCCATTAGTGGTTGATGCCTCAATTCATGATAAAGTAACTGCTGGCATAAGTCATGTGCCTCATATAATTGCTTCCGCTTTAGTAAACATGATTAAACAAATTGACTTGCCTGATGGGAAAATGAGAATGCTTGCGGCAGGAGGCTTTAAAGATATAACTAGAATTGCATCATCAAACCCTGATATGTGGCAGAATGTTGTGATGAGCAATAAGTTCTATATAAAAGAAATCCTTATGATATTTATTGAACATCTGAATAAATTCATAAAATGTATTAATCAAACAGGTGAAAATGAAATAATAGATTTTTTCAAATCAGCAAAAGATTACAGGGATTCTTTTGCTATAGATAGAAGAGGTCTTATTAGTCCTATCTATGAAATTACTGTTGATGTAGCTGACCAACCAGGTATTATTGGAGAAATTGCTACAATTTTGGGCAATAACAATATTAACATTAAAAATATAAACGTATCCAATAGTAGAGAGTTTGAACAGGGTTGTATCACTATCTCACTACCAGATAACGAAAGTATAGATGAAGCTTTATGTTTGCTAAATTCTAATGGATATAAAGCTTACAAAAGAAATTAACGACAGAATAGGGGGATCCCCCCTCTGTCCTGCCTTCATCAGTATTATTCTTTAGTTGTTATTCTGTGAGCATCTTTTAACCTATACCCTAATACCATTAAACTATCACTCAGGTGTACATTTTCAATAATAAGATCATTGTATGGAAGCTTTAAATCCATTGCAGCAAAATTCCATAACCCTTTAATACCAAGGCTCGCTACCTTTTCCGCTACCTCAGGTATATACTTATACGGAACAGTCAATATAGCAATATCAACTTTATTGCTCTTAACAAAATCATCCAATAAGTTCATATCTATAATTTCTATATTTCTTATTTTCTGACCAATTAATTCAGGATTAACATCAAATATTCCAATAAGTTTAAAGCCTCTTTTTTCAAAATTTTCGTAATTAGCAAGAGCTTGACCCATATTTCCTGCACCAATAATAATAGTCTGGAAATTATTATTTACTCCTAAGATGTTTCCAATTTCTTGATATAATGATTCTACATTGTATCCATACCCTTGCTGTCCAAAACCCCCAAAGCAATTTAGATCTTGACGAATCTGAGATGCAGTAATTCCCATCCTTAAACTTAATTCTTTCGAAGATATTCTGTTTATATCCATCTTAAGTAAATCAGACAAATATCTATAGTATCTGGGTAAACGCCTTATCACTGCAATTGAAATCTTTTTGCTTTCAGCCATCTTTATCTCCTTTATATTTTTCTCTTTTGATTGTAAAAAAGGCTTATAATGAAGCAATTTAACAATCATGAAAGCCTTTCTTGTAACTCATTTTATGGAAAGTGTACACTAAGGTAATTTATACTTTCCTATTTGTTATAAAAAGGAAACTTTAAACTTAAATTTAAGTGCAAAGTTTAAATATTTGCACTTAAATCTTCACATTATTATACAAATAAAATTATATCATTTTTGTTAATTTTCTGTCAACTGGAAGACATATTTGCATATATGGTGGAAAATTCCTCTTTAATTGTTTTATTAATTTTACTTTAATAACTTGCTTTAATAATTTACTTATAATACTTAATTAAAATATTTAATTATACCGTCTTTAATTGCACTTGCAAGTTTATTTTGATAATCTTCGCTTCCAAGCTTCTTCTCTTCTTCAGCGTTCGATAGGAATCCACATTCCACAATTGCTGTAGTTGTTTTAACATCTCTTAAAATCATTATTGGTTTCTGGCCTTTTGGAGGCTTCTTTTCCATTGCAACCCTTTTGTTGGAAGGGTCGACTTTTTCTTTTATGACATTTTGAAGAGTATTTGCCAGCTTCATGCTTTCCGAAGATTCAGGAGGATAAAAGACCTGAGCACCATAGTATTTAGTTTGCGAGAACTTATTTAAGTGTATACTTACAACAATATCTGCACCTGCTTCATCCATAGTCTTTTTCCTTTTAGTTAAATCCTGTCTCCTTTTTTGATATATTTCAGTGGTATTGTCTTGATATTGAAGAATATCCTCTGTTCTGGTCATAATTACTTTATAATTTTCCTTTTCAAGTAGCTCTTTAACTTTAAAAGCAAGCTTAAGGGTAACATCCTTTTCCCTTAAGCCGCTATAGTCACTAACAGCTCCCGGATCCTCGCCTCCATGACCTGCGTCAAGAATAACTGTTTTCTGATTGGTATCTTCTGTACCAGTTGTAATAGCTCCATCATCTGTAGTATTTTCAACTATATCTTCTTTAGTAACACTACCCGATACACCTTCAATTCCAGCTGGAATATTATTTGCAGCCTTGTCATTTACATTGAAATTCAAGCTATATATAGCTATCAACAATACAAAAACCAGCCCTACTAGTGCAATATTACTTTTTTTAAGTACTACTATCATAGTACATCCACACCCCGTCTTTTAATCAATTTATTATATGATTATTCAGGGACATATGTCATATATGCATAGGAAATGCTTTTAGAGTTAATATTTTTTGAGAATATCATCTATATTGCCACCAAGTTTTTCTATAGCTAATTTGAATGTATACAAGGTATCATTATCAATATTATTGATATTTCTTTCAAGATAACCTCTTAATGCAGGTATAGCTCTTCCATCTCCATATTTCTTTAGACATTCAGAAGTTACCATTTTGTTGTGATGATTCATAAACATCTTCTTTAAACATAGATAAATCTCATCAGATTTATAATCTTTGCCTATTTCAGATAATGCTATGGCCAAGTACTCATGTATTTCAGAGTATTCTGTTGCATTTGTTAATACCTTAAGTAAAGGTAAAATGGAAGCTTTTCCAACACTGATCAAAGCATCCCTTGCAGTCTCACCAAACAAGTCTACCTGCTCAAACTTTATATCTTCTACATGTTGTCTGCTTGTATCAGGAAATTTGGTTAGGAAATCAATTATCGGTTGCACAGCTTTCTCAACTTTCCACTCTCCAAGTATCCTAATCGCTAATAAGGGTATTAAAAAACTGTCTTCACAGGTTTCACATTCAGGGACATCGCTGTGAGGAGCATCATGTTCACGAATATCATAAGGTAAAAAACCTTCATTCAACATAGAAGCTATAATTTTTTCTATTGCTTGCTCTCCAAAGGAATACAATTTTTGTAGTAGTACATCAGGTATATCATGATCACATTCTATAGCAGATACCTGAAATATTTCAATTAATAAGTCAAGGTCATTAATATCATTAAAAAATTCAACCACAGACTTATTTCCTAAATCGCTAAGAGTAACATTTTTCCAAATATTGTACATTCTGTCTCTAGTTTCATAAACTATATTTAAAAAATTATTGCTATAAATTTCATTAAATTCATCTTGAATATCTTCATCATACATTTTTTTTATATCTTTTTTGAAATCAGTAATATTATTTTCAAAACTTTCATTATATAACTTGTTATAGGATTTTAAAATAACTTTTGATTTATCAAGTATATATTCTCTATTTAAACTAGAGTCTGTACATTTCATTTCTTTGTTTTCCTCCGTAATGCAAGATATTGTGTATCACGCATATTGTATATCATATATTATGTGTCGTTTATGATATATCATGTATTATGTATCAGCTTTTCTTATTTTTTTTCTTTTTCTTTACATCATTAGAATCTTGCCTTGTTGGATTCCAAGGTGAAAGCTCTTGTTTTCTTTCTACCTCTGCTTGTTTCTTTGACCCTATGGCTTTTCTAATCTCAATTCCGTGTAATCCCATCATATAACTTATCATTGCTAATAAGGGTATTATTAGTGAACTAATTATATAAGCAAAAGCTGTTTTCCCAAACAAGTTTATGAAAAAATATAAAGGTCCTAATAATACGTTTTGTAATATAGCTACTTTCAAATTATTAAGTACAGGTTCGTCGAACTTTATTAAATATGCAGCAATTTGAAGAATAATCAAAGGAGAAAATCCAATAAAACCTAAGACTAAACCTTTCATAGGGTATGGGTTTAGGTTATATTGTGGTTTCTTTTCTTTTGCAGCCAAACTCCACATATCTGAATACAATATAAGTACCATTAACATAAACATAACAAAAGAATATACAGGAAGCCAATTAGAGAATTTTTCTCCAGTTATGGCTATAAAGGTATACAATAAAATAAAATAAATTAAAAGTGCCGCTCCGTAGTCCCCTAGAACTTTTAATCCTCCTTTTATATGGTTCTTAAGCATCAGTTTTCCCTCCAAAATGAAAATTATTATCTGCTACCATATTCTATCATATTACTATGTTACATTAATAGCATAATAATATCAATGCTATGCTAAAATATTAAAAAAGTATTTTAATTATATTTATTACATCCTGATCCACCACACTATAGCATACCTCAAGGCCATTGCGGTTTCCCACAATAACTCCAGCTGCCTTAAGCTTTGCCAGATGTTGTGATACTGTAGATTGAGGTAAACCAAGGCATTCTTGTATCTTTGTAACATTGCATTTATTCTCAAGGAGCCCTTTTACAATACAAAGTCTATGAGGGTGAGCTAAGGCTTTTAGCTTTTCAGCTTTTTCTTCATATATATCTAAATCAAAACTAATCATAAATAATCCTCCAAAAAGTCAGGGCAAGATGGGGAAGAATGGACAAGGTACCTGTCCATCCTTCCCATCTTGCTTGTGACATTTCTTATATAAGATTCTGCTGCAAAAACTCATTTAGCGTCAACATGCCTCCAAGCAAAATTCGCCCTTTGCAGCAAAATCCGTGTTTTTGCAGTGGAATCATATAAATAAACTCATATCCGACTCTTCCGCTGAACCAAGGAAGGTTGCTACCCCTCCAATTTCTACTCCATCAATTAATTCTTCTCTTTTTATTCCCATTACATCCATAGACATGTTGCATGCTATCAATCTTATATTATTCTTCCTAGCTGCTTGTATTAGTTCCTCCAGAGATGAAACATTTTTATTGTTCATAATATGCCTTATCATCTTTGCACCAATACCACCCATATTCATCTTAGATAGAGTAAGTTTTTTTGAACCGCGTGGCATCATTATGCCAAACATCCTAGCAAATATGTCCTTGTTTACTCTAACTTTATCAGGCTTTCTCAATACATTCAACCCCCAGAAGGTGAAAAACATTGTAACTTTTCTACCCATTGCAACAGCTCCGTTGGCTATTATAAAGGATGCAATAGCCCTATCCAAATCATTGCTAAATATCACCATGGTTTTCCCATTTTTTTTTGAAATTGGATCAAAATTAATTATTTCTTTCTCTTTCTTTATTAAAGCTGTAAAAGTATTATCCTTAAAACCTATGTCAATCAGCTTATTTCCAGTTGATTCACACCATGATTTTACATCCTGCTGAAAAGCCGGATCGGTAGACTTTATCTCAAGGACATGGCCATATTCCATGGTTTGAATAGCATCATATACCTTCATTATGGGACCTGGGCATTGCAGTCCGCAAGCATCTATCTTTATGGCTGCATCAGTACCAACAGGTTTTAGCATATCATCTTTAGTAATTTTATCATATTCATAGATATCTTCATTAGACTGCTTTTGCACTGCAAGCTGATATGTTTTATAACCACCGCTTAAGTTTTTTACTGACTTGTAGCCTTTTTGCATTAATATCCTGTTGGCTACATAGCCTCGTAAACCTACCTGGCATAGTACATATATATCTTTATCTTTTGGTATTTCAGTTAATCTATCTCTTAATTCATCTAAAGGAATATTGACCGCACCTTCAATTGTTCCAAGATTATATTCTATATCAGTTCTTACATCCACAACAACTGATTTACTTCTATCAATTGAAGTAATATCATGCCAATGAAAAATATTACAATCACCTTTTAAAATATTTGCTGCTGTATAAGCTGCAATGTTTACAGGATCTTTTGCTGATGAATAAGGTGGAGCATAAGCCAGTTCAAGCTTCTCAAGGTCATGGACTGTCATACCCGCCCTAATAGCTGTGGATATCACGTCAATTCTTTTATCTACTCCTTCATAGCCAATTATTTGTGCCCCAAGTATTTTCCCATCTTTCCTTTCAAACAGCAGCTTAATTGACATGGGGATAGCCCCTGGATAGTAACCCGCATGGGATGGAGAGTGAGTAAAGGATTTTTCATAATCAACATTATTCTTTTTTAAAATTCTTTCATTATTCCCGGTTATCGCTACTGTTATGTCAAATACCTTTACAATAGATGTCCCCTGTGTCCCCTCATATTTTTCTTCAATACCACATATATTGTTGGCTGCAATTCTTCCTTGCTTATTCGCAGGTCCTGCAAGAGGTATTAATGCAGGGTTACCACTGACATAATCCTTTACCTCAACAGCATCCCCCACTGCATATATATCTTCATTTGAAGTATGCATATATTCATCAACCAAAATTCCTCCAGTAACACCTAGCCTTAAGCCAGCTTCTGCTGCAAGCCTTGATTCTGGCCTTACCCCTATTCCAAGTATTACCATGTCTGCTTTTAGTGACCGCCCACTTGTTAATTCAACAACAGTAAAGTATTCTGTATCAGTAAAAGATTTTACTGCATCTTTAAGATAAAATTCAACATTTTTAGCTTTCATGTGTTGGTGCACTAAAGCAGCCATGTCATAGTCTAAAGGTCCGATAACATGATCGGCAAGTTCAATAACAGTTACTTTAACTCCTCTTAAGTGCAGATTTTCTGCAACTTCAAGTCCAATGAAACCAGCGCCAACCACAATGGCTCTTTTTGGTTTCCTTTCATCAATAAAATCCTTAATTCTATATGTGTCAGGAATATTTCTTAATGTAAAGATCCTTGGAGAATCTACTCCAGGAAGTTTAGGTTTTATCGGTTCTGCGCCTGGTGAAAGTATTAATTTATCATATGTTTCTATATATTTTCTATTTTCTGTGTGGTTAACCACTTCAACCGTTTTGCTTTCAGGATTAATATTTACAACCTCACTATTTATCCTTACATCAATATTAAACCTTTCCTTCATTCCTTCAGGTGTCTGAACAACTAATTTATCTTTTTCTGTAATAACTTCCCCTATATAATACGGAAGCCCACAGTTAGCAAAGGATATATATTCACCTTTTTCAAACATAATAATCTCAGCATCTTCATTAAGTCTTCTTAGTCTGGCTGCAGCACTTGCTCCACCGGCAACTCCGCCTACAACAACTACCTTTAATGGCATAAAACAACCCCCATTTCAACACAAAATAAATTTAAGATTTTACTAAATATATAGCTCAAAAACTTAATTATATTTACAACATCTAATTATTAATATATTCTAATTTTACGATATATGTGCTACATTGTCAATAATTTATCAAAATTTTTGGGGGACAGTTCTCCAATTTTTAGGGGGACGGTTCTCCAATTCCTGTTTTATAAGCGGAGAACCGTCCCCCTAAATAAAGAGAACTGTCCCCCTATACCCTATTTCTTCTCAAAAACTTTAACATAACAGCATTCCATCCAATCTTCTCTTTTGAGCTCATGTTGTTAATTTCCACAACTTAGATATTGGTGTGAAAAGTCATTATTTTATTATTAACAGTACTGTGTGAATTAATCCAAAAATGTATTTTTCTTTGTAACAATGAAAAGTTTTAAATAACTGATATTAAATTGGATGTACCTTCATGGTTTGAATCGGAGAATAATAAGAAAGGAAGGATATGTTATAAATATATAATATATCCTTCCTTCTTTATTTACTCATTTTTTAAAATAGATGCTGATAATTAATACTCTCCTCTTAATTACCACCTGTTGCCGAAGCTTCCGCCCCTATTATTGTTGCCCCTTTGCTGTTTTCTTGCTTTTCTGCAGTCAGGACATCTCTGTGGTTCATTCTCGAATCCTTTCTCTTTGTAGAAAGCTTGCTCGCTTTCATTGAAAATGAATTCCGAATTGCAATCCTTGCAAGTTAAAACTTTATCTGCCATATCTATATACCTCCTTAATTTATTTGGATCATATAATTCCTAACTTCCCGCTCCAATAAATTAAAGAGAGTTGTATTCAGAAAATAAGTCCGTTTTAATATATAGTGACTACTTTCATAAGTGTACCACAGTATTTTAAATTAAGCAACGCATATTTACAATAATTCCAATAATTTTTTATTTTTCTGTCTTTGCCTTTTAGCTCATTAATTTATGCTTGGGCATTATCATAACATCACTCAATTACGATAATCTTACATTTGTTGCCTGTGGTCCACGCTGCCCTTTTTCTACATCAAACTCAACTCTTTGACCTTCCTCAAGCGATTTGTAACCTTCTGCCTTTATTGCAGAGAAATGCACAAATACATCTTCTCCACCTTCTCTTTCAATAAATCCGAACCCTTTATCCGGATTAAACCATTTAACTGTACCAATCATTCAGTACTACACCTCCTTAAATGCCATGTAATTTAAGCATACAATAAATTATGTTGCTTCTAAATATATTATGTTAATATCACGCATCAGTTATTCACCCTATTTTATGTCAGTTTTACATACCTGTCCAAAAGTGTTTAAGTTGTAGCAACACTGTTATACTCTTCAATTAGGGAATTTACCAAATCCTTCACAGAAATAATTTTTTCTGCCCTATATGCATTTTCACCAGCAAAGGCAAATCCATGCTTCATTTTTCCTTTTTTGGCATTTATTAGTGCCCGTGCAATACAGTAGGGGCTTGACTCACAATCACAAGTGACAATACAGTGGTACGGACATTTATAAGGTTTTTTACTTCCCGCATTTACATCATTGATAAACTCATTTATTATCGCTCTTCCAGGCATGCCCACCGGACTCTTTATAATTCCAATATCTTCTGATTTACATTCAATATAGGTTTTTTTAAATTCTAAAGAAGCATCACATTCCACTGTTGTTACAAAGCGTGTTGCCATCTGCACACCTGAAACTCCAAGTTGAAAATACTTATATATATCTTCCCCTGTATATATACCACCAGCAGCTATTACAGGAATAGGTTTGGCAGCTTTATCTTCAATATTTTTAGCTTCACTAACCATTTCTGAAACAAGCTTTTCCAATTTATAATCTGGATCTGTAATATGTTCACTTTTGAATCCCAAGTGTCCACCTGCCATAGGTCCTTCTACGACAATAGCGTCAGGTGCATAGTTGAATTTGTCAAGCCACCTCTTTGCAATAAGACTTGCTGCTCTTGCAGAAGAAACAATAGGAACAAGCTTCGTAGCCTTTGACTCTTTTAAAAATGCAGGAAGATTAAGTGGAAGACCAGCTCCAGAGAAAATAATATCAATGCCTTCGTCTACTGCAGTTCTGGCCATGTCTGCAAAATTCGATAAGGCTATCATGATGTTTGCACCAAGAATTCCTTTGGTTAGTTCGCGGGCTTTTCTTATCTCTTTTTTAAATGCCCTGATATTAGCCTCAAGATAATTTGTTGAAAAATCCGGTTCCAACATTCCAACAGCTGCAGCAGAGATAACCCCGATACCGCCTTCGTTGGCTACTGCTGAGGCGAGTCCGCTTAAGGAAATTCCAATGCCCATACCACCTTGAATAATCGGTAGTTTTGCTGTTAAATTACCTATTTTTAAGCTTTTTCCTCTCCAAGATAACATAACAATTCACCTCACTATTTTTTAGGATTCAATATCATTACCATGCTTTTCCCTTCAAGCATTGGCTGCTTTTCAATCGTTCCAACATCTATAACTGCATCGGCAAACTTTGTAAGTACTTCTTTTCCTATTACTGTATATCTCATTTCTCTGCCTCGAAATCTTATACAAACTTTTACTTTATCTCCATCTTGCAAAAACTTATATCCGTTTTTAACCTTGAAGTCAAAATCATGTTCTTCAATTTTAGCAGACAACCTTACTTCCTTAATCCCAATAACCTTCTGATTCTTTTTTGCTTCTTTTTCCTTCTTGATCTTTTCAAACATGCATTTACCATAATCCATGATTTTGCATACAGGTGGTACTGCATTCGGTACAATTTTTACAAGATCAAGATTCTTTGAAATTGCCAGTTTTTGTGCATCCTTTGACGTCATAACTCCTAACATAGCTCCATCGGTATCAATAAGCCGAACCTCTCTATCCCTTATCTCGTCATTCATTGGCAGTTCATTTTTTCTAATATAAAACACCTCCATTAATATTTTTTGTAATAAACACAAATTTATTTATATACGACTATAAAAACTAAAGAGTGAATACACAAGGCAATCCACTCTTCGTCACAATTAAGCATTAATCGAATTATAGTTAAGTAATTTAGCAAAACCATTATTCAAAACGAGAAGCACACATCTCTTATTTTTGTAATCAGCTCATTATACCATTAATTGTTGGCTTTGTGTCTTTTATTTTAAAATTACCTTAAAAATAATTTTTTTAAACAATATGTCAACAATAACCATAAAACAAAAATCCCCGAAAGTCTTGTTATTAAGTCTTTCAGGGATTCTCTTTTGGAGGCGCCACCCAGATTTGAACTGGGGGATAAAGGTTTTGCAGACCTTATGTTATATGCTTTGAAAGTATTGTTTCTATAGCATTACCGAGTATATAATAAATAATTTGACACCATTTGTTTTATTATTATGTTTTGCTACTATTTAATTAACACTAGAATTTTGTCGCTTGATTGTTAAATTATTCGTCAATTATGTTTTATAATATGTAATATCCCCCCCAATTTTTAAAGAAGGGTATAGGTTATAAAAGGTTCATGCAAACCAATTGGGGTTAAAGGCGAAGTGCAAACAAAATTATAAATCATATTCTGTCAAAACTTCTCTAATAGCACTTATTACTTCCTTTACACTAGATAACGGTATATTATCTCTTTCATCAAATACATATATGATTCTGCTTCAAAAACTCATTTAGCGTCAACATATTGAAATTTGCAGCACTTCAATCTTGCAATTTAATGGCACGTGCTGATTCGACAT
>ENA-UOOK01004282-UOOK01004282.1-fermentation-metagenome-genome-assembly--contig:-NODE-4282-length-15441-cov-5.288184_pt1 | contig 15441 bp, 9 predicted proteins | sample MGYA00245777_ERZ724023 | MGnify/ENA primary metagenome ERZ724023 (study PRJEB28704, sample SAMN03018312) | fermentation metagenome | biome: anthropogenic terrestrial biome; feature: soil; material...
GGTAAAGGATTTCACTGTGACCAATGTTACGCCTGTTTCCGGAATGGCAGGAGATATCATCACAGTTTCAGGCAGTGATTTCGGCAACCCCTACGTCACCTTCGGATCTGTTACAGGAGAGGTTCTTGAGGCAACTGCTTCTGATATAATAGTCAGGGTTCCTCCACTTTCTTCCGGAGAACATACTGTTAACGTCACCATAGGCGGAAGAACCCATGCCTGTCCGGTGAAGTACACGCATAGCGGTGCCTGGAGGCAACTGGCAGACCTTCCGTTCCTGTATGATTATGGTTGCGCCTTCGATTTTGGCGAGGAAGTCTATGTTATTACCGGCGGCGAAGCAGACACCTATGATAAGGAGGTGTTTCATTTCGATCCTTCAACAAAAGGATTCACAAGAATACCAGGAACCTTCCGGTCCGATATTCTTGATCCGATCTCCTGCACCCTCGGAGGCAAGGGCTATATGATCGGGCAGAAGAGCACCGACTGGACCGGGATCGGGTTTGAGGTATTCGATCCTGGTAATATGACTGTCAGCAAATTGCCTGACTATCCCGGAACCCGCATTGTAAATCCCAGTATTATTGCCGATGATTCAGTGATTTATGCCGGTTGTGGCAAGATTGCTACTTCCGGTTACCATACCTGGTACTATGACTTCTGGAAATACAGCCCTGCCACTAACAAATGGACGCGCCTGGCTGACTGTCCGTACAATGTGTCATTTTCAAACCAGGTTTATATAAATGGCAGGCTGATTTTCCTTGGCGACGGAGGGTTTCTCCTCGAATACCATCCTGAGACCAATACCTGGAGCCAGAAAGAGCTGAAAGAAGGTGAATATGATTATTGGCTTCTCCTCGGGTTTAGATATGGTGCCAGGGTAAGCGTCATTAACGGTGATAAATGGTATGTCGGTTTCGGAGACTGGTATCAGTCGCACGAGGATTATGGAGTTACGAATCCTGATATAAATAACCGCTTTTACAGTTTTGACCCGGCGGATGACAGCTGGGAAACAATCACCAATGTAGCGGCGCCCCCCAGGACGTTTGCGTTTTCATTTTCAATCGGGGGGAAAATTTATATCGGAGGGCACCAGATATATCATTGGTATGACTTCTGGGAATATGATCCTTTGCTTGATCAGTAAAACTACGAAATGATCAGAGCACTGCCCATATATTTATTAATAGCCTTCACTCTTCTTTGCACCGGATGTGAGGATGAGCGGGTGCAGCGTGACTATCCTCGCATCAGGACCCTGCCGGTTACTAACATAACGGAGGAGGGAGCTCTCTTCAGTGCTGAGGTTTATGAGGCCGGTAATGTTGAGATTTCAGAGCACGGATTTACATGGTCACAAGGCAATCCGGAGGTCAGTTATAATGACAGGGTATTCCTTGGCGGGTTTACAGGCGTCGGGCAGTTTTCTTCCGGAATAACGACCACTCTGGAATCAGGGTTGAAGTACAAGGTGGCAGCCTTCATCAGGGCTGGTGGCTATACAGTGTACGGGAACACTGTCGAATTCGAGAGCAAGGGCAGCCTGGGTCCGGTAATAACCGGCTTTACCCCGGAAAGGGCACTTTGCGGTGATACTATCCTTATCAGGGGAAAGAATTTCAGCTGGATCAGATCATATAACAAAGTCTTCTTCAATGAAACAGCCGGGATTGTATGCGGTCAGGTAACTGATACGACAATTTTTGCGGTTGTACCCTTTTCACTGACTGCGCCCGAACAGACACTCAGCGTGGAGATTGCCGGCCACCGGACTATTTATACCGGCAGGAAGCTCATTGTGGATCTTCCGGTTGTGGGAGAGTTGACTCCTTCGACAGGACGCTGGGGTGATACCATTGAGTTTACCATCACGAATCTCAAGCCATGGGTTAACGTCAGTATTCTATTCGGCCTGGGCATCGTTGTGCCGGCTGACCCTTACGACGGTCAGAAAGTCAGTTTCAGAGTGCCCTGGGAGACGTCCGTTTCCGAAACACAGGTTAAAATAGTTGCAGAGGGATCCGAAATTACAGCCCCTTCCCCCTTCGTGCTTCTTCCTCCGGTAATTGATCGCATTTCTCCCCCTGATGGACTCTGGTCTGACAACGTGATGCTGCACGGTTCATTTAACAGGCTAAAACAAAACTCCTCCGTTAAGTTCGAACAGTACGATGCACTGATATTATATGCCTCAAGTGATACTCTGATCGTCAAAGTACCAGATAATCTAGATGTTACGCCAGTCAAAGTAGTTTATTCCTTTCAGCAGCTTTCTTCGGCACCTGCAGAGTTTTCACTCAAGCCTCCTGAAATCATCGCAGTATCTCCAATTAAAGGTCCTACCGGTACTTATGTAAACATAAATTGTAAAAACATAAAATATCCGTTTGTTTCAGTGTGGCTCAATGATGTTGAGATTGGGTGGACTGCTTTGGGAGGCCACAACTATGAAGATACTTTCATTGAGTGCCAGGTCAAAGGCAATATCAACGGACCTTCGTATTTCAGGGTGGCGGTTTGCGGCCAGTCCGACACATGGAACCTGCCGTTCCTGGTGGAGAATCCGTATATTGTCTCATTTTATCCGCATACGGCAATACCCGGGGATACAATTACCATTGTTGCTGAAAATTTCATTGAATCCTATTCATATTTCAATCTCCGGAGTAATATGCCTGTGATATCACGGAGCGGAAATGAATTCAGGGTTGTTTATCCTGACTGTGATCACGTCAGTGGGCCGATTTATGCAACATGCTTCTATAATTCCCTGATATCGAGAATACCCTCGGCGGACTACCTGACGCAACGCCAGCCTGTGATTTCGTCGGTCACTCCACTGGAGGCAAGATACCTGGATGAGGTGACTGTCAGGGGCGAGAACTTCAGTCTTGTCAAAGAGTATAATCATCTTTCAGTCAATGGGATTGAAGCCGAGTTGACCTCATGTTCCAGGGGTGAGCTGAAATTCAGAATGCCTCTGCTTCCGGCAGGTGACTACCCTCTCGAATTACGGCTGGGAGGATACAGGGTAAATGCCGGGTTACTGACCTGCATTTCCGCCTGGGAACGCTTGCCTGACCTCCCTTTCAATAACAAGGAATCATTCGTAATGGACTTCAACGGTGACATATTGGTTGCTGCCTCTCCCGATTATCAGTCGACAGTGATTGACAGAACTATCTACAGGTATGATCCTGACCTTGGAAAATTCAACTCCCTTGGCAGTAAAATATCCTGCATTGCGACATACTTCGGGCTTGTTGTAAAAGGAGACAAAGCATATATATCGAGATTCAACAGTACATTGCCTCCGGTCCTTGATGTTTTTGACAGAAACACTCTCACTCTCTCCAGGGTTTCCGATCTGCCTGCTTCAGGAGGCTACTCCTACTGGCTGATGGATGGCGACAGCATTTTGCTGGCCGGACTGGGAACGTCTCATTGGAAGTTCAGTCTGTCTTCAGGCAGATGGGCCAGGCTGAATGATCTCCCGGGGCAAACCAACCAGGGGCATGTTTTCACAATTGACGGGAGGAATTATATTATAACACCCCAGGCGAGGCTGTATGAATATGACGCTGCTGATGACAGTTGGATACGGAGAAGCTGGCCCTCTTTCTCCTGGCTGTTCCATGAGCACAGTGAGACTGTAGTTTGCAACAAGAAGGCCTACGTCTGTTTTGGTTATGTAGGCTCGGCCCAGATTGCAGCATATGACCCGGTGACAGATACGTGGGAACGGGTTGATGGTATTGCTTTCCCTGTACCAAGAGAGAATGTGCTGGCATTCAGCCTGGGCAACAGACTCTTTCTCGGAGGAGGGAACAATTACCTTGACTTCTGGTCTTATGATACCTTATTTGAATAGTAATAACTATATTATAATGAGAGAATTTACCCTAAGAAACTGCCTTGTCCCATTACTGTCACTTCTGTTGACGCAGCCTGCTATAACCCAGATCAGGAACATCACCTTCGGAGAGATACCAAAGGAAGACCTGGAGATGGCTGAGTATACGCCTGACCTGTCAGCCGATGCCGTGATCCTTGATAACTATGCCAGCACAAGCATGCGGTCAGAAGATAAGATCCTTTCAGTCACTGACTGTCATATCAGGATAAAGATCATTAATACCGACGGGCTTGACTATGCCAATGTAGAACTGCCTTACTGGAGCGGTGACAGGATAACTGCGCTGAAAGCCGCTTCCTATAACCTGGAGGACGGGAAAATAGTGCAGAACCTGGTTGACAAAAAGAGCTATTACCGTGATAATACAAGCCGTTACCGGAACATTCTCCACTTTTCTGTTCCAAATGTAAGGCCGGGAACAGTGATTGAATACAAGTACACTCTCGAAAGCCCTGACTATTTTTCACTCTATACCTTTAAATTCCAGGAGGAGATCCCTGTCAGGAGATGCATCTTCCGGGTTGAGTTCCCGGGTTACTTCGAATACAAGTTCGTTACAGGCGGTGATTTTGAAAACATAGTCTATAGGTCCGAACAGAAAAGGGTGATTTTTGGAAATAGCACACTTGAAGGGTTCTCAGGCACATGGCGAGGCAACAATATAGCGGCATACCGTGAGGAGCCTTTCAGTACCGGATCTGCTGACTATTATTCGCACATCGGGTTTGAACTCTCGAAGATCAATGTTCCGGGATACTATTTTGAGGATATTTCACCAACATACCAGAAGTTTTCCGAGAAACTCCTTGACCGGGATGATTTCGGCGGTTACATCAAAAAAAGCTCTGTTGTGAAGAAAAAAGCGGAGGAGCTTAAGGCACTGGGAGGCAGTGAAACAGATCTGCTGAGGAGGATATATGCCTATGTTTCCGGCTATATGATGTGGGACGGAAATCACGATTTCACATCTTCGGCCACCATGACCAGTGTATTTAGCCATGCAAGGGGCAATTCTGCAGATATTAACCTGATGCTCCTGGCCATGTTCAGGATGGTGGGCATTGAGTCAGACCCGGTAATTCTCAGTACCAGGGAGCACGGTCTTATTAATCCCTTCTTTGCTATAAACAGTAAATTCAACAATGTGGTTGTCTCTGCCGTCGCTGACGGGAAAACCTGGCTCATTGACGCAACTGATCCGGTGAGGCCGTTCAGCATGCTGCCGTCAGAGTGCCTGAACGGACAGGGATGGGTGGTGAACCGGTTCGGAGGGTCATGGGTTGACATGAATAACGGTGAACACAATGGCGAAGATGTCAGCCTGGAGATGCATCTCGACGGGAATGGCAACCTGACAGGCAATGCGACGAGCGTCTATGAAAGCTATGACGCCTGGCAGGTCAGAAAGTTCTGCTCCCTACAGGGCGAGGAAGCTTACAGGGATTTTGTTCAGGCGGGAAAAACAAACTGGAAGATTTCAGGACTTGAACTCGAAAATCTCGACGATCCGGAAAAACCAATTATTGAAAGAATATCACTGACAATCCCTGATGCAACCCAGAATGGGGGCACGATTATGTACCTGAATCCTGTCCTCGGCGGCCGGATCGAGTCAAACGAATTCTACGCTGAGAAACGCCTTTCGGTAATTGACCTCACCTGCCCCTCTGTCATGAAGTACAGATGTTCCATCACTGTACCGGACGGATGGACCGTTGCTGAACTGCCGCAATCAGTCAGATTGCGCCTGGATGGGGGAGGTGCAATGTTCACCTATACCATCACTGCCGAAGGCGGGATAATAAAACTTGATTCCGAGATCACCTTCTCTGCAGTCACCTTTCTTCCTGAGAGTTATAACACAATAAGGAACTTTTGGTCTGCAATCATAACCAAGCAGGCAGAGGTTGTCATACTGAAGAAAGAAATCTAATCCGGTCAATTATGAAACGACTTATATACGTACTTATCATAGCTTTCGTAATGCCTGCAGGGGCATACGCATACAAACTTTCTGTTGATTCAATTCCGTTTGAGCTTCGGGAAAATGCTGCTGCCGTTGTCAGGACCCACCAGATGGTATACACGGTATTGTCGCCAGGCAAGGCAAAGGCAAGCTACCGGATGGTTCTCACCCTTATGAACGAGAGTGCGGACAACCTGCGCCTGTTTGAGATAAACTATGACAATTTCATGACAGTAACGAGGGTTAATGCGGCAGTATATGATGCCAACGGGAAGTTCATTGAATATATCCCCTCATCACGGATAATGGATGTAAGCGAAGGAGGCGGGTTTATCTCTGATGCAAGAATGAAAAGGATCATCTTCCCGGTCAACAGGTATCCGTTTACAATTGAGGTTGAATATGATGCTGTAATCAACGGATCACTGAACCTTGACCAGTGGACTTTTCATCCCGATCCGTATCTGTCGGTGGAAGAATCAGCCGTGCAGTACATTATCCCCAACCTGGTTCCGTTCAGGTACTCCGAACACTATATGAATGCATCGTTTGACAGTATCAGGACCGCAGACAATACCATCTACACATGGGTTCAGAGGGGGATACCCGCCATCAGGAAGTGGTACTTTTCTCCGCTGGCAGTTTCACGTCCTCCATTTCTCCTGGCAGCAACCGAAGATTTTGAGTTCGGCGGAATCAAGGGAAGCATGCGTACATGGAAGAGCCTTGGCCAGTGGGCCTGGGAACTGAACAGGGGCCTTGACCAGCTCAGTGACCAGGAGAAGAGACGTGTCTCGGAATTGACCTCCGGGCTGAAAGATGACAGGGAAAAAACTGAAACACTTTACCGCTATATGCAATCACGGACGCGTTATACTTCCATCCAGCTTGGTATAGGCGGTTATAAGCCTGCGCCTGCTGCTGAAGTCTCTGAAAAGGGGTACGGTGACTGCAAGGGACTGACAAACTATATGTACGCGCTGCTGAAGGAGGCAGGGATAACATCATATTATACCTGGGCCCGGTCAGGGACCAACAAATTCATCATCCCAACCTTCGTGACTGACCAGTTTGATCATATCATTCTGTGTGTCCCCCTGCAGACTGACACTGTCTGGCTTGAATGCACCAACCAGACAATCCCGTTTAATTACCTCGGCAGCTTTACATCTGACAGGGATGTACTCCTCATCACCCCCGAAGGGGGGAAGCTGGTGCGCACGCCGCAGTTCAGCAACAGTTACAGGAAGAGCACAGGTATAATCATCGTAAGCAGAAGGGAGGCGGTCACTGAGGATGACCTCCAGGGGGCTCGGGTTTGACAGGAACCGGGTCTTCAGCGGCAAAAGTGTCATCGAGATGAAGAGAATGATAAACCAGGGGATGGCCCTCGGCACATTCAATGCTGACACTGCGTCATACAGTGAGGTAACGCAGGGTGATCCTGTCTCAGAGCTGTCATTTGATCTTACTCTTAATGATTTTGCCGTAGTAGCGGGGACAAGGATACACTTCAACCCATGTCTCAGTGGTTTCCAGCGCCAGCCCTTTGATACAATTTCAGTCAGGATTTATGAGATGGAGGACATAATAGACTCCATTGTTTACAGATTCCCGGCTGAATACAGGGCGGAATACATCCCGCCGCCTGTGTATGTTGATGGTCCGTACGGTTCATACAGATACTCCGTTGAGACTCTGAACGACGGATCTCTCCTTTTCAGGAGAAAGATGAACCTCAATAAGGGTATTTATACGGGAGAAAGGGCAAGGGAGCTGTTCGCCTTCCTGAATACGGCTGCCCGGAGTGACCAGAGGAGAATATATCTGAACAGGGCGCAGAGAAATTAAGGATTGCTTTTATCCGTTGCCCCGCGGACAGCTCAGTGGTGAACTTCGGCAGCCCGCTGGCAGCCCTTTTCCCTATGACTGCTCAGTGGTGAACTTCGGTTGCCCGGCGGTTACTCTTTTTCCTGTGGCCTTTGAATTCTCAGCTGTGAACTTCGGCAGCCTGAGTGTGACCTGGTTCCAGCCGGCACCCCTTTCCATTGTTGCAGGTGGCGGCCCTGATGCTGACATTGAGTTCAAAGCCCACCAGCAGAGCCACCGAGTTGAGGTACAGCCAGATAAGTATCACGATCAGGGTTCCTATTGAACCATAAAGCTTGTTGTACTGGCCGAAATTGTTTACATAGGCCGAGAATGCCAGGGAGGTGATGATGAAGAGACTGGTGGCAAGTATAGACCCGGGGGAGATATACCGGAAGTCCTTTCTGCGGGCCGGAACAAGATAGTAGAGGGTTGAGATGGCAAAGAACAGCATCACGATGATGAGGATCCACTTGAAGGTCATCACGATATAGAAGACCAGGTTCATCTCCAGCACCCCGATCTCAACGAGCCTGTTGACTACCAGCCGGCTTAGGATGATCAGTGCGCCGGCTGCGGAGAACATAATAAGGATAAAGACCAGCAGGAAGACCGCTATCTTCCTCTGCTGTATCCATGACCGGCTCACGAAGTCATGCACCGATACGTTGAACGCATGCATCAGCGCATGAATGCCGTTGGTTGAGAAGATGATCGTTGCGAAGAACATCACTACCAGCAGGGTGCCGCTTCTTTTGGTAATTACATCGATAATTGTTGTTTCGAAAAGGTTATATGCTGACACCGGCAGGAAGTTCTCGAAAAGTTTTACCAGCTCAGACTGGAAGTTCGGGATAGGCACAAACGGTATCAGTGTGAAGAGGAATATTGTTGCCGGAAGCAGTGCCATCAGCATGTTAAAGGCTATGGAGGAGGCCCTGGTTACAAGCACTCCGCGGCCGAAGAGTCCCTTTACAATAAGTTTTGCCACCAGTTCCAGTGGTGCTCCGTCAAAGCCTGGCAGCACGGCTTTTCTAATCCCGTTGGTTTTTGCGATCAGTGTTTCCCTGGCGCTCATAAAATAGGTTTCAATAGGCTTTCAGGCTCATATCAAGGCTTTTTATGTGATGGGTCAGAGCCCCTATTGAAATGTAATCGACGCCGCACAGGGCATAATCCCTCACGTTTTCGAGGGTGATGCCTCCCGATGATTCCGTCTCCGTTCTCCCGGCGATGAGAGCCACTGCTTCCTTCGTATCGGCAATGCTGAAGTTGTCAAGCATGATGCGGTCAACGGCTCCTGCTTCCAGTATCTCCCTGACCTCTTTCAGGTTGCGGGCTTCCACCTCTATTCTGAGGTCAAGCCGTTTCTCACGAAGGTAATCTTTAGTGCCCCTGATTGCTGAGGCTATTCCCCCGGCATAATCAATGTGGTTGTCCTTCAGCATGATCATGTCATAGAGTCCCATTCGATGGTTGACTCCTCCTCCTGTGCGCACTGCCTCCTTTTCCAGGGCCCGCATACCCGGGGTGGTTTTACGTGTGTCAGTGATTTTTGCGCGGGTGCCACTGACTTTTTCGGAATAAAGGGAGGTGGCAGTTGCTATGCCGCTCATTCTCTGCATAATGTTAAGCACAAGTCTCTCGGCACGCAGGATTGATTGAGCTTTTCCTGTCACTGTGAGGGCTATGTCGCCGTATTTGACTCTGTCGCCGTCGAGAAGCAATATCTCTGTCTGCAGGGTCGGATCGGCAATACTGAATACCTCGCGTGCAACGCGAAGCCCTGAGATGATGCCGTGTTCCTTTACTATAAGCCTGGCACGGCCGATGGCGCTGTCAGGGATGGATGCAAGTGAACTGTGGTCGCCGTCACCGGTGTCTTCGGCGAGGGCGTTGATAATAAATGACTGCAGCTGGTTATCACTCATTGTCAGCCTCAATCCTGATCTGGTGAATGAGCGGACTGCCGTCAACTTTCTTTAGCAGGAAGTAAACCCTGAATTTGCCTTTATCGGTCTCCAGGTTCGCAATTGCATACTGGGCGTCTCCCCTTGCACCCTGATGCTTGATGACAAATTCACGTGAGCGGTAGCGGGTAAAAAAATCCTTCAGTATAGTTTCGGCTACACTCTTGCTGTAAAAATCCTCCTTCCCCGGAAGAACAAGTTCAACGGTTTTGTTAAAGTATTGGGAGAGCCCTGAAGCGCTTCCCGTACGGAAAGCGATTGCAATACCTGCGGGTATACTGGGCTGATCCTGGGCAGCGAGCAGAAATGCAAAGGTGAGAAGCACACCTGTTGTTGCCATAATCTTTTTTCTCATTTTGTTTCCTTTATGCTTTACATGTAAGGACAAAGCAAATTTAACCAAATATATCAAAAACCGAACCACTTTTAATTATCGGTCGGCCGCACCTGCTATAAAGGGCTTAATTGCTATATTTGCCATACTCAACAGAAACCTGGGAGATAGATGAAGATGGTTCTCCTGCTGACCGGAAAAACTGATCAGTCATGGATAAGAGACGGGGTGGCGGAATATGAGAAGAGGATCTCAAAGTACGGCCGTCTTGAAACAATCACACTGCCTGATGTCAAAAATCCGGGTAACCGCCCTGCAGAATGGGTAAAGGCAAGGGAGGCAGAGAAGATGCTGGCACAGGTCCGGAGTGATGATCACATGGTCTTGCTTGATGAACGCGGGAAGAGTTATTCGACACTGGAGCTTGCTAAATGGATGCGCCGGATAATGATGCTGCCGGCAAAAAGGATTCTGTTTGTGGTGGGAGGGCCCTATGGCTTCGATGCCTCCGTAACAGCAAGGGCTGATCATATGCTATCCCTCTCCAGGCTCACCTTCTCACACCAGGTGGTACGATTATTGTTCGCGGAACAACTATACAGGGTACTGTCGGTCATTGCCGGAGATCCCTATCATCATGAATAGCCATATGGCTGAGAAACTGAAGAACATCAGGACAGTAGGAGTGGCCCTTCTCATTGCCATTGCACTTGGTGCAATGGCTGACTTTCTCTATTTCAGCGACCTGGAGTGGCGTTGCCGCACTAAACGCGTTGACGCAAAGCTCACATCACTTGAGAATGATGCACAGAAGCTGCTCAGGACAGCTGAACAGGAGATCTCCGAAGCGGGTGATTCTTCGATCCTGTTCCGAAGCTCCCTTGGGAGCAACGCCCTGAAGAAAGGGATCACACTGCTGGTTTACCGTGAGGGACGCATAGTCTACTGGTCTGATAACAGTGTTGCATTCCCGGTGATCTATGAGCAGCACTTTGATGAGCATAAACCGGTCTTCTACAGCAACGGCTGGTTCATACCCGTTCACCGGGAAAACAGTGAATATGAGATGTTGGCGCTGATAAAGGTATACAGGCAGTACCCGATTGTCAACGAAATTCTTCGGACAGGCTTCCCGGAAACATTTCCTCTCCCTGACGAGGCCCGGATCACCTTTGACCCTTCCGCCTCCGGCTTCAGGATATGGGGATCAGAGAAGGAGTTTCACTTCGGGCTGATTTTCCCTGAAAGGAAGCCCAACACCATAATCATAGCCATTCCGGCGCTGTTCTGGCTGGTGGTACTTTTCCTGTTGGTAAGAATGGTGAGCCTTCTTGCCCTGTACGTTGACCGGAAATCAAGTGTGGCCTCGGGCGTAGGCTTTGCATTTCTTGCACTTCTGGCGGTTTACGGAATCCTTCTACTTACAGGATTGCCTCGTTCGGTGACTTCGACTGAACTTTTTTCACCGTTTAACTGGTCAGCAGGCCGGCTGATGCCGACAGTAGGTCATGTTCTGCTTCTCGGTATACTTATTCTTTCGGGCATCAGGTTCACATTCAGGAGCGGCCGGTTCAGCAAGCCATATACCGGTCATGGCATGTCAAGGTACCTGGTCCCGGGTATGATGCTGGCATCAGGGTTTGTCATCTTCCTTCTGGTTGAGGCCTATTTCAGAGACCTGGTGGTAAATTCCGCAATCAGCTTTGAAGCATTCAGGATCCTTGACATGACTTTTATGAGCCTGGCCGGCATAGTCTCAGTGATGCTGTTGCTTACCGTTCCTGTGATACTCATCATGCGTGCGTTCAGGATGATGCATGGATGGCCGGTGCGTGAAGTCCTTGCGATAACCGGTTGTGCCGTCATGCTGCTCCCCCTGGCATGCCTGGTTGGCGTCGGATGCAACGGCTGGAGCATCCTGTGGGTACTGGTAATGGTCACCGCAATCATGATCAGGCAGAGGAGATCATATTCCGAGGTCTCACTCACTATCATCTTTTCAGTGATAACGGCCCTGCTTTCCACTGCACTTATAATCAAAAACTCCATCGTCAGGGAGGAGAGAAACATGAAGGTCATGGCCATCTCCCTGGCCAGTGACAATGATATGGTGGCAGAAGGGATGATCATTGATATGTGGCCTGCGCTGGAAGACGATACTGTTCTTGCCCGGATGGTTAAAAAGGAAATTATAACTCCCGGAGACATTAATACTATTTACAGGTACCTTGAGGAGGGCTATTTCTATGGTTACTGGCAAAACTATGATATCAGCATCGTAATCTGCGGCAATGACTCACCCCTCAGCCTGGGCTCAACCGGTGCCCAGGCGGAAAACTGCTTCGAATGGTTTGACAACCGCATCAGGAATGAGGGTGACACAATCACCAATACTGGTTTTTATTTCTTGCGTAACCAGACCGGAAGAGCCTGGTACATATCAAAGCTCCTTTATGAACTCTCGCCGGGTGTGACCAACGGGCTCTTCATTGAACTGGTCAGTCATATAGAGACCTACCTGGCAGGCTACCCTGAGTTGCTGCTTGATGGCGGGCATCAGAGATTTCCCATGCTTAAGGACATCTCCTATGCAAAATACAACAGGGGCGTCCTGGTTCTGAGATCAGGCGAATATCCATATGATGCATCAATTGCCGGGGGCCAGTCGGAGAGGGAGGAATTCAGGTTTGAAGATACCAAAGATCACAGGCATCTGTACTATACACTGGGTGACATGACCCTTGTTGTCACCACAGCCAGGGTAAAACTGCTTGACCGGACAATTACTTTCGCCTATCTCTTCATTGCCACTCTTATTTATGTTTTTATTCTGCTTGTCATCCTCACTCTGAGACCTGCCGAGTTCCTGAAGATGGATACCTTCCGCCGGCGCCTGCAGCTATCGTTTGCAGCTGTTCTTACCGTGGTCTTCATTATTGTGATAACCGGGGCACTTATTTTTAGCACAAGGCAGTTCCGCAACAATCACACAAGGATAATAAGTGAAAAAGCAACATCACTCTCAATAGAGCTGGAGCACAAGCTAACCTCGGAGGAGACGCTTGAGGGAGGATGGCATACTCCTGACTATCCCACACTTAATCATCTGCTGGTTAAGTTCTCAAATGTCTTCTTCACCGACATCAATCTCTATTCACCTTCCGGGAGACTCATAGCCACATCAAGGCCGGAGGTCTTTTCCCGCAAGCTTGAAGGCAGCATGATTGATCCTGTCGCTTTCGGTATACTTACATCCGGTGGCAGGGATGAGTATATTGGTATTGAGAGCATCGGGAACATGAATTTCCTTTCAGCCTATCTGTCATTTTACAATGAGGACAACAAGCTGCTGGCCTACCTGAACATACCATATTTTGCAATGCAGAACCTGCTGACAAGGGAGACTTCGAATCTTATTGTCACTCTTGTCAACTTTGCACTCCTGTTCCTTTTGATAATGATGTGGGTGGCGGTTTTTTTGAGTGAAAGGATTACCAGGCCGCTCAGTATGCTTCAGGAGGCAATGGCTTCGGTTGCCTACGGGAGGAAGAACGAACATATAAGCTATAACAGTCGCGATGAGGTTGGCGAGCTTGTGAGACAATACAACAGGATGACTGATGAGCTGGAAGAGAGTGCCGGCAAGCTTGCGCGCACCGAGCGCGAGATGGCCTGGCGGGAGATGGCCAGGCAGATTGCCCATGAGATCAAGAACCCTCTCACCCCGATGAAGCTCAATGTGCAGCAACTGTTAAAGTCCTGGAATGACAGGGTTCCTGATTTTGAGAAGAGAATCGAGAGCTTTACAGTCAACCAGATTGAATTTATCGATAACCTTTCCAACATTGCCTCAGCCTTCTCATCCTTCGCCAAGATGCCTGTGGCAGAACCTGCCGAGGTAGACATCCTGGTTCAGCTGAACACCACGCTTGCCATGTTCGGCAATGCCGATGATACAACCATCACTCTTGAGAGCGGTAAAGTCAGCAAGGCATTTGTTATGGCTGACAGGGAGCATCTGAACAGCGTCTTCTCAAACCTGCTGAAGAACGCAATACAGTCAATACCCCCGGGGAGGAAGGGAGAAATCAGGATAGTGGTTTCTGCTGATGTGAACCATGTAAGGGTAAGATTCATAGACAACGGTACCGGAATTTCAGATGAATTGATCCCCAAAATGTTCACTCCTAACTTTACCACTAAATCTTCAGGAATGGGGCTTGGATTATCAATTGTCAAACGCTATGTTGAGGGAATTGGCGGAAAGATCTGGTTTACAACGGAGCAGGACAAGGGGACCGTTTTCACCGTTGAGTTTCCCCTGCTCTTCGCTGTTTAGCCTCATTAAACAAGGGGCTCCTAAAATAATCTGCGGTTTTCTCAGTTTTAATAACGTAGATTAGCAAACCAGTTCCTTAAGATGCCCCTTAGTTTCCGTAACATAGCCAGGAGTTATCTTCTGATAATTGTGCTGATGATAACCTTCGGTTCTGTATTGGTGTCAGGGCAGACACCCCTTCTCACAGGCCAGGTCAACAGGTATGCGAAGGTCACTGCCGTTGGTGCCGGTTATGTCATTGTGGATGATGCCGGTGACTTCGCTGTCAGTGACACTGTTATGGTGATGCAGATGAGCGGGGTGGAGATCAATGCGGGCACAACCCTGGAAGGGAATTATCAGAATACAATAGGAACACCCGGCAAGTATGAAATATTAATTGTGTCATCAGTCAATACGGGCACTCGCAGGATTGATTTTACCCGGGTACTGATGAATGCCTATGAACCTGCAGCAGGTGTACAGCTCATTAAGGTAAGGACTTACCGTGATGCGGTTGTCAACACTCAGCTTTCATGCCAGGCGTGGGATTCAGCCTCGGTCACCGGAGGAGTCCTGGTGTTCATGGTAAAGGGAGTTCTGACACTCAATGCAGATATAAATGTTTCCGGGTCCGGATTCAGGGGAGGCATCGTATCACAGGGCATAGGCTGGTGTCAGAACACATATGACAGTCTCAGATGGGAATCATACAGCATATGGTCACCTGTCGCAGGGTATAAAGGTGAAGGTCTTGGCATCCGGACTGCCCTTGGCCAGCCCCTTTATCCTTACTTCATGAAGGGTAAGGGTGCGAATATGACCGGAGGCGGCGGTGGCAACGGCCACTTCTCGGGTGGCGGAGGCGGTTCCAATTACGGTTCCGGCAGTGTCGGCGACCAGGAGATGGCTCCCGATACCTGCGGTGGCCTCAGGTCCGGTGGTCGTGAAGGATTTGCAGTTTCAAGTTATCCAACCCTCAACACGGGTGTATTTATGGGTGGCGGCGGGGGCGCTTCAGTATACCTGACTACCCCCACCACCTCTGCCGGGGCAAAT
>ENA-UOOK01004283-UOOK01004283.1-fermentation-metagenome-genome-assembly--contig:-NODE-4283-length-15441-cov-3.932341_pt1 | contig 15441 bp, 14 predicted proteins | sample MGYA00245777_ERZ724023 | MGnify/ENA primary metagenome ERZ724023 (study PRJEB28704, sample SAMN03018312) | fermentation metagenome | biome: anthropogenic terrestrial biome; feature: soil; material...
ACAAATCTAGTCCTGCATCTCCTTTATGGGCATAAAAGGGTAAAATGGCTTCCTCGTTAATCCTCTTTACTAATAACTCCATAGATAAATCTCCTCTCAAAACTTAACAAATATTACTGATTTATTTCCCATCCAATTGCCAAAACCCCGGAACTTAAACTTATCTTGCTTACTATCTTTCATTTTATCCAATCAAAACAGGAACCGGTTCATCCAGCCATAATCCGTCCGGTACGACAGAGCAGTCGTATGCCAACATATTGACGCCGGCCTTCTGCGCATCCCGCATCGCGTCGCCGAATCCGGCATGAGTTTCATCATTCGGCGTAATATAACGGATCCCTTTCATCTGGATCACGAAAAAAACAAATGCCGTATAGCCTTCTTCCACGGTCCGGATCAATTCCCGGACATGCTTGACGCCACGTTCCGTGGGAGCATCGGGAAACATGGCGATGCCTTCCCGTTCCAGGGTCACCCCTTTGACCTCGAGATAGGCCCTCTGATTTCCGGCTTCAATATAAAAATCAAACCGGGAGTTCCCGAAAACGCACTCCGGTCGGATACAGTTAATCGGATGCAGCAGCCCCGGCAGACGAATTCCTGCCGACAATGCCTCCATCATGACTTTATTGGGTGCCTGGCTGTCAATATTGATCAGCATCTGCCCTTTCTCTACGGCAATCAGGGAGAATTTGGTCTTGCGGTCGGGATTGTCATGATGCTGCAAATAAACGGTTGCGCCCGGGATAAGCAATTCCCTGCATCTTCCCGTGTTTTTTACATGGGCAATCTCTTCCCTGCCGGCAATCATCACATGGGCAATAAAACGATTCGGCCTGGACAGAAAAATTCCTGGCACAATATTGGAATAATTCATTGACCCTTGTACTCCCGACCGTTATCATCCGCCCCGGCAAATTCCAAGCTTTTTACAAGCCGTTCCACGATGCCGGTATCTGCCGGACAAAATTCATAGTGATTCAATTCCTCCGGTAAGACCCATTTCATATCCTTGTGGACCTTTCTGACCGGTTCTCCTTTTCTCAGTTCCGCATGGAAGAAAGTCAATGCCACCTTCCTGTCCGGGTACGAATAAGCAGTCTCTGCAAAAATATCCTTTACTGCAATATCGATTTCCAATTCCTCCCGACATTCCCGAACAAGGCATTTCTCCAAGGTTTCTCCCGGCTCCTGCTTTCCTCCCGGAAACTCCCAGAGGTATTCGCAATTCCCTCCGGCCCCTCGTTGGCAAATCAGTATCCTGCCGTTTTTACATATCACAGCCGCAGCCACGTGTATCATTCACCCACCGCCAGTCAATATCAGCTTGTCCGTGGAAGAATCCATCTTCCTGCCCAATTCTGGCTCTTCCATATACTATCGTTCATACCGTCCGATTTTCCATAGGATAGTCCCCAAATTGCCTTACCGATGATCCGATACTGTTATTATAGGGACCCTCTCCGTCAAAGTCAAGGATACAATCCTTACTCCTCTTTCTTCCAAACTTATGTTCTGTCTATATATTGTATCTACTCCCTGAATGTTATATAATTGCTTTAGCAGGTAATCGGAAACAGGGTGTGATTGCCACCTACTTTCACAAAAGAAAGAAGGTGGTAGCGTATGAGTAAGTATGAGATTCTATCTGTAGTGATACAACTTGGTATGCTTATTCTGGCGTTACTTTCCTTTAAGGACAACAAAAAAGGAAAAAAATAATCACCCTGTGGCATCAGGATGATTATTTAAGTTAATCTCCAACTGGCAATCGCATCATTGTTTATCCGATTACCTGCTTTTATTATAACACAATCGGGAATATTGTAAACATATTTTTGATCCCCCAGGCTTTCTTCTTTTTGCTTCTTTTTGCTATTTATAGATAATCCGTTAAGTTAAGGAAAGCACCTTATCTATAGCATCATCCAGCAAGCCCAATTCGTCAAGGGTTTTGAAGACGGTATACCGGGATCGGTAATCTTTCGCATATTGCAGGGTATCCCGCAGAAGGTCTGAATCGACCCCGATTTCCGATGCGCTGGTGGGAGCTCCGAGCTCCTGCATCACCCGAATCAATTCCCTTGCGGAAGGTAAGAACTTTATAGCCTCCCGAATTTGTTCCCCATTGGTCCGGACGGCCTCTATCCTTCTGTCCTGTTCCTCCCACTCCAGGAAGTCTTCCGGATTCTCCTTCATAATGGCTTCCGCGATTTTGGCGCCATATCCTTCTTTCATCCTTTGGATTCGCTCCCGACGGGTCAGGCGATTCCTTTTGATTTGCTCCTTGTTGATATCGGATAAATCCAATCCCCGGAAAATCTCAAAAAACTTCAGGGCATATATTGTTCCTATACCGACGGCAATACCATGAGAAGGCACCTCTTCCTTCCGGGCCAGCTTCCTCATTTCCCAATAATGTCCCATGTTATGCTCTATGGATGCAACCGGTCTTGTATTACCTAAGATCAGTATGGTTATTCCGGCAAGGATCAGGGCTTCAATGAGAATCCGGGTACCTTCCGGCGTTCTGTTCTTTATTTCGCCGATATTCGCCATGCACTTGTCAACCGCTTGCGTGACTAAATCTGCACAAACAGGACAATAGGCTTCGTCGTTTACGATATTGCCGAGCAGCCAATCGGCTTTCGCAATATATTTACCCAATACGTCACCCACTCCGGAAACAAACATCGGTACGGGAGCCGTCCTCATAACGTCGATATCACAGAGGATAATCTTGGGGCAGCTTGCAGGTTTATTTACCTTCTGGCCGTTAAACAGCAACGGCGCAACAACCGAAGTATATCCATCCATGGACGGAGCGGTCCCTACGCTTACAAAGGGTCTCCCGGTGTTGAATGCCGTATATCTTGTAATATCGGTAATGGAACCGGACCCAACCGCAACAAGAAAATCCGTGTCTGCATCCATGGATAAAAGTGCTTCTCCGATTGCCCTTTCGTCCGGCTTCAACTCATCTTCCCTTTCCAGCAGGCAGAGGGTAACCTGAAATCCGCCCTCTTTCAGGATTTTCTCCACATGCCTGCCGGCAACGGCATATGTATTGTTGTCTGCCACAAGCACCAGCTTATTACCCAAGCTCCGATTGCGGATATATTTTGCACAGTACGGAAGAATCCCGGCGCCGATAAAAACATCGATGTCCGGTACGCCATGCGGGTATCCGCAGTTGCAGGATATTTCGGGAATCACCATCCTTTTGTTCGCATATGTAATTTCAAATGACATAGGAAACCTCCATTCCATAGCTGCCACCAGCGGCATGCTGATAATGCAAATGGGTACACGACTTTCACTCTAGCCATTTAAGCCAACTTTTTCTCTACTTTAATTCAGTATAAATCAATTGCTGTCATTTTACAATATCAATTGCTGTTTTCCAGTATAGCCTGAGCCAAAATTGTTTCAGCTATCCGCATTGTTTCTATTGCATCGGAAAAGCTGGAGGATGGCTGTGTCTCGGATTTGCAGCAATCGATAAACTCTCTGCATACCTGTCTTACTCCTGTATATACATGGAATTTATCACTTCCGGCAACTTTTACAGTGTCAAATTCGATTCCTTTTGCATCTCCGTCCCGGTAGAGATACCCTTTTCCTTCATGTTCGGCTTCGGCACAGATACCGGGTGCATGCATTTCTATCGAAAAAATCCTACGCCCGCTGGACCAGCTATTCAGAAGATAACCGGAGGATCCATTATCAAAATGTAAGGCGGCTGAAATAAAGTTTATGTCGGGGGCCCGGACTCTTTTGACATGGCTTTCGATTTTTCTTACATCACCGCCGCAAATCCACCTCAGTGTGTCTATAGCATGAACAGTGTCATCCATCATATGATCTCGCGCTCCCAACATTGGATCAAGACTGCATTTATAAAATCTACATACCGCATGAACGATTGGACCTCTCTTTAAACATTCTTCTCTTAACTTTACCACCATAGGAGTATTCCTTCGTTGGAAACTGACTTGAGTAATACATCCCTTTTTGCTCGCCATATATAAAAGCGATCTTGCTTGATGAATATTAAGAGCGAATGGTTTCTCAATAAAGAGATTGAGCCCTTGCTCCAAACACCACATCCATATATCATAAAATAAGTGAGGTTGTCCGATAGCAAAAACCGCATCGGGTTTTACATCTTGGATCATTTTTTGATAATCGAATACTGACTTTCCATATCTCTTTTCTATGTCGTACCTATCTGCTGTTTTGTTTAGCCGCTCTGAATCAATATCACAGATCGCTGCGATTTCCACATCATTCAGGTCAGCCAGAGAAGGATATATTACTTGATTTGCCCTGTTTCCTGCACCAATTACCACTACCTTGAATTTTTCTTTACGATTCATTTTTACACCTCAAAGTAAAATAATATATGCTATGCACCTGCATAATCGTTTTTTATAAAAAGGCCTAAACTTTTTGGTCCAGGCCTTCTTATACCCCACAATACGAATATCACTTTGCATTCATTTTATCATAGGCAGTCTGCATATGACCAAGCAGAATCTCCAACCCCATTCCATTCAAATCTTCCACGAATTGATCAAAACCATCCGATACGTCCTCTGTGCCGGTTACAAATGCAGCTACTTTTTGCTCAATAAATGGATTTATCACAGCTGTAATATCTGCAACCTCAGCATTCGCTTCGGAACTGTAAAGCAACGGCGGCACGATGTACTTATCATCCAGCAGATATGGTTCCAGATTCTTTTGGCAAGCATAGTATTTCATGATCTCATTATAGGAACCAAAACCGGCAGCCTGATCTCGCAAGGAAAAATCTCCATCAAGATATTTGTATATGATATCGGCACCTTCCGCATATTGCGTTAAGCGGAATTCAGCAGTACGATTTGTAATATTCGTCTGGTCCCAGGAACAATTCTTCTCCTGTGTGCCATATGCGACGAGTTCCTTGAACATGGCCTGCCTGCCTCCCAGACTGATGTCGCCATCCGATGCATACGTCCAGCTTAAGCCTTCCGGGCCGATATAAGCTGAGTATCCATAATATTGAGAAAGCAATAAATCACCCAGCCTCACGGCCGCTTCCGGATTCTTACATTTATCTGTGATGAAATATCCAGGCATAACGGCGTTCCAACGGCCTGTTTGAACTGCCCATCTGTCGCCGTTTGGGCCTTCAACGGGGGATAAAACAAAATATTCAAACCAACGCTTGGTATCTCCCGACTTTTTTACTCCCCCTTCCGGTCCCCAGCTGATGATATTCCCAAGAAGAGGATCCCCCGGATTCTCGCCGATTTTTATCAAATCCGCACTTTCAATTGAAAAAGACTCTTCCAGTATCAACCCTTCGTTGTACAGTTCATTCATATACTTTAAGCCCTGCTTAAATTCATCCGTAGTAAAAGCGGCTACAATTTTACCATCATCATTACGATATCCTTTATTCGGATAAGGCATAAACATATTCATAAAGAAATTAGTGGCTCGGTTGATGTCACTTTTGCTGAATGCCAGTGGAACCTCATCCTGTTTCCCGTTACCATTCGGATCCTGAGTTTTGATAGCTGTAAGATATTCCTTAAATTCCTCTGAAGTTTGAGGCATCTTCCCATCTCTAAGAGTTTCCAGCCAAGGGCGGTAATACCAGTCTCTTCCCTCCCCTCTCCGGCAATGATAACAATCATTTATATCCGGTAAGCTGTAAACCTTACCATCCGTACCGGTACAAATGATTTTGGATTCAGGATATTCCTCCCAGACTTTTTTTGTATTAGGTGCATATACTTCAATGAGGTCATCCAGAGGAATAAAAATCCCCTGATCTGCATATAAAGCCATTTCATTTTGAGCCATACCGCGTGAACTGATAATTTCAGGATAGTCCCCCGAGCTTAGAAGCAGGTTTCGTTTCGTCACGGCATCAGCTGCGGGTGCGGTGACAAATTCCAAGTCGATGCCGCAATTATCCAGAATTAATTGAGTAAACTTATTGTTCTCCAAATCGTCCACTGTAGAAGTTAAAGCCTGAAAAATAGTCAAAGGAATGACTTTCCCCTCGGGAGCTATGGGTAAGCCATGGGCAGCTTTCACATCTGCATCAGGACCGAGCTGATCCAGAGTCGGTGATAGGGCTCCCGGTGCAACACCGCTCTTATTATCAGCATCCGCTTCTTTCCCGTCACCGGATGTTGATCCGGATTGTGTAGTTTCTTCCGGTTTTGTACCTGAAGATCCGGGACTGTTCGAAGACTGGCTGCATGAAGAAAAGATCAGTGTTGCAATTAACAATAATGCCAAGAACATACTGATTTGTTTGTACTTCATCTGTGATACCTCCTAAATAATAATAGATTTACTCCGGATACCATTTTGGATATCCGAAGTTTATGTTTATAGTGTACCGATTCGACAATACACCATAGCATCCCATCAGCTTTATTTTTTTGCATCGTCTAGCCCTTTACAGATCCAATCATAATACCTTTTACAAAATATTTCTGGATAAACGGATACAATATTAAGACCGGGAGGGAACCCACCACTATTACCGCATATTTCAGTAATTCCATGACGTTCGTCATTTCTTCAAGCTTGCTGTCTCCCATTTGAGCCAATACTTCTTCCGGCATATTTGCTAAGAAAAGAATATCACGCAACACCAATTGCAGAGGATATAGTTCGGAATTATTCAAATACAATAATGCCCTCATATATCCGTTCCAATGTCCGATACTGTGGAATAATACCATTACTGCAATTACCGGCTTTGATAAGGGAATCACTACTCCCGCAAAGAACTTAATATCAGAGCAGCCGTCAATCTGAGCGGCTTCCAACAATTCGCCGGGGATATTGCTGGAAAAATAGGTACGCACTATAATCATGTTATAAGCTGAGAATGCAAACGGAATGATTAAGGCCCACCGTGTATTAAGCATGTGTAAATTGTTGACCAATATATAATTGGGAATCTGTCCGCCATTAAAAAACATAGTGAATATAAAATAAAAGGTAAAGAAAGCCCGACCGGGTAGATCCTTTCGCGATAGCGGATAAGCACAAAGTAAGAGCAGTAATATATTGACACATGTTCCCGCTGCCATATATATCAGTGCATTACCATATCCGGTCATTAATAAGCGATGTTCGAAAACAGCTTTGTAAGAATCAAGAGTAATGTCTACAGGCCATAGCCAAACCCGATTGGAAATCACAGCCATTGCAGAACTGAACGAACAAGATAACACATAGATCAATGGATAAAGCACGATGATTAAGAATATAGTCAGTACGATATAATTCGTTATGTGAAAAGATCGGTCAGCTATGCTGCAATGGATGGCCCTCGGCCTATTTTGATTAATCACATATGTTTTATCCAAAATACATCTCACCTTTCATTTATCACCATAAACCATTATCTGATATACGGCGCGAAATAAAATTAGTCGCAATAACCAAAACCAAACTGATTACGTTCTGGAATAGACCAATAGCTGTTCCAAATGAAAAATCCGGGCGTTGAGCAATAATACCAACCCGGTAAACGTAAGTCTCAATAACTTCTGATACTGATATGTTTGTTGCATTCTGCATAAGATATGTCTTCTCAAATCCCACTCCCATTATGGAGCCCATTCTAAGTATCAGCATTATTGTAATAGTTGGCAAAATGCTGGGAATATCGACGTTCCAAATACGCCTCCAGATTGAGGCACCATCTACAATTGCGGCCTCATGTATTTGTGGGTCTACTGAAGATAAGGCTGATATATAGATAATAGCTCCGTATCCCACATGCTGCCACACTCCGGACCATACATAAACATGGCGGAAGGTATTAGCCTGGCCCATAAAATTTATCGTATCAAAACCGAGGCTTGCAATGAGACGATTTATTACGCCAAAACGTAGATTCAGGAGCTGTGAAATCAAAGCCACCATGACGACGGTTGACAAAAAATAAGGTGCATAGGTAACCATCTGAACGACTTTTCGGTAGCGCTTATTCCCCATATGTGTCAGTCCGATTGCCAATAAGATAGAGAAGGGAAATTCAGCCAACAAATTGTATACACTCAAAACAACAGTGTTTCGGATAATCTCATAAAACTTGGAATTTCCAAGAAAACGTTCAAAGTGATATAGCCCCACCCATGGGCTTCCGATAATGCCCTGCTTGATATTGTATCGCTTAAAGGCTATGGAAACGCCATACATCGGGATATAATTAAATATAAACACATAGATTACAGGAATTAACAAAAGCAAATAGAGCCCCCATGCACGTTTCACATTATTAAGTATTCTATGCCGCAGCGGTATATTGGGAAGTGTTGTTTCCTGCATGTTGTTAAGATTTCTCATCATATCATCCTCTCTGAATAATGCCGTGAGGAATTTTTTTATAAACACAGTCAGTCTATCAGTCTATCCAGACAACAATCTTTCATTGATTCGGATCGATCTCGTATCCATTAGGTTATTATCAATGCTGCCATCATGTGCCTACCGTACAACCTATGAGCACATGATGACTTTCCTGTCGAAATCAATCTTCCAACAGAGATTTTACATACTCCAATTCTACAGGAACGAGTTTTTCCACAAGTGACTCATCCGTATATTCCGCAGGCAGGCATATGTATCCCCGGTACCCTCTCTCCTTGATATAGGCAGCAATACGAGGATAATGGGCGGCTCCGTACCGGCCCAACGTGAAGTACGGCTTCCACTCCGCCTGATCTGCTTCCGGACCGTTTATTTGCCGATAATAGGCATTTTTAAAATTGATGAGGCATAATTTGTCCCAGATCATATCCAGCGCCAGTTCCGGCACCTCTCCGGCCAATCCGCTGTGGGCGACATCCCAGACGGCGGCAATATACTTCCAGTCAAAAGGCTCCAGGATCCTGCGCAGTTCCATGGTAGCGGATGCCATTGTCCCATAATGGTTCTGTATTCCTACCGTTACCCCGTATTTTTCACAGAGCGGAACCAAACCTTCCAGGTACTTCGCGTAATCTTTCTCCCACTGAAAGTATCGTTTACCCTTTTCTGCATTTGCCATAATACGCAGAATTTTAACACCGGTCATGGCGCAAGCCGAAAAAACGGACTCGTCGGTTGAGCTGGCAACACTGGCGATTTCGACGCCATATCCTTTTAAGGTGTCTGCCAATTTGGGCAAGTCGGATTCCGCTCTGGCCGGTTCCACCTGAAAGCCCTCCCGCAGTGGAAATTCTATCGCGTCAAAGCCCAATTCGGATACTTTTGCCCCAAGCTCCTCCGCCGATATGTTCTTGAATGGTTTTGTAAAAATACTGTACTTATACTTCATATCAATGCTTCCTCTCCTCTATCATTCATTTTGGACTGTGGTAAAAAAACAGCAGTATCATCAAACTACTTTCCGTAACACAGACTGAATGGCTTCCACCGTGACGGGACGCGGATTACATTTGATGTGGCTCGTCGAACCGTGTATCGCCTCCACCGCTTTGTCCAAGTCAAATTCATTCTTCTTTATATATGGCTTTATGTCAGTCGGTCCATTCACTGCATGAATCAATGATTTTACTCTATCTATGGCATAATCCACATTATGCAAATCATTTTCTTTGGAATCGGAACCCAGGATCCGCGCTATGTCGCTGTACTTTTTTATGCTGTGTTCTCTGTTGTACTCCATGGAGTGCGGCAAAAAGATGGAACATGCGTCTCCATGCGGTATCTTCAATAAGCCGCCTATAGGCTGGGCAATAATATGCGCCAGACCGATTCCGGCCTGGAGCGCGCATCCGGCGAAATAGCTGGCATACAGCATGTCCGTACGTGCCTGGATGTTTTTCCCGTCCTCCACCGCTTTCCTTAAACTCCTGCTGATCAGTTCCAGGGCTTTCAGGCTGTACATCTCCGTATACGGGGTTGCGTCAAGAGAAACATAGGACTCGATCGCATGACTGAGCGCGTCAATACCGGTAGTGGCAGTAAGTCTGGCCGGAAGGTCGACCGTGACCAACGGATCCAATATTACCGTTTCCGCTATCATATAAGGACTATATATGCTCTTTTTAAAATGATTGTTGTTATTGTATATTACACTGACCCTGGTTGCCTCGGAGCCTGTGCCGGCTGTAGTGGGAACCATGATGACCGGCAGAGTCGGGTTCTCGATCGGCCTGTTCTGCATCTGATACTCTTCTGCCGTTCCCCCATTTGTGCTGATCATCGCAACCGCTTTGCCCGTATCCATCACACTGCCGCCGCCCACAGCCAACACACAATCGCATTTTTGCTCTTTTAATGTCTTTACCGCTCGATCGATAGCATACAGATCCGGCTCCCCCTTAATGGGATCACATTTGCAGAACTTCACTCCTATGGAACTTATATCGGAAATGATCTGTTCCACCGCCGATGATCTTGTGTGATATGTAATGATAAACACATTCGTGGCATGAATGGCTGGCAACAGATCTTTTATCCTTCTGGTCCCGTTCTCCCCAAAAATAACTTTCCTGTTTTGCATGATTTCAAACATATTCGGTCCCGTCCTTCATCATAATGGTATGCTGTATACGCATCAATTATATAACGCTTGTATAATACTTGTTGTTCACCTGTTGTGAACATACTATCACGACGAAAATAATTTGTCAATCGATATTTAAAAAATATTTATATAAATTTAGGTATAAAATATATAATTATACGGTATACCTCGGCGTTTATACTTATAGCGCAGCAATCGGCTGTATAAATGGTATTGACAACACTTAGAAATGGATGTAGTATATATTTACAACATGTTGTATTATCATTCCAGGTGGTTTTAAGCTTATCAAATAAGCAGAAAGGAGGAGCGGCATGAGTCGGAAAAGTGGATAAGGCATGGTTCAGGCAGATTTCAGCAAGGAGACAAAGAAAAGGATGTGTCATTTGTGAACTCGGATAAAAACACTACAATGATTGCTTCAAAAGATCCCAAAGAGAAGAAAAAAGTACTGTATCGCATGATCTACGAGGATCAGAAGGAAAAGATCCTGAAAGGCATCTATGCTCCCGGGGAAAAAATCCCGGTGGAACGTGAATTATGTGATATGTATCAGGTTGACCGGATTACCGTCCGTAAAGCACTGGACTTGTTGGTGTCGGACGGATTGCTGGAAAAGAAGGCAGGATCGGGTTCCTTTGTCAAATCGTCGGTTTCCCAGATCCTATCGGAACAAAACCAGTCGCACAATATTCTGTTCGTAATGTCAAAGAACTCCAACGATATCAACAGCAATCCATCCGCATTCAACTCGGAGCTTTTTTATGCCATAGAAAAAGTATGCAGACAGAAAGGTTATTCCTTATTCTATTCCGTTCTGGATGAGCAGGGGGATCTGCTGAGTCTGACAAATGGCAACAGCTTTGCCGGTATCCTTTTTGTCAGTTATGTGCCGAATCAAATACTGGATCAATGCGCAGAAATGCATCTGCCCGCCATTTGCATCAATAATCGCCATGATGCGTTGCTTTCCATTGCTCCCGAGGATGAGAGAGGTTCTTATACCGCAGTGAAATATCTGCAATCGGAAGGCCATAGGAAAATCGGTATCCTGTTGGGGTTGCCGCATTACTATTCCACCAGGGAACGATTCAGAGGATACAGTGCAGCAATGAGTGAAATGGGGCTGGAGATCGAGGAACGCTATATTCTCCATGGAGATTGGACGTTTGACAGTGCGCATAACGCTGTGCTTGCCATGTTGAATTCTCTGGAAAGAGACCAATACCCGACAGCCATCTTTTGCTGCAGTGATATCATGGCAATCGGTGCAATCGACGCCATAAAGGAAAAAATGCTCTCCGTCCCGGATGACATCAGTATCGTTGGCTTTGACAACGTTCAGCAATCCGGTTATATCACACCGAAACTGACCACGGTATCCGTCGACGTGAATTTAATGGCGGAATTGGCCGTTGAGCATATCCGCTCATCAAAAGAAAAACCTGCAGCGAAGGGATATATGATACTGATCCCTTCCGCTCTCGAAAAGCGACAGTCTGTTCATTCAGTCAGCGGCAATAAATAGAATGGAGATGAACTCTATGAGTAAGCCTTATAAAGTAGCGGTCGTTGTCAATAAGACAATGGCATACAGTATTTTTGACCATAAGGACTATCGGTTCCTGTCGGAATTTGCAGATGTGAATCCATTGGAGGACCTTCCCGAAAAAATAACGGTGGAATTCATGCAGAACGCATTAAAAGATGCCGATGCATGCATCACATGTTGGGGGACCCCTTCCTTCACGGAGGAATTGCTGAAAAATGCCGGCAAACTGAAACTGATCGCCCATGCTGCCGGCAGCATAAAGAATCTTGTCCCGAAAAGTTTCTGGAATACAAATTGTAGAATAACCTGCAATGCTCCTGTTATCGCAGAAGATGTCGCGCAGACGACACTCGCCCTTATTCTTTGTTCGCTGCGTCACTTATGGGACTTTTCCAAATCAACAAGAGATGGCAACTGGAAGGGCGGAGAAGCTTCCATTTTCACCACCCGCAGGCTAAATGGCCTGCAGGTCGGTATCTTAGGGGGATCCAATGTAGGGCGTGAAGTGATCAAAATCCTGAAGCCATTCGGATGCAGGATAAAACTGTATGATCCTTATGTTTCCCCTTTGGAAGCGGATAACCTGGGCGTCGAGTTATCCGGTCTGGAAGATCTGTTAAAAACAAGCGATGTCCTGACTTTACATATGCCTGCAACCGAAGAATGTAGACATATCATAAATGAAAAGAATGCTCCTCTTATCAAGGACGGCGCCTTATTTGTCAATACTGCCCGCGGAATGTTGGTAGAGGAAGCGGCGCTGATCAAGGAACTTCAGAGCGGCAGAATCTTTGCGTGCCTCGATGTCACGGACCCCGAGCCGCCTGCGGCGGACCATCCCTTCCGAAAACTCGGCAATGTAATACTGACGCCACATCTAGCCGGCGGGCATACCGTCAATGGGCGGCATATGCTTGGACGCAACTCCATTATAGAAGTTTACAATTATCTTACAAGAGGTTTGCTGAAATATGAGATAAGGAAAGAAATGCTGGAGGGTTAAATACCCTAGCAAATAATGCGAAATTATCTTCTGCCGCTTTAGCTAAAGCAAATGATATGCTTGAGAAACAGTACTGGGATCATTTTGGTCCTAACGGTGAAACTCCATGGCAGTTTATAAGAGCATCTTCATATGCATATGTATATGCTGGTGAAAATCTAGCAAAAGGTTTTAGAACATCGGAGGGAGTTGTAGAAGCATGGATGGCCAGCCCCACACATAGGGCGAATATAATGAGTGGTAATTACAAAGATATTGGAGTTGCAGTTGTGGAGGGAGAGCTTTTGGGGAAACAAACAATTCTTGTAGTACAAATGTTTGGAAATCTAACGAGCTTTGTTCAAGGAGTTACAGAAGTACCGACTCCAGAAGTTGAACCAACACCACCTCCAGTTAAACCAAAAGTTGTAACTGGAAATAACAAGGTGATTACACCCACAGAACAGGGAGAGATTAGGAGCATACAAATTACTTCTCCAGAAAATGGTGTAATATACATGGATCCGAGTATAAATGTAAAAGGGCAAACAAGTAATGTCGAGGGAGAATACATAGTTGATGTTGTTGAAGGGGATAAAGTTATTGGCAGTACAAAATCTAACACTTCTACTTGGGAAGTTGAGAAGGGTAGTGATTGGAGCGAGGGAGAGCACAAAATTATTGCAAATCTAAATGGGACACAAGTAAAATCACTCGAAGTGGGTTTTGTTATGGACTCAACTGCTCCAACAGTAGATTTAGAAACAATCATGGTTGAAGAGCAGGATAATCAATATATATTAAAGTTCAGCATATTGGGAGAGTTTAATAGTGTAAATTTAATACTTGGTTCTGAGATTCTTCCTGTAGCTTCTGTAGAAGGGAATCAATCAATTACTGCAGTTATTCCTAAGGATAAAGATGTTAATTCTGTGTTTATTAATCTTTCTGATAAAGCAGGAAATGCTTCAAGTACTGATGTGTCAGAATATTTTGTAAAGGAAGAGCCTGAAGACGAAAGTAAAAATAGAATTATTCCACTAATAGGTTTAAGTGTGAAAGATGGAATAAATATTGGGATAATTCTGTTTGTGTTTACACTTTTAATAATTGAAATAGTTGTGTATGCAAGGAAAGGACAACTAAAACAGGCATCGGGAGAGTTGTTTACAGTTGGAGCATGGTGGTTAGTAATATCTATAGCTATATTTAATGGTTTCTCAGGAGTAATTACTTAATGAAATATCTCTGCCCATGAAGAAACAAAAACTTGAAATAAAAAATGACTTGCTTCTTCTTTTTATTATTCTCGCTATCACAGTAATCTTTAATGATTCTGTATTAACATCTTCCATAAGAACAACAATCATGTGGGGGATTTTAGGATTATCGGTGCTTGAACTATGGTTTATAACTATTTTTAATGCAAATTCTCAAAAGAAAATATCAAAGTACAGCGGTGTATTAATGAAGATTTCTTTGAAAGAAAGATTCTTCCCTTATTTCCTTTTACCTGCAATCTTCTATGTATCTCTTCTCTTTTTCCTTTTCTTCAATAGAAATGTTATTTTGGGAAATATAGTTTTAGGTGTTTCCATGATACTTCTGCTTGTTCTCTTTTTGAATGTAAAAAGCTCACTAAAAAGATACTACACAGTTCACATTCTTACAAGAACTATTTTTGATTTCCTATGTATCACAATTCTCTATCTTCTTCTTAATTCATTCTTAAGGATGGGGGTTTCTCTTCAAGTATATACTGCATTATCATTTGTTTCTTCATTAATCCTTTCAATCTTTGTATTGAAACTACATGACAGGATAGGGGGATTTGAGGTAATGACAGCTATTGCTAGCTCAATATTCATCTCTGCTTCTATGATACTCTTTTGGAATAAGAATATCTTCATAATTCCAGCAATAGGATCGCTAATGTTCTACCTAGTAATATCAATTTGGAATATTAGATTTGCTGGTAGAACAAAATTTGAAGATTATCTAGCACCAATACTGTATGTAATTCTTGCTATGACATTAATTCTTGTAATGTAGTATGAAAAGGAAAATTGTATTAAAAATAGGGGGATCGATTCTGTATGAAAATGATAGAGATATTAATTTCCCATTGTTAGAAAAATTAAAGCAGTGGTATCACAGTGCTAAAGATGAATACTCGAAGATAGTTATTGTTACTGGGGCGGGCATTCTTTCAAGAGAGCTACATCAGAAAATAGGGGAAAGTATTTCTAGTGAAGAGTCACTACATAGTGTCGCAATGTCAGTTACTCATACTAGTGCGGAATTAGTTGCAGGGTACTTAGAAGATGAGAATATTTACCTACC
>ENA-UOOK01004285-UOOK01004285.1-fermentation-metagenome-genome-assembly--contig:-NODE-4285-length-15439-cov-10.769046_pt1 | contig 15439 bp, 13 predicted proteins | sample MGYA00245777_ERZ724023 | MGnify/ENA primary metagenome ERZ724023 (study PRJEB28704, sample SAMN03018312) | fermentation metagenome | biome: anthropogenic terrestrial biome; feature: soil...
AGATGCAGCTGGGAATCTTTTGAATAAGATAAATGAACTTGCCGGAACTGGGCGGGCTGATGAAACGATAAAAGGAAATGCAGATAATATTAAGGCCTTAGACCAATCAGTTAATACGCATTTGTCCGAAAATGCGTCATCAGCACATAAGGATAAAAATATAGCTGTTATGGATGCAAATAGCCACTTTACAGCTACTAATCTGGACGGAGTACTTGATGAACTTTTTACAAATGCCAATGATGGTAAAACAGGCATAGCTAATGCTGTGACTGCAAAGGGTGTGCCGGCAAGCCCTTCAGACACATTCTCAGCATTGGCTGATAAGATAGGGCAAATCAATACAGGGAAAAAGTGGGCAAGCGGAACAGTATCAGATGTTAATTCAAAATTTACTGTAAATAACCTTGATTTTAAACCATCTGTAGTTATTCTTTATAGCATTACTCCAAATCCACAATATTATGTTATTTATTTACCAGAAATGATAGATTGGGCACATGCTAGTGGTGTAGATGTAAAGGGTAATCCCGATAGAACTAGCACTAGTATAGTAATAAATACCACTGGATTCGTAGTTGATAAACCAGCTACTCAACCTACTTTCCCATCAACCATGAATTATAAATGCTTTGAGTGATAAGGAGGTATGAATATGGAAACATTAATAATCTATGATAATACAGGGTATATAATATCGCAATCGCAGGGGCAACCTACACAAAGGGAACCACTGGGCGTACCTTTTCTATGGGTAGAAATACCGGAAGGTAAAAGTGTTATAAAAATAGATACAACAGTTGCACCTAATATGCCAGTTTTTGCAGATATGCCTGCCACAGCGGAGGACAGAATATCAGCTTTAGAAGTTGCTATGGCTCAACAATTAGGAATATAAGGGAGTGATTAATAATGCCAGTTTGGAAGAAAATTATATTTGTTAATGCTATTAAATATAGAATGAAATCAGAAAGTAAAACTGCAGATGTTATTATTGCAGATTATACTAAGCTTACAGATACCGAAAAAACAGAAATATTGCAAGCAATTAATTCATAATTGAATGATAATACGACATAAAATAAAAGCAGGAAGGCAGTGCCATACGGTCCTGGCACTTTAAAAGCCCTCCTGCAAGCCCCGCTTAAGAGGGGGGCATATTATATTATCTCAACTAAAATGTTTCTTATACACCTTTATAGGGTGTATTTTTTATATTCTTTTTTTTGGAGGTGTAAAATGAGCGAATATGATGAAAAACTTTGTGAACAGAAGCATAGACAAATAGATGAAAAATTTAAAGAACATGGTGGAACTCTTAAAGAATACGATGGAAGAATTGGGAGAATAGAGCAAAACGAGAGAGAATCAAAAACACAGATACAGAACTTATGCAAAACTGTAAAAAGCTTAAATACAACCATACGATGGTTTATGGGTTTATTTATTGGAAGCTTTGTAAGCTTCTTTTTCTATGCAGCTCAACGTGGGTTAATCAAATAATGATAAGTATAGGAAGTGATGATTGTGCCGAAAATTTGGATTGATGCAGGGCACGGTGGGAAAGATGGCGGTGCTTGTGCAAATGGTTTGATAGAAAAAAATCTTAATTTAACCGTATCTTTAGAACTAAAAAGACTACTTGAAAAAAATGGATTTATTGTAGGAATGACAAGGATTGATGATAGATTTTATGATTTAAATGAAAGATGCCAAATGGCTAATAGATGGGGTGCTGATTTCTTCATAAGTGTTCATCATAATGCTGGTGGTGGAATTGGATATGAAGTAATTCATTCAATACATCCAGGTAATAGCCAAAAGATGGCTCAGATTGTAGTTGAAGAATATAGGAATATAGGGCAGGTACCTCATGGGAATGGGATTTATGGCAGAAAAAATTCAAAAGGAACGGCAGATTATTATGCAGTTATCAGGAATACTAATATGTCGTCTATTATTTCTGAATTTGGTTATATAGATAATATTGTAGATGTACAGAAATTTAATACAGAAGATAAATTAAAAAGACAAGCAGGAGCATTAGCAAAAGCTATTTGCAGATTTTATAATGTGCAGTTTAAAGATGATGCAATTCAAAGGGAGGAAAATAAAGTGGAACCATATAGACAAAGACTTCAAATGGATTATCCTTCATGGGCATATAATATAGATACATTGGTACCAGTAAAGAAGTTTAATAGAGGTGATAATATAACTGCTATAGGGATTAAGCAAGGATGGTATATTTTAGATATTAATGGTATAAAATGTTTGATACCAAGTACACCCTGCAAGGCAATTTAAATTTTTAAGAATGTTGCAAATACTTTTTAGAACATATTGTATAATTTACTAAAAATGGTTATAATATAATTATAATATTATAACCAAAGGAGATGTTTCTATGAGGAAGCATAAAATATTAGGAATATTAACAATAATATGTTTGTTAGTATTTAATTCATCCTTTGCTTTTGCAGAAACAAAAGAAGATAAAGACAAATTAATTAAATCGTATGTTGGTAAAACTTATTGGGTACAACGTAGTGTACTTTCTGATTTTAATTTTATAACAGAAAAAATGCAAAGTTGCTTAGTAGATTTGAAAACAGATGAAAGACCATCTGTTGATAAATCACCATTTTTTATGAAATTAACTATTGATGAAATAATGAAAGATACTTTTGATGGGAAAGAATACAATTACTATATTGCAACATATAATAATCGAAAATATTTCTTCTCTGTAGATTATCTGTTAAATGCAAAACCTGATAGTTATGAAATATTCGATAAGGATCCAAAAACTGTATTTAAATTTTCAAAAGAAGATTGGGATTCATTGGATAAGGGCAATATATGGTTAGGTATGAATAGGGATCAATTAACAATGATAATGGGAAAACCTACAAAAGTAAATCGTATGGGTGTAAAAGGAACAGTTTATGAGCAATGGTGCTATCTTTATGATTCTAAATATTTTGATGATGAATATTATTATTTTGAAAACAATAAACTTGTTGGTTGGCAAGATTAAACAATATTAAGGCGAAAAGCAGGATAAATATTATATTTATCTTGCTTTTCATATTAAAATTAAAATATAAGGAGAAAATTTTATGAATTTAAGTGATTTTAATAGAGATATAGAGGCGGATGTAAATACTGGGGAAAAAAGACAAAGATTTGATAACGGTAGTATCTTTGAGTTTTATACTTTAAATAATGATAGAATGATTAAAATAAGTAAGGCAATGAGTAAATTAGATGAAAATGCTGATGATGTAGAAGTTGCTTATACTTTATTACCTTATATTTGTTCTATTAATGTAGATGTATCGTTGGAGAAATTTCAAGAAATGAGTGAGGTTTCTCCTTGTACAGAGTTTACAACATTTTTAATATTATTAACTGAATATATTAGAGATTTATTAAAACAAGTAGAAAAAATGCAAGAAATGAATAATAAAACAAATAAATTGGTAGAAGATTATCCAATGTTAAAAAAACAAGAAACAGTTGAGAAAAAAATTACAAGATTAACAGAAGAAATGAATAAGGAAGAAAATATAAAAAAGAAGAGGGAAATGTTATTAGAATTAGCGAAATTATATGAGGAAGTTGAAAAAGGTGAATGATAACTATAGTTTTTTAGAAGAAGAAGTTAATGAGCAATTACAACAATATTTTATAGACCTTGAAAAAGAATTAAAACGAATATGGATGGACACAATTGAGGAATTAATTTATTATAGAGAACCAAAGTATTATTTTGGAGGAACAAGAAGGAGAACATATCAATTAGAAAATAGCTTGAAAGTAGAAATTAAAGGCGACATGATTTATGTGTATGTTGATACAGATAATATGAATTATTATAGCTTTGATGATAGAAATAAACCCGTACCTGCTGAAAATGTAGTACATTTTATAGATGTTGGTCATGATAGTGTTGCTCCATTTGAAGGAGATTATGATTATTTTTATCATTATCCTGCAAAACATATTATAGAGGAATTTGCTAATAGAGTTAAAAGTGAATATCCAGAATTTAATATAGAGGTGGTAAGAGATACACCACCTATTGTATAGAGAGTGCATTAGAGACACTCTCTTTCTTATTATATAGAAGGGAGTGTATAGGTATAAAATGCAAGGAATTAAATTATTATTTGATCAAGATAGTATTAATCAATTAAAACGTCAGTATGATGAAGTTATTAAGGAATTAGAAAATAAAAAAGTTCATGTAGATTTTAGTGATGCAAATAGAAGTATTAATGAATTGACTAATAAAGTAAGAGAATTACAGGGTATTAATTTAAAAAGTAATACTTTAGATACCAATATTAAAGAAGAAACTCGTAATTTAGATGAATTAATAAAAAAATATACAGAATTAGGTTATAAAGTAAATATAAAAAATCAACAATTTAAATTAATCAATCCCGAAGATATAGAAAATTCTAAAAGGGAATTAAATAATTTTGTAATTGAATTAGAAAAAACCAAAGGTATTATTGATAAAATAACTTATACAGCTCAACATAATGAAAAAGGATTATTTACAGGTTTTACAGCGGATAATAACGTAATAAGAACTGATAATTCGGTTAAAATTGCCGAACAATTAGCTAAAGAAGAAGAAAAACTTGCTAATGCTATAGGTAAAGTGAGAGAACAATCGGAGCTAAAAGCAAAAGCTGAACAAAAAACATTAGAATTAAATCAAGCACAAGCCCAAAATAAGGCGTTAGAGCAAGAATATGAAGATAGGGAGAAAATTCAACAGTCTATAAGAAAAACTATAAAAGCAAGAGAACAAGAGCAAAGAGAATTAGAAAAAAATCAAGCACAAGCCCAAAATAAGGTATTGGAACAAGAATATTTGATGAAACAAAAACATCAAAAATGGTTACAAACATTGGGAGCGGATGTTACTCCTGAAGGATTTAAATTTGATGTAAAAAAGTCAACTTATGCAGACATGGAAAGATTGGCAAAAGATTTTGGTGATGTAAATGCTGAAATAAAAAAGATAGATGTACAACCAATTGAAAAAAGTGGGGATGTAGTAAGAAATGTTACATATAGAGTGCGTGATTCTAAGGATAAATGGCATGAATATAAGCTTGCAGTAGTTGAAGCAGGGGAAGATGGTACTGCAAGTCTTAGAAAATTAGATCAAGGAACACGAGATGTTATAAATCGTCAAGTTTCATTAGGATCAAGACTTAAAAATGCATGGATAGCAGTTACATCATTTGCTTCTGTGACAACTGTATTTTATGCAGCAGTTCACGAAGTTCAAAAAGCAGTTTCTATGATGAATGACTTGGATAAATCTATGACAAATATTCAAATGATTACTGGCAAAACAAGAAACGAGGTACAAGGTTTAGTAGGAGATTATAATGATCTTGCAACAGAACTTCATACAACCACAAAAGAAATGATGTCGGGAGCAGAAGAATTTTTAAGAGCAGGAAAATCTGTAGAAGAAACCCAAAATTTATTAAAAGCATCAACAATTGGAGCAGCCATATCTGGGCAAACCAACTCTGAAACATCAGAACAATTAATTGCTATTTCTAATGGGTTTAAGCTTAATACAAATGATGCAAAAGAATTAACGGGCGTAATAGATAAATTATCGGCAGTTGATAATAGTAGTAGTACGTCTTTTAAAGAGTTAGCAACAGCAATGCAATATACAAGTTCATCTGCTCAAAACGCTGGAGTTTCTATGGAAGATCTCATTTCTTATATAGGAACTGTATCATCTGTTTCAAGACGTTCTGCTGAAAGTATAGGAACATCTTTCAGGAATATTTTTAGTAGATATAGTGCAGTATCTGCTGGTAAAGATATAGATGATGAAGGAGAGAAAATAAATGATGTTGAAAAGGCTTTAAATAATCTTGGCATAGCTATTAGATCAGATGCTACTCATTTTAAAGATTTTTCAACAGTTATTGGGGAACTAAATAAAAAATGGTCTACTCTTAATGATTTGCAAAAGAATCAAGCTGTGGGTGCATTAGCAGGAACAAAGAATCGAGAAAATTTATTAATTTTAATGGACAATATGGATCAAGTTAAGAAATTGCAGGATGCTATGGCAAATAGTACAAATAGTGCAGAAAAGAAATTTGAAGAAGCATATGGCGAAAGTACACAAGCTAAAGTTGCTGATTTTAAACACCAAGTTGAATTATTTTGGCAAGGTGTAATGAATAATAAAGCAATAAACTTTTTTATTGATTTAGGAACACAAATTATCAAAGTATTTAAGACAATAAATGAGCAATCTGTTGGAACTAAAATAGCTTTAGTCGCTACAAGTTTTGCATTAATTGAAGTAATTAGAAATATAAAATCAGTTACAAAAGCAATATCTGATTCTAAAGTAGCAATATCGGGCTTAGATAGAGTATTGAAATTATTGTTTGGTACTACTGCGAGTGGAGCAGGGATTGTGAAAGCTCTTAAAACAGCTTTTAGTGGATTAAAAACTGCCATAGTTGCTTTATTTACTACTTCATTAGGAGCAACAATAATAGCTTTAACTTCTGCAATAACATTATGTACAATTGCAATTACAAAGCATATTAAACATCAAAAAGAATTAAGAGAAGAAACCGAAAAAAATACCACTGCATTTAAGGATTTAACAAGTGCCATTAAGGAAAATAATGTTGAACAAATGAAAAGTAGTAAAAATGATATAGAAAAAGAGCAACAAAAACTACAAGATTTAATAAAAAAAAGAAAAGAATTAATTGATAGTAATGCCCCTGAAAGAAATGCAGTATTGGCAGGTAAGGGGTTAGATGGGTTTAAAGGAGTAAATGATTCTAAAATTTCTAAAATAGATAAGGAAATATCTGAATTAACTGATACTTTAAAAAATGCAGGATTTACAATAGATGGAGTTACGGGAAATATTGAAGAATTAAATGAAGCAGAATTGTTAATTAAAAATAATGAAATAGCAGATGAGATAAAAAATCAAGCAGAAGCTGAAGTAACTAATAAAGATAATATTATTAATTTAACCAATGAATATTTAAAATTAAATGAAGCAGAAAATAAAAATGCAATACAAAAACAAAGAATGACACAAATATCTAATGAATTGAATAATCAAGTTAAGGGACTAATCTTAACAAAAGATGCTGAAGGTAATGTAACAATTCAAAATGTTGGTTATTTGCAAAATGAAGTTAATGCTTTAAATTTAGATAAAGATACGGTTCAAACATTAACAAATGTTAAACTAACTAATGCAAAAGCAACTGCTGAAGTTATGGTTAATGGTCAAAAATTAACTTATGAAACAATAAAACAGAAAATTAAAAGTTATGAAGCAGAAGCTAAAGCTTTAGATGCATTAGCTGTAAAAAAGCAACACATAATAATGTTAGACAATGATGGAGTAACAGCATCTGCTCATTTACATCAAGAGATAAATAAATTCCAAAAAGCATTAGATATGCTAGATAAAATTTATTCAATACCAAAAGTATCAACAATACCAAAAGTATCAAGTGGTAATGGAGGATTTATACCTAAATCTGATGATAATAATAAGAAAAGTAAGTCTAAGTCTACTTCTTCCAATCCTGAAGATATTGTCCCTCTAATTGATCGCTACTCTAAACTTAATGGTGAACTTGAAAAGGTTAATGCTCAACTTGAACTTAATAAATCGCTTCAATCAAAGGCAGAAAATCAAGATAAAATTACTCTTTTAAATAAAGAAATAGATTTGCTTAAACAGAAACAAGTAGCAATAAAAGCTATATGGAATGAGGAAATTAAAGAACAAACTGAATTAAAAAAGACTTTATCTTCTAAAGGTGTTCTTTTTGATTCAAAAGGTGAAATAACTAATTATGAATCTTTTATAAAAGGGAAAGCTAATACTGCTAATAAATTAATAGGTGATAATAAAAAGAAAGCAATTGATGATGTTAAAAAGCTTGAAGATGAAGTCAAACGTTATGGTGAATTAACGCATAAGGAATTAATTAATTCTTCTAAGGATTGGGAAGATGCAGGAATTACTATAAGTGATGTAGGTAGAGAAATTGAAGAAGTTACTAAAAAAATTCAAGAAGATTTATTAAATGGTTTTTATAAACAATTAGAATCTACTATTTATGGTGGTAAATCACAAAGAGAATATGAACGTAACATCAAAGAACAAAATAAAGCTTTGCAGACACAAATTGATATTCTTGAAAAAGAAGATGATTTACAACAAGAGCAAGAAGAACGTTCAAAACGCATATTAGAAATACATGAATTAGAAGCAGAATTAGAAAATATTAAAAAGGAAAAAAATATCCAACAGTTAACTCAAAAAGCTAATGGCTCTTATGATTTTACATATGTTGCAGATGAAAATAAAATAGATGATATTACTAAAGACTTAAAATCCAAACATGAAGATTATTATAGGTGGGAAAAAAGTACAGCAAAACAACATCAAATTCAAAGTTTACGAGATCAAATTGAATATAATAATAATCTTATACAAATTAATAGAGATGCATTTGAACAGATGAAAGAAGATTTAAAAAGTGCATTTAATGGTGAAGATGGTTATATATCTATTGTTAATAATTGTATGGATGATATTAAATCTAATTGTGATTCTAAATGGAGTGAAATTATTGCATCTACGAGAAGTAGTTTAATGCAATTACAATCTTTATATCAAAAAATGCTTTCAACAGCTGCGGCAGCTAATAGTATTAGTATAGGTAGTAGTGGTGGTGGTGGTAGTTCAAGTCATTATGGCAGACAAACATGGGCAATGAGTGATGATGCAACAGCGTATGATGCAAATGGCAATTATATTAAACGATTTTATGAGAATGAACCTGTAACATCTTTAAAGATAGAAAATGGTAAAGCTGAATTTGATATTAATGGTGTAAAAGCATATGTTAATGTAGATGATTTAAAACCAAGAGATGCAAACACAAGAATATCGCCACGAAGATATGGAGAGGGTGGGGATACTGGAACATGGTTAGGTGATGAACCTAAATGGGCATTATTAGATAAAAATGAATTTGTACTTAATGACTCAATGTATAAAAATATGGCTGATTTTGCAACAGATCCTATGAAATATTTATCTATTACCCTACCTAAAATGAATATACCAGTTATAAATCCAAAGAATAATAATAATCAACCTTTGCAAAATGTTTTTCATATTGATAAACTTGATTTTCCTAATGTTCATGATGGGCAAGATGTTGTTGATACTCTTAATAATCTTCCAAGAATTGTAATGAGGGCAGGTAATTAAATGAGTATAAATATAAATATAGCACAAAATATAGAGCAAGCTGTTGATTATTTAGTTACAGAAAAACTTAAAGAATTAAACTTTAATTATTTTATTGAAGGAAAAATTATAGCAGATAAGACTAATGGTTTATATGATGTTGATGTAAATGAGAGTATATCAACAATTCCTGCAATAAATAATATAACTTATAAAGTGGGAGATATTGTTGCTATTATGATACCTAATAGTAATTATCATGAAAGATATATAGATCATAAAATACCCTTAAGGGGATAGCTTATTTACTATCTCCTTTTTCTTAATAAGAAAGGCAGGTGGTAAAATTGGCATTAACAAGACCTGTTTTATATAGTGTAACTCCTTATCCATGTACAGAGTCACATGAATTTCAATTTAATTCTGTAGGTGGAAATCAGGTTGTAAAAAATAATTTAGTAATAGTAAAAAATTCTGATAATACAGAAGTTTATAATAAAACGATAGATTCATTTATATTTAAACATCAATTAATTGAAAATACATTGCAAAACAATATTGAATATAAAGTTAAAGTTCGTACAGGGGATGCAGGAGGTAATTGGTCGGATTTTTCTGATTGGATAATATTTAGATGTTTAAGTTATCCTGTATTGACAATACCAACAATTGTAAACAGTCAAGTAAATAATCAAACGGTAGATTTTATAGGGGGATATAGTCAAGCTGAAAATGAGCCACTACAGTCATATAGATTTTTACTTTATGATGAAAACAAAATATTATTACAATCATTTCCAGAACAATATGACATTTCTAATATTCATCAACAAATTGCAGGATTAGAGAATAAAGTAAGGTATTATTTGCAATTTAAAGTATATACATTGCATGGCATGGAATACGCTACAGAATTAATTGAATTTACGCCCGTATATATTCAACCTAGACTTGCTACTGTATTAAAGTTAGAAAATCAAGAGGATAGAGGTTCAATAAAAATTACAGGTAATATAATTCAGATTATTGGAAAAGTTGGCAGTGGTTCAATATCTTATGAAAGTGCAGAATTAGTAAATTTAAAGCAAGGTATGATTTATTTTGATGAAGGATTTAGTGTTGATGGTGATTTTACATTGCAATTATGGTTAAAAGACTTGCCTACAGATGAAAGTAGCTTTTTAATTTTATATGGACAGTATGGAACAATAAAAATAAATTATTATGATAATCGTATTCATATTTGGAAAGAAAGTTATTATCATTCAATAAAATCTCATTATGCAAGTGAACAAATATTAGATAGAACATTAATTATTGATTATTCTGATAAATTGAGCATTATTAGAAATGAATTAGCAATTAATCCATTAGAAGGTTATAATCCTGTAAATATAAATACAATTGCCAATAATACGGCAGTTAAATATGGTACAACTATGCCTATACAATATGTTGATAATGGTAATATATCACAAGTAGTAGCTATAGCAGACGATGATATAAAAATATATCATTATGATGATAATATGAGAATTTATCCTTTGTATATATTCATACAACAGATAAATGATGGAATTAATGTTCATGCACAAATATATACAGTATAAAACAAAAAATATAATAAGGCAGAAGGAGGAATATAGATGGCTAATAGAAGTACATTTGTGGCACCTGATTATAAACTCGATTCATTTTTAGAATTATCTGAATTACCGCCTGAAAAATACCAAGACGCAGTAAGATTACAAAGTTTAAAACAAAAATCAAATAAGACGCCAGAAGAAATTACTGAAATAAACAATTTGATGTTAATATTACAGTCATATTTTATATCAGCTGAAACATGGAATAAATTTTGTGATTGTCTTGTTAATGTGGAAACAAAAGTAAAAAATGAAATAGATGTTGTAAATGATACAACTAATATGGGAGTTGCAAATATAAATACAAATAAAGATAATGCTTTAAATGAGATAGAACAAAAAAAAGAAAATATAATTAATTATATGGATGCTACTACAGCAGGACAAATTAGAAATGATTTAGGTGTAAAAGGTGATTTGCAGACTACAGATAAATCATCTTTGGTTAATGCAATTAATGAAGTAAAAAATAATCAAGTAACTGCGGATAATAGAATAACTACAGATTTAAATAAACATTTATCAGATTATGTTAGACAACCAGCATATGCAGTAACCACAGGTACAGCAAATGCTTACTTAGTTTCTACTGACCCTGCTCCAACAGAATACGTAGATGGTATGGGTATTGCTATAAAAATAAATGTTTCAAGTACTGGAGCATCTACATTAAATTGGAACGGACTTGGTGTTAAAAATATAGTAGATAGTAATAAAAATGCAGTAACTAATTTAAAAGCAAATGCAATTTATTCTTTGAAATATGAAACAACTTCAAAGAATTTTATTTTACAAAGTAGCGATAATGCAAATGTATTTGTTGAAAGTGTAGATCCTGCTGGAATTACTGGATATACAGTAAAAGATAAAAATATTTGGTTTGATACTACAAATGAAATTATTAAAGTACGAGTATCGGGTAAATGGGTACCTCAAGGTGCAGTATATAAATAATAATAAGGAGGATTAGCAATGAAAAATATTGACAGGAAAAGTATGTTGGAGGAATTACAGAATCTAAAAATTGGAGAAACAATTTTTATGCCTATAAATGAGGATGTAAGTAATACTATACAGTTATTGTATTTAAAATGTCAATCTTATCAAAATTTATTTATGTCTTATTTAAATGTTACAAATGAAAATGCAAATAAAATGAATTTAGATAATTTTCTTAAGAAATATACTGAAGCATTTTCACAAATAGAAATATTTAAGAATGAAATGCTAAAGAATTATTTAGGAGATGCTTTTGAGTATTTTGAAAGAAATAAATTTAGATATAATTTTAATTATTTATTGAATGTTTTAGAAATAACAAAAGTAATAGGTAAAGTAGATAAAGTAAGTGATAAGGAAGTGGCAAAATAATGATAACTCCTCAAAATGGACTTTATCTAACGTCAAAAGACTTTGAGCAATGGCAAGATTTTATGGCTCCCAAACTTGATTCTTATGATACTTGCATGGGAAATTGTAAATATTGTGCTGAAGAAGGAGAATCAGGAATAAGAACAAAGAACATTACTTTCGTTGTTACTGAACGTTGCAATCTAAATTGCAGTTATTGTTTATCTGGTGATACATTGATTTCGATGAAAGATTTTTCTAAAAAGCCTATAAGTGAAATTAAAGTTGGAGATGAAGTATTAGCTTTTAATGAAAACTCAGAAAAAAAAGGTTCGCATAATAAATTAAAAGTTGCTAAAGTAGAAAAGTTATATAAAAGAATTGCAGGAACTATAAAGATAACTTTAGAAGATGGTACTGCATTAAATGTAACTCCAAATCATCTTTTATTGTATAGAAGAAATACTTCTGATGACTTATCTGATTATAAAGAAGCAGGCAAGTTTAAAGTTGGTCAATACTTATATACAATACCAAAAATAGATATTGAACCTGTGAATATAAAAGACAAGAATTATCAAATAGGTTATTTTGTTGCTATAATGCAAGGTGATGGCTCTTATAAAAAATATATAGATAAAAATGGACATGATATGTACAAAATTAGATTAGCAGTAAAAGATGATGAAATAATTGATAGAATGAGCAATATAATGACAAATTTAAATATTGACTATTATTTTTCCAATTTTTTAATATCTAAAAAATATTCTTTATCTAAGCCAGCTATATTAGCTAATAAGGGGGAAACTTATGAGCAAATATTAAGTATAATTAATAATAATTTTCAAATAAATACTTCTATGAACTATTATAGGGGGTATCTTGCAGGAATTTATGATGCAGAAGGACATTTTGATAAAAAGAGTACAAGTATAAGAATAACAAATACTAATATAAAGATAATATCTGAAATTAAAACAGCTTTAAATAAATTAAATATACCTTATTGTGTAGAAAAAAGTGGAACAACTATAAATAATAAAATAAAATATAATGTTAGAATAATATCCGATAAAAAAAAGTCCTTAAATGAATTAAGATTCATAAAAAATGTTGAACCAGCAGTCAAAAGAAAAGGTATTACTAATTATATTAATAAATCTATTTTTATAAGAAAAAAAATAAAAGCAATAGAAAATGGAGAAAAAATAGATGTTTATAATATAGGAACTTCTGAAAAAACTTATATAGCAAATAATATTTTAGTTCATAATTGTTATGAAACACATAAGTCTGGAAGGAGAATGAGTAAGGAAGTCGCAAAACAAGCAGTAGATTTTTTATTTGATAAAGAAAAAATAAACGGCTATTTCGATATGGACAGGTCTAACTCAGTAATCCTTGAATTCATAGGTGGAGAGCCATTTTTAGAGATTGACTTAATAGATTATATTACAGAATATTTTAAGTTTAAGGCTTTTGAAGTAGGGAGTCCTTGGGCAACGAATTACATGATAAGTATTTCCTCAAATGGAGTTTTATATGAAACTAAAAAGGTTCAAGATTATTTTAAAAGAAATCCTAATAAGGTAAGTTGTGGAATAACTATTGATGGAAATAAAAAATTACATGATGCTTGTAGAAAATTTCCTAATGGTGAAGGTAGCTATGATATAGTTGAAAAATCCGTAAAAAGATTGGTAAAAAACACACCAAGACCACAGACAAAAATAACGCTTTGTCCATCTAATGTGATGTATTTAAATGATGCAATAAGAAATGTATGGAGTTTAGGAGAAATAGGTGCATATACTAACTGTGTTTTTGAAGAAGGATGGACTGTAGAAGATGCTAAAATTTATTATAAGGAATTAATAAAGTTAGCTGATTATTTATTAACAGATAAAAATTACAGTAAATACTTTTGCTCACTTTTTGATGAAAGTATAGGAGAAGAATTAATAGATGACCAAAATTGGTGTTTTAAAGCGGGGACTTCTATTTTAATACCTAATGGTAGTATTAATATAGAGGATTTAAAAGTAGGAGATAAAGTTATTACTAAAGAAGGAACTACAGAAGAAATTGAAAGAATCTCTTCTCATATAGCACAAAATACAGTTGCATTAAATATATTAAATATTCCTTTTATATATACAACAAATGAACATCCTTTTTGGGTACGAAGATGGAATAAAAAATCCCACGACTATAATAATCCACAATGGATGAAAGTAGGGAGTCTTAGTGTAGATGATTTGGTAGGGTTATATGACTCAGAAAGAGATACAAAAACTAGTTGGTCTCCTATAGTAACTATTACTAAAGATATTGGTTCATATAGAGTATATAATTTAACTGTTAAAAATAGTCATACTTTTATAGCAAATGGAGCTATTGTCCATAATTGTGGGGGCAACGGTCAGATGCTTGCAATTGGAACAGATGGAAGATGCTTTCCATGTATAAGATTTATGAAATATTCATTATCTACTCCAGGAAGAAAAGAGCAACCAATAGGTGACATATGGAAAGGATTAGATAAAAAAGAAGATAATGAATGGCTTAATAGATTAAAAAAAATAACTATGAAAACTCAGTCTCCTGAAAAATGCTTGAATTGTAAAATAGCAACTGGATGTAGTTTATGTACAGGCTATAATTATGATAAGCAAGGAGACCCAAATATTCGTTCTACTTATATTTGTGTTACACACCAAGCACGAGTTTTAGCTAACTGTTATTATTGGAACCTTTTATATAAACAATTAAATATAAATAAAAAATTCAAATTAAATATTCCAAAGGATTGGGCATTAGAAATAGTTAGTGAAGATGAATATAATAGTCTTTTAAGATTAAGTGGAGGTGAATAAAATATGCCAATGAATTGCGGAACTACCTGTACAGGTGGATGTGGTAGCGACTGTGCATATTGTGGAGGTGCTTGTTCTTCAAGTTGTGCAGGTGCTAATTGTGATAATGGATGCAGTAATGGATGTGGCACAGTTTGTGCTCATGATTGTGGTGGAGGATGTTCTACTGGATGTGATACGACTTGTAAGAGTACTTGTTGTGGTGGAGGGCATGCTGCGCTCCGGCGTGACTTCCGCGGCCGCCGTGGTTCCGG
>ENA-UOOK01004286-UOOK01004286.1-fermentation-metagenome-genome-assembly--contig:-NODE-4286-length-15430-cov-3.526504_pt1 | contig 15430 bp, 14 predicted proteins | sample MGYA00245777_ERZ724023 | MGnify/ENA primary metagenome ERZ724023 (study PRJEB28704, sample SAMN03018312) | fermentation metagenome | biome: anthropogenic terrestrial biome; feature: soil; material...
GGTTAAGGAAATCCCCGGGGTGCGCACCTATGTGGCGGTAGACGGCGGCATGGCCGATAATCCCCGGTATATCCTGTATAAATCCGAGTATGACATCATGGTGGCAAATAAAGCTTCCCAGGCGAAAACCATGACGGCTACCATTGCCGGAAGGTGCTGTGAAAGCGGCGATCTGATCGGCGAGGATGTACAGCTGCAGGCGGTTGTTCCCGGCGATATTATCGCAGTCCTGGCAACGGGAGCCTACAATTATTCCATGTCCTCCAATTACAACCGGCTGCCGAAGCCCCCGGTAGTCATGGTGAAAAACGGGGAGTCCCGGGTGATTGTAAAGCGTCAGACTTATGAAAATCTGGTGGAAAACGATATTTGATTTTTATAGAAAAGTGAATGGATTCTATTGTAAATGCCGGTAACTCCGGCATTTACTTTTATGATTCAGTGTGATAAAATATACTTGATTTATCAAAACGCTGCGTAAAATATAGTAAAGAGAAGGATGCATTCATGAATAATAAGCTGAGAGACCCCAGTCTGGACTTTATGTATGAGTGTATATTGCAACTGGATACCTTGGACGAGTGCTATGATTTTTTCGAAGATTTATGTACGGTGCCCGAACTGAAGGCTCTTTCGCAGCGGCTGCAGGTGGCAAAAATGCTGAGCGAGGGCCATGTGTACAGCGATATTGTGGAAGCGACCGGCGCTTCCACCGCGACCATCAGCAGAGTAAACCGCTCGCTGAATTACGGGTGCGACGGTTATCGGGAAATCTTTGAAAGGCAGAAGAAAAAATAATGCCGTATCAGCAGTTTTCCCAATATTACGATCTGTTTACCAAAAATGTAAATTATCCCGGGCGGGCCGCCTATTTTGACCGGATTATTAAACGGTTTGCGCCGGAAAGCCGTTTGCTGCTGGATTTAGCCTGCGGAACGGGCAGCCTTTCGGTGGAACTTGCAAAATACGGCTATCAGGTGATCGGAACCGACGGCAGCGTTGACATGCTTTCCGTTGCGGCGGAGAAAGCCCGTACGGATAGTCTGGACATCCTGTTTATCAGTCAGAAAATGCAGGATCTGGCGCTTATCGTGCCGGTTGACGCGGCAGTATGCGCGCTGGACAGCCTGAATCATATTACCGAAAAAGGTGTGCTGTGCCGGGTTTTGGGCCGGGTTTTTCGTTTTTTAAAGCCGGGCGGGATATTTGTTTTTGACGTGAATACCTTATATAAGCACCGGAAGGTGCTTTCAAACAACGCTTTCCTTTTTGAGGAGAGCGGTGTTTTTTGTGCCTGGCAGAATGAATACAGTGAAGAAAATCATGTTGTGACAATTTATCTGGATTTTTTTGAGAAAATAAGAGATAATCAGTATAAAAGAAGCTGTGAGTGTTTTCAGGAACGGGCATACAGCCATCGGGAGCTTACCGGGATCGTCCGGGAAAGCGGAATGGAGCTTATTGCCTGTTATGATGAGGACAGCTTCCTGCCTGCTCATTCAAAAACACAGCGGGCAGTTTATGTCTGCCGCAAGCCCAAACACAGCCGGCAAAGGAGATTTTAAATGGGAAAACTGATCAGAACCATCTCGGAAAACGGCGGGATCGTTGCTTTTGCGGTGGATTCGACCGATATTGTATATGAAGCGGAACAGGTCCACAAAACCTCCGCTGTAGTAACCGCCGCTTTAGGGCGGCTGCTTACGGCGGCTTCTTTAATGGGCTCTGGACTTAAGGATTCCTCCAACTCCTTAACCCTGCGTCTGAAAGGAGATGGACCTGCCGGTTCCCTGATCGCCGTTTCCGATTATCTTGGCAACGTACGGGGATATGTGCAGAATCCCGTGGTGGAGCTTCCTCTTAACCGCTACGGCAAGCTGGATGTAGCCGGCGCTGTAGGACAAGAAGGGATGCTGTATGTCATCAAGGATATCGGGATGAAGGAGCCTTATTCGGGGCAGGTCCCGATTGTATCCGGCGAAATTGCGGAGGACATTACCAATTATTTTGCTGTGAGCGAACAGGTTCCTACGGTATGCGGGCTGGGAGTGTTGGTTAATCCTGATTTGACAGTTAATTGCGCCGGGGGGTATCTGATTCAGCTTTTGCCGGGCGCTTCGGAGAAAGAGATTTCCAGACTGGAAAGCAATATTCATGATATGGAAAGTGTGACCCAAATGCTTTCGAAAGAAATGACGCCCAGAGATATCTGTTTTAAAGCGCTGGAAGGCTTTTCTCCCCAGGAGCTGGACAGCTGGGATGTGTCATACCGCTGTAACTGTACCCGGGACAGAGTGGAAAATGCGCTGAAACTGCTTGGAACCGATGAACTTACCGATATGATAGAGCGGGATGGAGAGGCTACGGTGAATTGCCATTTTTGCAGAAAAAAATACCATTTTTCAAGAGACGAGTTGGAAGAACTCTTACGGGAAGCAAATAACAAAGATTGAAAGTATTGAAATAAAAGACGCTTTGTGCATTATTGGCACAAAGCGTCTTTTATTTTAAGAAAGCATTTTTATTTTATTTTAAAACCGATGGGAACGGCCAAAATAATAACACTGATAAACTTTAAAATGGAGGCTTTTATGAAATACTTTTTTAAAATAACTGCGTTTGTGCTGATTATAGCCGTTAGTTTGAATTTTGCGGGCTGCAAAAAAAAACAGACTGAATCAACGGAAAAGCAGGATTCGAACCAGGGAGGGAGTGATATCGGAGGCAGGTCTTTTACCATGTATATTTGTTCCGCCAATGCAAAAGTGATAGAAAACCTGAAGTGGTACAAAATTGCAGAGCAGGCGGTTAAAATACAGGTAGATTATGTTCAGGGGCCGGAAAATTTGGCCGACTATTATGAATCGGTTGACCGGATGGCGGCAGCAAAAGACCTGCCTGACACCCTAATGGTCACGCTTTCACAGGCGGATGCCTATGGCAGCCAGGGACTGTTTTTGGATCTTGTGCCAATCATTAAAAAAAATGCGCCTAATATGCAGAAATATATTGATGCTGATCCGATGTACCGGTCACTCGTTACCAGTAAAGATGGATCCATTTACGGATTATGTGCGGAGACTCCGATTATAACGGAATTTATCGGGTATCGCGCCGATCATTTTGAAAAAGCGGGAATTGATGTAAACCGATTAAAAACTCTGGATGATTTTACGCAGGCGCTCAGAGCTCTGAAAAATTATTATGGTCAGGAAAACGGAAGCTATCACCCTTTGTGCGGACGTGACCTTGTCATCCGTTTTGCGGCCTGGTTTGATGCCGCAAGCAATATCTCCATAAATGAATCAAACGGAATCTACGTAAACGGACATTTTCATGAAGGCTCCATCGATATTATGTGCGAAGGCGCATATGACATGGTGCTTACCATGAAAATGTGGTATGATGAAGGTTTGATTGACCCGGAATGGGTAAAAGGAAATTCTGATACGGCAGACTGGGAAGAAAAGGTATTGAAAGGAAACGGAAGTGTTTTTTACGATGTCTACGACCGTGCCGACTGGTTTATGAAAAATGGAGGTCCCCGGTTCGACCAGGATTTCCAAATGGCTGTAATGAACTTTTTGCAGAATAAAAACGGAAACACCATGAAGGTAACGGCTTCAAGCAAATATAATACAGGGTTTGTTACTGCTATAAACGCAGACTGCAAGGAAGAAACCGTACAGACGATCATACAGTTCCTCGATTTTTTCTATAACGAAGAGGGAATTACCCTCTCAAACTACGGTATGGAAAAAGAAAGCTTTAAAAAGAGCAACGACGGCACCAACGTCTTTATTGTGGATTATGCTGTAGAGGAAGCAAAGCCTGAGGGTGTTCTGAGATGGTCTTTCCCCAGCGATATCTTTACCGTATGCAAGCCGGTAGATATGCCTGCGTTTTTCAAATGGAATTCTCCTTTGATTGCCGAGGCGGCCGCAAGGCTGATGACGGAAGATAGCCTGATGACTTCCTATGTTCTGAAGCTTTCCGATCCCCAAACGGAAGAATTGTCCGGTCTGGTCGATAAGGTATATGATGCCGAAATGACCGGGCTGACCGAATTTATCATCGGAGAAAGAGAACTGAATGCCGGGGAATGGAAGAGCTTTTTAGAGGAAATAAATAGTCTGGGCTTAAGCAGAATCGAAGAAATCCAGCTGGAGGCATATCAAAATACGTACAAGCAGTAAAAAAAGGCAGGATTGATCCTGCCTTTTTTATTCCTTTTCAGCAAGAGGAAGGGAAGAATCCTTTTCGTTATCAAGGGCGGCCTCATGTTTTATGGCCGGCGAAGAATGAATGATCTCGCTGACAGGCATATTAATACAGGCTTTGAATAAATCGCCGTCGATAAAAATCTGCAGACTGCCTCCCATAAGTTCCACAAGATTTTTGGCAATGGCAAGTCCCAGCCCCGAACCTTCGGTAGAACGGGCTTCATCGCCTCTTTTGAAGCGTTCGATAATCTCCTGCGGATCAAAATTCAGCTCAAAGGCCGAAACATTTTTAAAGCTTACGGTAACAATGTCCTCGTCGGCTACCATATCAATATAAACCCTGGTATGAGGCATGGAGTATTTCAGAGCGTTGTTGATAAGATTATCAAAAATACGCCACATTTTAGAACCGTCTGCACTAATTATGACTTTTTCTTCAGGAGGAATAGACACCTTAAACAGCAGCTGGGAATCAAATATTTTCTGGCTGGACTCTGCCAGCGCCTGATTCAGCAGTCCGCAGAGGTCCAGCTTTTCAATATTCAGCTTAATATCTCCGCTGCTGGCTTTCGCTGCCTCAAACAGGTCGGAAATCAAATCTTTGAGCCGCTGGGATTTTTGCTTGATGATTTTTACATAATCATTGGCATAATCCGGCTGCAGGTTCTCTTTGGAAAGGAGATCCACATAATTGACGATAGAGGTCAGCGGCGTTTTCAGATCGTGAGAAACATTGGTAATCAGCTCAGTTTTTGATTTTTGGCTTTTTACCTCATTTTCAATGGCGTCGTGCAAAACGTCCTTGATAGAGTTGATGGTGTTGGCATGGGAAAGCAAAGCGCCGCGCATGAAATAAGTATCTATGGTATGATCCAGCTTTCCGGAGGCAATGATTTCGGCCCCTTTGATTACCAGATTGAAATTATTCAGGTACCGAAGAACCAGCGTATAAACCAGAACAGCGATTCCGCAGAAAAACAGATAAATCAACGTTAAAAACCAATAGGAGGTATATAAAACAACAAGACCGCCAATCACCATGCAGGAAAAAGTAATAACCCAATAAATGATGGAAAACCGGTGAATGATCGGTTCTTTATTAAAATGTTTTCCGATAAAGAAAAACAGCTTATAGATATAGGAATTTTTGAAGAATGACGCAAAGCCGCCGGCGCTTAATTCCAAAATCCATGTAAAAAGCGTAAAAGCTAAAAGTGCAGCCGATACGGGAAGTGCAATCAAAAAGGCGTTCTGTATAACATCAAAAGAAATACCCAGCAGGAAGGCCAGAACCAGCGCCCAGACGATTTTCACTTCCAGCTTGGGAACAACGGCAACCATCTGAAGCTGTCTTCCAAGCGGAACCGTTTTTCTGCTGAGCACACAGGCAATTAAAAAGGCAATTCCCATAGCCAGAGATACAAAGCTCCCGATAAGCATGATCCACATGTTAAGCTTTGCGTAAGTAAAATTATTGTAGGAAAGGGTAATGACGTCGTAATAATCCATGCTTCCGGTATAGTAAGCGCAAAGAGTGACCCTGGGCGTTCCCGGAAAAAGATATTCCGGATAATAGGGAGTAAAAAAAAGGGAATTCCACCATGTATCGGAATAATGACGAGTACGGCTGTATAAGTCAAAGCCGCCCAGCTGATTTAAAGCGTAGTGATTATTTTCTCCGGAATACTGAACATAGACCTCATGAGAAGAAAGGGACGCCGAAAAGCTGTCCATCAGTTTATCCATTTCTTCCACAGAAGTGTCGCTTTTCACGTTGACATTGGTAAAATAATACCGCTCGCTGCCGATTTCCTGGTAGCCGATAAAAAGCAGGTTGGATTCCAGGCTGAGATAATAAATCCGGTTATCCGGTACGAAAATAGTAGTATTATTCACGTTTTGATAGCTGCCCGTAATACCGGTGTCCCGGTACCTTTCAGGTGCATAGACCATATCATAAATCCGGCCGAACTCTCCGGAAACGCCGGTATCAAAATAAGGCGTTTCGGTAAAATCCATGTTCAGAGCGCTGAAATCCATATCCTTTTTCATGGGGGTAAGGTAAAAAAACAGCAGAAGACAGGCAGCGAGAAGGAAAAAGAAGGTCATGGAAAAAAACATACGTCCGGCAGTTTTATCAGTCGTATTTTTCGATTTTATATCCAATACCCCACACCACCTTCAGATATTTGGGCTCTCTGGGATTGATCTCGATTTTTTCCCGAATCCTGCGGATATGGACCGCCACTGTGTTTTCCGCATTAAAGCTGGGTTCGTTCCATGCCTGCTCATAAATCTCGTCTATGGAAAAGACACGTCCCTTATTGCGCAGCATCAGCTCGACAATTTTCAGTTCAAGCGGCGTTAAGCGGACTTCTTCGCCGTCCACCGTCAAAATTTTCGTGTTGGTGTTGAGAATCAGCCCGCCGGAATGGATGGTATCTTCGTTCTCCTTTTCGATGCTTCCCAGCTTGAAATACCGACGGAGCTGGGACTTTACGCGGGCAATCAGCTCCAGCGGATTAAAGGGCTTTGTGATGTAATCGTCGGCCCCGATGGTCAGCCCGAAAATTTTGTCGGTATCCTCCGATTTGGCGGAAACCAGGATAATCGGGATATTTTTGTCCTCCCGGATTTTCAGGGTAGCCTTGATGCCGTCAAATTTCGGCATCATAATATCCATTAGGATCAGATCAATCTTTGTTTCGGTATTTAAAATATCCAGAGCCGTAAATCCATCGTAGGCTTTGAGGACATGAAAGCCTTCGTTTTTCAGATAAATTTCTATGGAATTGGCGATTTCCACATCATCGTCTACCACCAGAATGGTATATTCAGCCATAACCTCTCCGCCCTTTACCTAATTTATTGCTGTTTTGTGATAGTATTCCTCGTCACTATGAGTTTAACAAATTGTTATGACATATAAAAGAGGATAACTCTTACATTTATCTTAAGAAGCCGATTTTATGCGGCCTGTTTTTTCAAACGCGAGGATATAGGGCGACTGGCTGTGGTTTAACAGTCGGTACAGCAAGACATTATAAGCAAACCGATCGAGGGATTTCCCGAAAGCCTCAATGCTTTGTCCTTCTTTTTCTCCTTCGGGATGTCCGGGATAAATCACCACGATCAGAATACCGCCCGGAACAAGCAGGCCGAGCGCTTTTTTTATGGCCTCCATAGTGGTGCCAAGCTTGGTGGTGATCGATTTATCGCCGCCCGGCTTGTATCCTAAATTGAACATGCCGGCAGAAATCGGCTCTTTTACATACTGGTCCACATTGCTGTGGGAGGATAAAATCAGCTCTGTGTTTTCGGGGCACCGGTTATCAAGCAGCTTCTGCCGGGTATTGGTAAGCGCTTCCGGCTGAATATCAAAGGCATAGACCTTTCCTTCCGGTGCCAGCTTACTCATAAAAACGGTATCGTTTCCATTGCCCATGGTGAAATCCACCAGTATGCTGTCCGGCTTAATATGGGCGGAAAACAGCTGCTTTGCTGTCTCCACAATATTACTGGCCATATTGGCACGCTCCTTTTCTCTCTTTTATATTTATGCACTTGCTCCCTTGAAAGGCGTTTCTTCTTTTCATTTCCTTATCAATTTCGTTCATGACAGCAAATTTTTTCAGGCTCCATAAAGGGCCGATTAATTCGTCTTTTTTTCCATCGCCGGTAATCCGTTGAATAACTACTCCGGGAGGGAGCAGCTCCAGCTGATCGCAGACGATCTCCACATACTCCTCCAGGGAAAGCAGCGAAAACTCGCCGTTTTGCAGCATAGAGGCAATCGGGGTATTTTTCAGCACGTGCAGAAGATGAATTTTTACGCTGTGCAGGTCAAGCTTGGCAATTTCCCTTGCCGTTTGCAGCATCATTTCCTTGCTTTCACCCGGCAGTCCGTTAATGATGTGGACGCAGACGGGAATGCCCCGGGCTTTGAGCTTTTCATAGCCGTTTAAAAAATCCGAGTAGGTATGGCAGCGGTTAATGCGCTTTGCGGTACTGTCGTGAATCGTTTGCAGCCCCAGCTCCACAATCAGGGATGTGCGTTTTGAAAGCCCCGCAAGATAATCCGCAACGTCATCCGGCAGGCAGTCGGCCCGGGTGGCAATATCGACGCCTACCATGTCCGGCAACCGCAGCACCGGCTCGATTTTCTCCCTGATGCTTTCCAGAGGCGCATAGGTATTGGTATGGGCCTGATAATAAGCGATATATTTTGCCTGGGGCCACTTTTGAAGCATTTTATCCTTCACCAAATTAAACTGTGTGACAATATCCTGCTCCGGTACGCCGGCAAAATCCCCGCTGCCGCTGCCGGAACAGTAAATGCAGCCGCCGGTCCCTTTTGTGCCGTCGATATTGGGGCAGGAAAAACCAGCGTTTAAGGATACCTTGAACACTTTGCATCCATATTTATGTTTTAGGTAATGATCCCAGGTATGGTAGCGCTTGTTGGAATCGGAAAAGGCAAAACCGGAAAGCATAAAATCCTCCTGAAAGGGCGGCGACAAAACGGCGGCCATGCCTTGGCCGCCGAAAGTTTATCTTTCTTTACCGACAAATTCCCGTTTGAACCGGAAATGGACGGGAATGCCGTTTTGATAGGGGACAGAGGGTTCTCCCTGAATCAGCGGAGCAAGGTAGGAAACCCCCTCGGGGCGGATGTCGGCGCTGTTTTCGGATATCCATTCCACCGGGAAAGGCTTCACCTTGTTTGCTGCCAGACTGACGTCCACATCCGAAATTTTCACTTTGTAAGGATGATCGGAAAGGCGCTCGAATACCATCATTTTTCCGGTATTGCCGGCAAGAGCGCAGGCGACGGCCTCTTCGCCAATGGCAAAGGACTCATTAATGTCAGTCAAAGACGCGGAAAAGGAAGCGCACCGCTGGGGAACGTTTAATTCCACCGAGCGGATTTTGCATCCGATGCGAGCGGAAACCAGCGCTTTCAGATATGTCCCGACTCCGGACAAATCCTGGTGGCCGAAAACATCCTGACCGCCGCTTTTAAAATCGGAACCGACATAGCTGCCGTCGGCATATCGGAGTCCTTCCGACACAGTAACCACGACGTTGCGGTAACTTCTGACCGCGACGGTAACGTCCCGGATAAAATTGTCGTTGTTAAAAGGAAGCTCACACAGATAAATCAGCTGGGGAGCGGCATCGCCGTCCAACCGGGCCAATACGGACGAAGCAGTAAGCCATCCGGCGTTGCGCCCCATGATTTCCACCAGGGTGACCGACGGGGTATTGTATACCTCGCAGTCCCGTGCAATGGATTTGACAGTGCCGGCAATATATTTCGCGGCGCTGCCAAAGCCGGGAGTGTGGTCTGTGCAAGCTAAATCGTTGTCTATGGTTTTGGGTACGCCAATCACCGAGATGTCTTTTCCCCGCATGGTAAAATAAGAAGCAAGCTTGCTGGCGGTATCCATCGAGTCGTTTCCGCCGAGATAAAAGAAGCAGCCGATGTTGTAACGCTCCAACGTGTTTTCGATGGTTTCATACAAGCTGGAATCCTGATGGTAATCCGGCAGCTTGATGCGGCAGGAGCCCAGCGCCATAGCAGGGGTCAGCTTTAACAGCGCAAGATCCTCCTCGCAGCGGATCTGCGCCTGAATGTCGATAATACGGTTATTTAAAACGCCGTCAATCCCGTTGGCGGCGCCGTAGATCTGCTGGATGTGAGGACTTTTCATACCGGCGGAAATCACGCCGGCCAGAGAAGCGTTGATAGCAGAGGAGGGCCCTCCCGATTGGGCAATCATGATATTCTTAAACGACATGGAAAACCTCCGGAATCATGAAAAATAATAGCATCATCACCCATACAGGGCAATGACTTGAACCCACATTTGTACTATTATAGCATAAAATGCCGCCTTTCTCAATATGCCCGTTTGCCGTTTAGTCCGCAAATTCTGCAAAACATATTATTTCATATAGCCGCCCTGCATGGGAGAAACGGCATGCTCGGCATACAGCTTTAACACTCCGGTAGTATATCGTGGCGACTTTGCTTTCCACATGACTTTGCGTTTCGCTAAAATATCCTTTATTTCCTCTTCGTTTTTTAGCTCGCCATGGACTCCGGCAATACGAAGAAGGCGGTTTTCTATGTCAATCTCAATCAGGTCGCCCTGTTCTACCAGAGCAATGGGGCCGCCGTCTGCCGCTTCGGGGGAGACATGGCCGATCACCGGACCTTTGGAGGCACCGGAAAACCGTCCGTCGGTAATAAGGGCAATAGAGGCTGAAAGCTCCTGGTCGGAGGAAATAGCCTCTGTGGTGTAAAACATTTCCGGCATGCCGGAGCCTTTCGGCCCTTCATAGCGGATAAACACCGCGTCGCCGGGCTTGACTGTATGCCTTAAAACAGCGTCGATAGCATCCTCCTCGCAGTCAAAAGGAACGGCGTTGAGCATTGCTTTCCTCATGGCTTCAGGCACAGCCGTATGCTTGACCACCGCGCCTTCCGGAGCCAGATTTCCGTAAAGGACAGACACGGAGCCTTCCTCACCCAGCGGATTTTCATATGGTCGGATAATGTCCTGCCAGAACAGTCCGGTTTTCCCAAGAAGCTTATCGCAGTTTTCGTAAAAGCCGTTTTGCCTGAGTTCTGTCAGATTTTCTCCCAGCGTTTTTCCCGTTACGGTCATGACGTCAAGGTGAAGATGCTCCCTGATTTCCTCCATTACGCGGGGAACCCCTCCGGCGTAGTAAAAATACTCGGCAGGCCATTTTCCGGACGGGCGGATGTCCGCCAGATAATGAGCGTTCCGGTGCAGACGGTCAAAGGAAGCCGCATCAAGACTGATCCCGAATTCATGGGCGATGGCAGGCAGATGCATCAGGGCGTTGGTGGAGCCGGAAATGGCAGCATGAACCAGGATGGCATTTTCGAAGCTTCTCTCAGTCACAATATCAGAGGGCTTTAAGCCGGATTCGGCAAGTTCTACCGCTCTTTTCCCGGCTGTTGCGGCGGTTTCTGCAAGGGCTTGACTTGTTGCGGGCAGCAAAGCGGTGCCCGGAAGCATCAGGCCCAACGCTTCCGCCATTACCTGCATGGTGCAGGCGGTGCCCATAAAGGAGCAGGCCCCGCAGGAGGGGCATGCGTGCTGTTTATAGTATGCAAGCTGCTCCTCGGAGAGCTCTCCCCGACTTTTCATGACGCTGTATTTCCCCAGTTGCTCCAGCGTCAGCAAGTCCGGGCCGGCTTCCATTACTCCGCCGGTTGCCATCACGGCGGGGATGTTAAGCCGCCCAATAGCCATTAAATGGGCAGGAACCGCTTTGTCGCAGCTGGAAATAAAAACGGCGCCGTCAAAAGGGGACGCTTTGGCATGGATTTCGATAAGATTGCACAGTGTGTCCCGGGAGGCAAGGGAATAATTGATGCCGTCGTGCCCTTGGGCAATACCGTCGCAGATGTCGGTGGCAAAATAACGGGCGGCTTTTCCGCCGGATTTGTATACGCTTTCCGCCGCGGTATCGGCAAGCTTCAACAGATGGGCGCTTCCGGGGTGGCTGTCGCCGAAGGTGCTTTCGATGATAATCTGAGGCTTGGCGTTGTCCTCCTGTTTCCAGCCCATACCGATTTTCAGCGGATCCATTTCCGGTGCGATTTTTCTGATTTTCTGACTGAACAGTTCCATTTATAACCCCCTCACGTTTCTGTTGCTTTTATCATAAAGGGGAAACCGGCAAATTGCAATGAAAAATAAAAAATCCAGTGCTTACTGCACCGGATTTTTTAATACCGCTTTAAAAGCTTGGGTCTGAGGACCCGGATATAGGTGGTGACAACGCGGGTACATGCGATATCGTAGATCAGAAAGGTAACATTGCCCAGTGCAAGCAGACCGGCGATCATCCAGGAGGAATAAGAGGCAAACTCCTCAGCCAGCTCCGGCATGGGAAAAAGATACAGCAGGATCACATAAAGCAGGATGATGCTGCCGTTAAAAACCGTAAATTTGACAATCCATTCCACCGGCCTTTTTTTCAGCGCTTCAATGCGCCCCTTTATCAAGGGGTAGTATCCAAAGAATGCAGTGAACAAAAGAGCGGCTTCCTTATCGGGCGCAATCAGCAGGGAAAGGAGCGCTACACCCGCAAAAGCGGTCAGTGCAATTTTCAGGCCGAACTCCACCGACAAGGTCATCAGCAGAATACCGGCTAAGGCGGGCAGGGCAAAGGTGGCAAAGGGAAACAGCCCGGTAAAAAACATACAGGTAACGCTGAGCGCGACAATCAGGCCGCTCAGCGCAATCACTTTACTGTCATATCTCGACATTCTCGCAAGTCCGCTCATTTGCGGGCGGCCTTTTCCTCCTTTTGGTAAGTCTAGCAGCAGGGAATCAGGTCACCGCCCATGCATTCGCAGCAGCAGTCTGCGCAGACCAGGCTGGTACACATATCGCACCCGTTGCAGCCGTTGACGGTATCCGAGGTTCGGTATCCGCCGGGATACCCGTTCATGGCGCCGCCGCGCTGGCGTGCCATATTGCTGTACGCTGCCCGGTATTCCATGTTGTTGGGGCTCATATTGACGGCGGTGGTAAAGCTGCGGAAGGCTTCGTCCAGCCAGCCGCGCTTATAAAAGATATTGCCCTTTAAAAAGTGCCATTCCGCATCCCGGTTTTGCGCGGGAATTCCGTTGAGCAGTTCTTCCGCTTCCACAATCCGGTTTTGGGTAATCAGCCTGCGGATGTCGGCAAACTGGGAAGAGCCGGAAGATGTGCCATAACCGGAAGAATATCCGGAGCTGCTCTGCCCGCTGCGGCCATTCCGACGTTCGTTCATGATCGTATCATACGCCACATTGATTTCTTTCATTTTTTCCTCGGCAAGATCAGCCAGGGGATTGTTGACGTAATTATCGGAATGATATTTTTTTGCCAGCTCTTTATAAGCGGACTTGACTTCATCGTCGCCGGCACTGGGCGATACTCCCAAGACCTTATAAGGATCGGTCATTTTTTCTGCTCCTTTGCGGGTTATTGACATTTTTCAGCATGACGGGCAATCCCAGATAAATTACATTATCCAGGATTGGCTTGAATTTGCCGAAATCAATCAGGACATAAGCGTTGGAGATTTCTCCTGCGGTAAGATTCAAAACCCCCTCGGCATTCTTTCGGACAGCATCAAGGTCTTGTGTCGGGGAAAGAAGAAAGGGATTGTAATTTTTTTCTTTCAGGTCGTCCTCCAAATCGTCCAGCGCATCGATAATGTAAATCCACCGGCCGAGAAGATAGCCAAACCGGGATAACGCGGCTTTTTGCTTTTCGTTTCCTGAAAACTCGGCAAATATGACGGAAAGCGCCTGCGCCGTAGGATCAGCAGCAAGGTCGATGCTCGACACGCCTTCCTGCTCTATCCCGGCCTGCCGGTCCATACACCGGGCAATGGCCCTGTCGATGACCGGATAGCGCCGCGCAGCTCTGTTTTTGGCAAGAGCAACAAAGGGGAGGGCAATAAAATATTTTAACTTTTTCAGAAAGCCGGAGTCGGCTATATCGTCCTTCAGCTTATAGTACATCATCAGCATGGCAATATTGGCGATAAAATCAATGTCGGCATTAGGACGGCAGAAAACCTTTTTTTTGAGGGGATTGACCAGGCACCTGCCCTTTTCGAAGCCACAGAAGCCGCTGTCGGTCAGCGCCATTTTAAAGACGGCGGCAAAAGCGTAATCATAGCTTAAGGTAAGGCGCGCAAAAGGGCCGAATTCCTTGCCCAATGCCCGGCACAGGCCGCAGTAAGCGGACTGGTAAACCTCAAACTCCGCCATTTTCATTTCGGGTTTAAACGGTTTGATATACCCAAACAAAAAAATTCCCCTTTTTTTCAGACCAAAACACCGCTCGGTGTATTATAATTTATTATTCTACTATATAAATAGAAAGGATAAATGAACAAAATGTAAAAAATCATTCAGCTGACAAAGGACAGAAAAATTGGGAAAAAGACGCTTGCAAGCAGGGCAATGCACAAAACCAGCGCTATAATTCTGGCGGATTTTTTCATAAAAAGCCACCTGCCTCCTTAATAAATCTTAAAACATAGCCTGACTTAGCATGAAATTTGAAATGCCGAAAAGCAGCGGTAGGCGCGGTGCGCTGGCGTGCAAATTTCCGATAACTTCAAACCGGAGGTTGGAAGCCTGCCATCGCCGTAAGCCGGCCATAAAAATAGGTTCTAACAACTGCCTTGTGTTTATTATACCAAATGATTATGAACAAAACAACACAAAGGATGCGTTAAGAAGACGGTAAATTCACAACAGGAGGTACAGAATGGATAGGGTATCCCTTTTGCTTTTGGCGCTGGGACTGTCTATGGACGCTTTTGCCGTTTCGGTGACCGACGGACTGAGCATTCGGGGAATTACGGCAGGTCAGGGATTGACCGTAGCGCTTTTTTTTGGCGCGGCGCAGGGAATCATGCCCTTGCTTGGCTATTTCGGGGGAAGTATGTTTGCTTTCTGTTTGGACAGCATCGATCATTGGGTCGCACTGGCTCTCCTTTGCTATATTGGCGGAAAAATGATTGCCGGAGCGCTGAAAGGAAAAGAAGAAAAACAGACGCAAAGTAACTTTCTATACAGTGCTGTTCTGATGCAGGCGCTTGCCACCAGCATCGATGCCATGGCCGCGGGTGTCGGTTTGGCCACTCTGCGTGCGGATATCTGGCGGGCTTCCTTTGCCATAGCATCCGTTACGTTTATTATATGCTGTCTTGGTGTATTTATCGGAAAGCGGTTCGGCGACATTTTGAACCAAAAGGCGGAGATTTTTGGTGGGTTCATTCTGATTTTATTAGGCATTAAAATTTTTCTGGAAGATGTCTTCATAAAATAAACGTTTATGATTTGTTCTAAAGGACTGTGCCGAAAACTGTGCAAATAAACAATAACCTTTTCCGGGCAAATGGATTAGTTGACTTTTTAAAACAGCTGGAATACAATATATTCTGTACTTTAAACGATTGAAGCAGGTGCATTGCTTATCAGCGGCGGTATTTTTGCGTCAGGCGTAAAATACCGTCTGTTTTTGCAGAATCAGGAATAGGGGAACTTCAAAAGAAAGGGTGAAGGTTTTGTTTTGGCAAAAAGACCTGGAAACCATGGACAGGGCTCAAATTGAAGCGATTCAGCTGGAAAAACTGAATCGCTTCAATTTGAGCCC
>ENA-UOOK01004287-UOOK01004287.1-fermentation-metagenome-genome-assembly--contig:-NODE-4287-length-15428-cov-4.791062_pt1 | contig 15428 bp, 15 predicted proteins | sample MGYA00245777_ERZ724023 | MGnify/ENA primary metagenome ERZ724023 (study PRJEB28704, sample SAMN03018312) | fermentation metagenome | biome: anthropogenic terrestrial biome; feature: soil; material...
CAAACAAATAGCCAAACTAACACCGGGTATCGACCCGAGAGTAGTAAGTGCTGAACATGGCTGGTGGTTCCCGGAAAAAGAAGCAGCAGAACCCAGCTTATTTGAAGTATTTGATTGCAATATCAATAACCTGACATCGCAATGCCAGAACGGTGAAACGGGTTATGGATCGCCTAATAAAAACCTGCTTTGTAAGGTTTATAAATGTACTGAGGAAAATAGTAAAGTATCACCTAATGAGCAAGTCATCAGTAGAGGAGGATGGCAGTATGTCAGAGCAAACTTGCCTTAAAGGCGAAGGAAAAGCATCCGCAAATTCTCAGGCCAGAGCAGGTCTGGAACGCCGCCTGAAATCAGAGGAAACATCCGGATATGGTCTGTTAATAGACTATGAATATTGTACAGGTTGCCACGCTTGTGAAGTTGCCTGTATGAAGGAGTTGGATCTTCCGCTTAATCAGTACGGCATTAAGCTATTGGAGGATGGACCACGCCAACTGCCTAACAGCAGCAAATGGGATTTGAATTACATTCCTTTTCCAACCGCACTTTGCAACTTATGTGAGAACCGGGTAGCTGACGGCAAGATGCCCAGCTGCGCACAGCATTGCCAGGCCATGGTGATCACTTATGGTCCGGTTAAAGAATTGGCTGAGAAAATGGCTAGAAAACCTAAAATGGTATTATTTACACCCAAATAGACATAATCACTTTTTAAATAATTGGCTTGCTTAGCGATTTGGGGCTTTTCGCCCCAATGCTGCAGGTAAGCCAACACTTGATTTCACCTTACCAATGGAACAGGAGGAATTGAAATGGTAATAACTGAAGAAGATATTTTGAATGCCAAAAAGGCCTTTGAGGAGAAGGCAGAAATTGCTGATGAAGCAACAGCTACACTTTATGCCAAAGCATTAACCAGGAATAGCAAGAAGTTCCCGGAATTACCGCAAAAGGTTAAATACGTAGCGTTAAAGCAAAAATCAGGTAAGTACTTGGTTGATTGGAGAAGTTCAGAAACATGTTCTGCTGAAGGCAGACCATAAAATTATACCAATCACTTGGAAAATACTAAAAGTAGCTTCTACTCATGCACGGATGGGGCAACAGATGTGCGATCTGGACGGTGCATGAGTAAAAGCTTTTTTATTTTGCCTAAAATTTACCATTGCTTCTTCCCGGAGTTTCACCAATGCTGATTTTTGCATGGTTTACCAGGTATCCAATAACTTTTTCTATTTTTAATTCATAGGCGATACTATCTGCCATAGGTCCAAGACGATCCTTAAGGTTATTATCTATATCCATTTTATTATTTATTGCAAATTGCTCCATTCCTTTATTTAATTCTTCTTCACTCACCTCAAAATTCTTTTCTTGAAGAATTTTATCCAGCATATAATGAGATCTTACGAAATTTTTAGCATTTTTCCACATTTGAGCTTTTAATGTTTCTTTATTATTGCCGCTCATTTGCAAATATAAATCAATGGTTCCCCCTTGAGATTCAAGCTGCTGTGAAAACTCTTGGAGCATTGCAGTGGCCTGTTCCATTATCAAGTACTCCGGGACTGTGAAATCGCATTGTTCCAGGGCTGCATTAATAACTGCCTGCTTTTTGTTTTCATCGAAACGTTGTTCAGCCATTTGCTGCAGACTTTTCTTGGTTTCTGAGCGGAGTTCCTCCAGACTGTTTAAATGAGCAACTTCCTGCGCAAATTGATCGTCTAAATTCCTTTCTTTAATATTTTCAACTTTTTTTACGTTTACCTTGAAAACAGCACTTTTGCCGGAGAGTTGATCCGGGTGATCATCAGCAAATTTAATTTTTATTTCCAAATCATTACCTGGCCTCGCACCGATAAGTTGCTCCTCGAATCCGGGAATGAAGGCGTTTGCCCCAATTAATACTTTAAAATTCTGTTCGCCCTCAAATACGGTTCCTTCCATAAAACCTTTATAATCAATTGTTACGGTGTCTCCAATTGCAGCAGGTTCATCTGCTTTATCAATAATAGTTTTATTAGAGTGAACCATACTTTGCAAAAACCTCTCAACATCCTTTTCGGATACCGGGTTTAAAGGTGGTACGGTCACTTCCAAATTTTCGATCTGACCTAAAACTATTTCCGGCTTGACCGGTACAACGGCCTTAATATTTACAGGTTGGTTTTTTACTACATATCCGACCTCAATATCAGGTTCGCCAATAGTATCAAGATTTAATTCCTTAACGGCAGCGTAATAAGCATCTGGCACTACAAAATCCATTCCTTCTTCGAGCAGAACATTCAATCCAAAATTAGCCTCTACTACAGAACGAGGTGCAGTCCCTTTCCGAAATCCAGGGATATCAAGTTTTTTAACCACTTTTTTATATGCTTTTTGTAACCCCTTGTCAAAAGTTTCCCATGTAATATCAAACTCAAAATAAGCCTCACTATTTTCTATTTTTTCTAATTTAGCGCTCATATTTATCCTGACTCCTTTTTTTCCGTATTTGAGAGATCGCACGATTTCTGCTGCAGCCCTGTGGGGTAAACTTCGCCATCGCAATATTACCGTAGGTAGAATAGCTAGCAGTTTATTATATAATAAGCAATAATCATGCCAATACCGAAATACGCAAAGAAAGCTTAGTAATTCAGCTTTAGCGGCATTCTAAATTATCATTTTCTTAAGAAATCTTTCAAAATAAGAAGTTATGTCCTAATATGAGACTGTTCTTATATAACTTGATAAAAAGCCTAACGGCTCCGTTTATAAAAAATTCAAATAAGCGGGTTCTTATGACTGAATCATAATAAGAACCACGTACCTGGCCATTGGGGAGTATATCTTCATATTTGTAGAAGTGCAGATCCGAATGCTGCCAGATGCTGTCTTCAACGACTTTTTCGTAGGTGAGCCCGGGTACCCGGGAGATACGATACTTGATCAAATCTTCGTAGGTATCCCAGGTCCAGTATTCTTCCTGACCCATGGCTCTACCCAGAGCACTGAAGAAGTCAAAGTCCATCCGGCGTTCGCCCAGAGGCTGACAACCGCGGTCACCACAAGATAATGAATCCAGAGCGTCTTCACAGGTAGTTGCCATTGGACGTTCCATCCAGTCGCAAGCCGGCATAATATAATCAGCCAGGACTGCGGTAGGAGTTTTCCAGTATTCAACAACAACCAGCAGATCCAGAGCGTTCAGTGCTTCATAAACATGTTTGGTATTAGCTGCCCAGGCTAAGGGGTTGGAACTCCAGGCAATCATAGCTTTAACCGGATACGGCTCACCTTTAAGAATGGCGTCCCAGGCCAGAGTAGGAGTTACCAGCAATTGGTGCATCATCGGCCGGGGAATGTTATACGCTTTCTTGTAGCATTTATCGATTTTTTCAAAACCCTTCCAGCTCATAATCCGGAATTGGTCGTTGCCCAGATATTTGGCCCGGGCTTCAGGGGTAACTTTTTCGGACAGTTCCATCTCGGCATCGCGGACCGGGAACAGTTTTTTGCCGCCATCCGGCATAGGACCTGGTTCACCCAGATACTCGCCGCCAGGAACATCAATATTTCCGGTAATAATACGCAGTATGGTCTTGGCCATAGCGGAATTGGTTGCATTATATCCATGCATGTCACCACCGCCAAGGCCCCAGCATATGAAGGCCGGACCGTTGGTTGCATAGGTAACACAAGCTTCTTCGATCCTGCTGGCAGGAACACCGGATATGTCAGATGCCCAGTCCAGGGTGTACTGTTTCATTTCTGCTGTAAGGGCATCAAAAGCAGTTATACAGGGAACTTTGCTTCCATCTGCAAAAGTAACTGTGTATTCACCATGCAGTGGTGTTTCCACATCGGCATCATAGTAATGGTTTTCATCTGAACACCAAAGAGCTGGTTTACCGGTTTTACTATTCCAAACCACGAAATCTTCTTGTTTGCCGTTTTTGTCAACATCTGATGCGCGAAGCAGCAGTTTGTTGTCTTTGCGGATTAAGAATACGCCATTGGTCCAGTTGGTTAAGAACTTCTCATCATACAGCTTTTTGGAAATAATGTAATTAATCCAGGCCAAGAGGGAGTGTCTATGCTAAAAATTGTTTACCCCATTTGTTGTGGGATCGATGTTCACAAAACCTTCGTAATAGCTACCATTGCCACCACTGACCATGAAAACATTACCACCTATCAAACCAAACGCTTTTCCACCTTTACCCGGGATTTGAAAGCTTTAGCGGCATGGCTTTCAGAGCATCAGTGTGTTGATGTCTGTATGGAGTCGACTGGCAAATACTGGATTCCTGTTCGCAATGTTTTGGAGCCCTCTTGCCAGATCACCCTGGCACATCCCAAGTATGTCAGAGCGATCCGCGGCAAGAAGACCGACAAGAAGGATTCCATCTGGATTGCAGACCTTTTCAAACACAGTCTGGTACCCGGTAGCTTTATCCCGCCAGCGGATATCCGCGAAATTCGCGAACTGCTACGCTACCGCTCCAAATTGGTCTCCTTTAAGTCCAGCGAAAAGAACCGGGTGCAAAATTCTTTGACCGTTTCCAACATCATGCTTTCCAGCGTGGTGTCTGATACCTTCGGCAAAAGTGCTTTGGCTATTCTTGAGCATTTGTTGAAAAATCCTGATGAAAAAGACTTTGATTTTCTGCCGCTTTTACACGGCTCAATGCTTAAGAAGGAAGCCGATATTGCCTTAGCTATAGACGGCACCATCACCAAAATACAAGCCGATAAAATCACCCTATGTTTGTGCCACATGAATAATTTAAAGAGCTACATCGCTGATATCGAATCAAAGGCTATGCAATTGGCTCGCCCATATTCCGGTTCTTTAGCGATTATTCAGTCTGTCCCTGGCGTTAGTGAGCTTTCGGCTCTTATCATCCTCTCGGAAATCGGTGCTGATATGTCGGCCTTTCACTCTGCCAAGCACCTTTGTTCCTGGGCGGGACTTACCCCTTCCAACGATCAAAGTGCTGGCAAAAAAAAATCGGTCCGCATCAGTCGTGCTGGCATCTATATCAAACCAATACTCGTTCAGTGCGCTAATGCAGCTATTAAGGATAAAAGCTTTACCCACTATCGCACTCGTTACGAAACCATTAAGCGCCGCCGTGGTCACAAGAGAGCCATTATCGCCATAGCCCGTATGATTTTGACAGCGGTCTATTACATGCTTTCATCCGGTGAATTCTTCAACCCTGGACTGTATGAGAAAGCTCAATGCAAACCGGGATTCGTAGCTTCTTCAGAAGCGCATGCCGTAAAACTATTGCAGCGTTTGGGATATGTGGTTGTAAAAGAACCAGAATCTGCTTAGATTCTATTGATTTTTATCTTCTTGCTTAGGTCTGAACTCAGGCCTGCTTCCGTGTACCCTAATTCAGGCGTTTCCTCCCTCTTCAGCCTGCTACACTATTTTCAGATTTACTCCCAATATCCAGACTATTGCAATCAAATATATCCATCAATTGCTCAATCCTGGGTCAAGTCACGTATCTCCGGGGTAAATATTCAGCCGGAGGTACTGGAGCGGTCTTTTTTAAGTTTACAGGAATTGCAAACCATTCAAGAAAAAAACCAAACTTTAATTGATTATACGAAATCTATGTTTAACATTATTAAAAATGAATTGCTATCTTACGAATACACCATGCATTTATTTGACCAGAACGGAATATTAATCTTTACCGAAACTACCATACCTAAATATTCTCCCACTTTATCCCCGGCTAAAGGAACCATATGGAATGAAGAATTGGTGGGAACCCATACGGGAAAAATTATTAGTACTAATCAAATTGCCTGTCAAATGTTTAAACAGGAAGCCGACCAATTGATCGGCAGAAATATTATAGAGTTTCTGAGCATCGAATCGCGCCTGATAGATCAGATTAAAAGAGGGCATAAAGTCGACATGGAAGAGAGCATTGGCATAGGCAGAAATAAACAACCATTTCACATAAGTGTTCATCCCATAATTAATGAATATACCGATAAGATAGATGCAGCTATCCTGAAGATCAACTACACCCGGGAAAAAAGCACCCCCAATAGTAAAACCGGTTTCGCCACCCGATTTAATTTTGAAAATATAATCGGCGAGAGCAAAGAATTTAGCCGGGCGATAGATCTGGCCAAAACATACGCTAATTCGCCTGAGAATATTCTGATCATTGGTGAAAGCGGCACCGGTAAAGAGCTTTTCGCCCAGGCCATTCATAATATATATAGTCCCAATGGGCCGTTTATGGCAGTTAATTGTGCAGCAATGCCCCGCAACCTGATCGAAAGTGAACTGTTCGGATATGAAGGGGGAAGTTTTACCGGAGCGGATCGAAGCGGCCGGCCTGGTAAAATTGAGCTGGCAGAGGGAGGTACGCTTTTTTAGATGAGATTGGTGATATGCCCCTTGAAATCCAGGCTATCCTGTTACGAGTCCTGGAAGACAAGCAAGTAATACGGGTGGGCGGGCATCGTTATAAACCAATAAACTTCCGGCTTATTGCCGCCACCAACAAAGACCTGCACAGAATGACGGAAGACAGGTAATTCCGTGCGGATCTCTATTACCGCCTGCCGGTTTTAAACATCAATCTGCCGCCTTTACGCCAAAGAGGAAACGATATTGAGATATTATCCCAATATTTTATTCAAAAGTATTGCTCCAAACTTGAAAAACCAGCCCTGCCCATAAGTGAGGCAACGCTGAAAAAAATCAAAGAATATAGTTGGCCGGGCAATGTGCGGCAATTGGAAAACGCCATTATCAGTGCAGTAAACACCGAGAAAAGTAATGTTATTGAGCCTGAAAGTCTTCCTGCTTATATTGACCTGGATAAAATATCCCAAATAGACGACATGAATGATCTGCAAACGATCTGCAGCAAAATGGGTGAACGCTTCTCGCTGGTAAATTGGGAACAAACCGCTTTGAAAGCTGCCCTGGCCGCCAGCAATAATTACATACCGCTGGCAGCCGACCTGTTAAAGATAAGTAAATCTACCATGTATCGAAAATTAAAATTATTTAATATTAATCTGGATGCTTAACCAGGAACATATCATCCTTTGCATCATAATCAATTAGCTGAAGATTATACTGTCTAATAATTTCTATTAATTGTTCGGCATAAATCAGCGTGCCGTTCTGATCCTTTTTTGTACTATAACCCGCATTTTCGAGCGCCTCAGCCTGTTCTGCATAATAAGCCGTATTGAACATGCCATGGTTTAAATACCTCTTATTGCTGTACAAAAAAGCACCATGATCAGCGATAGATTCGTTAAAACTGTTATATTTTCTAAAACTGGCTACGGTTGGGCGGTTATAATCTTCCATGGTATTCATCGTCACACATGCCCCGTCCCAAGTGGCATCCGCTTTGATGCCAAAGAAATTGTTGGCCTCCACACTCAGTTCTGATTTTCCCCAGCCTGATTCCAAAATGGCCTGGGCAATAGTTATGGAAGGGAAAATACCATATGTATTATAGGATTCTATTGCGGCCGGGGTGATTGAGTCGATATAATGCCAATGCGAAGAATTTTCGTCGATAGGGAAGATTTTGCCGTTAGCCAGTCCCACATTCTTAAAATTATGCAGATACCCTCTTACTTCCATATTTTCCTTGGGGCTAAAAGCTAACTGGTTCAATACCTCATTCAGGCTGCGATGAGTATATCCTGGTTGTGAAGGCGAAGTATCGGCTTCGTTTTTTACGATAAATAATTCTGCCAGTTGCAAAATGCTTTGATTGGTAGCCTGGGAAAGATCATGTTTATATCTAACATAATCGATTGCCATTAAATATTGCCAATTAATCTGGGTCCTACCGCGGCTCGCCTGATCCGCCGATTCTATATAAAGAGCCGCTTCACTATCACTTAAAGGAATTTGCGGGGTATTGGCAGTTATGTGATACATTCCAAATACGATCAATATGATGATTGCCAGCAGCCACCTGGTTTTGCCTGGCTTCTTTTTCTTCTTTTTACGCTTGACTATTTTAATTTCAGCCTCTCTTTCGTGTCCATTTTTTCAATGCCTACACATGCTCTAACCTATTCCTTGAAACAACCCCCTGAAAGAAATTGTATCATTTTCGGGACTCGTACATCATAAATACTTTCTCCGGCAATGTCCAGCCCTTCTTGCCTCTTTAGAACGCGACAAACCAAAGAGGGGGGTATACCCCCCTCTTTGGTTTGCATTTTATATATTCGGTTGGAACTTAGGTTGCCGGCTAGTCTTCCTGGAATAATGCAGTTGATAAATACCTTTCACCGGTGTCGGGCAGTAGGACAACGATATTCTTGCCGGAATTTTCCGGTCTGGCAGCCAATTGGGTAGCTGCCCATAAAGCTGCTCCTGAAGATATACCAACCAAAAGACCTTCGTTTTTAGCCAAATTACGTGAAGAAGCAAAGGCATCTTCATTTTGTACCTGAATAACTTCGTCAATGGCATCAGCATTATAAACCCCGGGCACAAATCCAGGTCCTATACCTTGAATTTTATGCGGACCCGGCTTGCCACCTGATAAAACGGGTGAGCTGGCAGGTTCTACCGCTACAATCTTAACTCCCGGTTTCTTGGCCTTTAAGGCTTCGCCAACCCCGGTAACGGTACCACCGGTTCCGACTCCAGCCACAAACAGGTCGACTTCGCCGTCCGTATCTCTCCAAATTTCTTCCGCCGTGGTTTTTCTATGCGCCTCGGGATTGGCCGGATTTTGAAATTGCTGCGGGATAAAAGCATTGGGGATAGTCTCGGCTAATTCACTGGCTTTCTCAACTGCACCTTTCATACCCTCGATACCTGGAGTTAAAACTATTTCCGCTCCCAGAGCTTTCAAAAGGCTTCTTCTTTCAATACTCATCGAATCCGGCATGGTTAGAATTAAACGGTACCCTCGGGCAGCTGATACAAAAGCCAATGCCACACCGGTATTACCACTGGTTGGTTCTATTAGAACTGAATTTTTGTCAATCAGTCCTTTATCTTCCGCATCTTTAATCATGGCATAACCAATTCGATCTTTAACACTTCCGGCCGGATTAAAATACTCTAATTTAGCAATTACTCGCGCTCCTAATTTATTAACCCGATTATAATTGCTTAATTCCAGCAGGGGGGTATTTCCTATCAGATCGGTTAGACTTTTAGCTATCTTGGACATTTTTCTTCCTCCTTTACTTTTACACCTATATACTTTCAACTACAACGCAGTTACAGATAACCATTCACCGGTAAGCACATATAAACGGCCAAGTTTTAATTTAACTTTTCCTAGTAAACCTGTATGTTTTATATGCTTTTAAGATATTATAGTCGCAATTTGATTTAAAATGCAAGTACAATTTTGTATCACATTGGGAAAATTTTAAAAGCTGTTGACAAATAACTACGGAGAAGTTATTCTTTAGCCAATATATAGTATACAGATAGGTTTTATATATTTTAAAAATAAATGGAGGAATTATTATGTCTGAAAAAGGTACCTTAGCTTTAAAGAGCGGTTTAGCACAAATGTTAAAAGGGGGTGTAATAATGGATGTTACTACCCCGGAGCAGGCCAAAATAGCCGAAGAAGCCGGTGCCTGTGCGGTTATGGCTTTGGAAAGAGTACCGGCCGATATCAGAGCAGCCGGAGGCATTGCCAGAATGGCTGATCCCAACATAATATTAAGGATAATGGAAGCAGTCACTATTCCAGTCATGGCTAAATGCAGAATTGGGCACTTTGTAGAGGCTCAAATTTTGGAAGCCCATGGGGTTGATTATATTGATGAAAGTGAAGTCCTGACTCCGGCTGATGAGCATTTCCATATCAATAAACATGAATTCAAGGTCCCTTTTGTCTGTGGAGCCAGGAATCTGGGGGAAGCTTTACGCAGAATAGGGGAGGGGGCTGCCATGGTAAGGACCAAAGGAGAACCGGGAACCGGAAACATCGTTGAAGCCGTCCGCCACCTGCGCCAGGTAACAGACGAAATTCGTCGGCTGCAAGGATTGCCCCAGGAAGAATTGATGACGGCCGCCAAAGAATTACAGGCTCCCTACGAACTGGTGCGCGAGGTAGCCGGCCAGGGTCATTTGCCGGTGGTGAACTTTTCGGCCGGAGGAATCGCTACGCCTGCCGATGCTGCTCTGATGATGCAATTAGGTGCTGACGGCAACTTTGTCGGATCGGGTATTTTCAAATCAAGCGACCCTATTAAAAGAGCCCGGGCCATCGTTGCCGCTACCACTTATTTCAACGATCCTGCCGTACTGGCTGAAGTATCCAAAGATTTGGGAGAGGCGATGAAAGGTATCGATATAAGTACCATTAAACCGGAAGAGAGAATGCAGGAGCGTGGTTGGTAGGAAATAGCTGCGTTATTAAGGGAAGACCGTTCAATCAACGTACTTTATGTACGCCTCAATCACGGCCTTCCCTTAATGCCTTGCTCTTGGGCCTTTTTGCTCGCTCTGGGGTATGGGCGCTTTTTTGACAGTCCGGATCGCTTATTTTATCCATGTGAAAAGGTTAGTACCGGCCGGTAATCGTAAAGCGTATCGGCCAGATCCACACCAGACCCGGGTATTCCGCAGGCGTCGGCCCGGCACTGTTGACAATGCCTAAAAACCGCCAGGTAATTTTCCGCCACACTTCTCGCCGCAGATAATTGCTCGCAGGAGGGAGCATTAATAGCCTGCATTTCATTCTGGGGGATAAGGGGAATAACATTAATAAGTGCAGCCCCTAAGCGGGAGGTTATTTTAGCTATTTCACTAATATGCCGGTCATTGATTCCCGGGATTAATACGGTGTTGATTTTAACAAACAATCCCAAATCTGTGATTTTTTTAATTCCCGCCAGTTGAATATTCAATAAAGTTTCTGCCGCTTCCGTCCCCGACAGGAGCCGGCCCCGGTAAAGGACATGGCTGCATATTTTCTTAAGAATATCGGGATTAACCGCATTAACGGTTACCGTAATCGTTTTTACACCTACCGATGCTATTTGTTCAGCTTTACTCTCTAATTGCAGACCATTAGTGCTCATACATTTAAGCAGCTCGGGGAATCTTTTATCAATTAATTTAATAGTCTCCAAAGCATGATCAGTGGCCAGAGGGTCGCCGGGACCGGCAATACCGGCCACACGTATTTCCGGACATAATTGCAGAGCTTTAGCAATTAATTCAACCGCTTCCAATGGAGTGATAATAGAACGGGTTACCCCGGGTCTATTTTCGCATTTATTAAAACTGCGTTTACAGAACTTGCACTGTATATTGCAGGAGGGGCTGACCGGAAGGTGAATCCGGCCATATTGCGCATGAGCTCCCGCGTCAAGGCAAGGATGGACTTTTAATATGGGATCCATCTGCAGGCGGTTTTGCGGGGTTAGAATATTTTGCATGAGTACTTCCTCCCTAAACAGTTGGCAGCTATAGGATATCTCGCTGCTTTTGACACCACTAATAATCAAAAAGGCCGGTTTATCCTTCTTTATAAAGAACGAAACCGGCCTCCAGTTTTTCTGGTCAGCATGGGGTTGTATATAATGCATAGTATACCAATTGGTTTAATATATTTTAAGTGGAATCTATAATATTGTCAATAATTTTTTTGGATCAGAAAGTTAATTGAGTTATTGACAAAATTAAAGCTACAAATTAAAATGTACAAAACATATAGGAATGATAATAAATAAAGCTGACCAGAAAACTGGAGGCCGCACATTTTCAATGTTAAAAAAATGTGAGGTCTCTATTTTTATGTGAATGTATAAACAAGTTTATTAATTACTGAAATATGGGGTGATTAAGAATGTCGAATAAAAAAATCAAGCAAATTGCTATCTATGGTAAAGGGGGGATAGGTAAATCAACCACCACGTCCAACATCAGTGCGGCGTTGGCGGAATCCGGCTATAAGGTTATGCAGTTTGGCTGTGATCCTAAAAGTGATTCTACCAATACCTTGAGGGGAGGGAAATATATACCGACCGTATTGGATACTTTGCGAGAAAAAAATAAAGTTCAGGCTAATGAAGTAATTTTTCAGGGATTTGGCGGGGTATATTGCGTGGAAGCCGGGGGACCGGCCCCGGGAGTCGGCTGTGCCGGCCGGGGAATTACCACCGCAGTGCAGTTGTTGAAACAGCAAAAGGTTTTTGAGGAACTTGAGCTTGATTATGTTATTTATGATGTATTGGGTGATGTAGTTTGCGGCGGATTTGCAGTGCCTATACGGGAAGGCATAGCCCAGCATGTTTTTACGGTCTCGTCGGCAGATTTCATGGCGGTTTATGCGGCGAATAACCTATTTAAAGGGATACAGAAGTACTCCAATTCAGGGGGAGCGTTGCTGGGCGGAATCATAGCTAATTCGATCAATGTTCCTTACGCCCGGGAAATAATTGATGATTTTGCGGCCCAGACACATACTCAGGTAGTTGAATATGTGCCCAGATCAGTCGTCGTCACCCAGAGTGAACTGCAGGGAAAAACCACCATCGAGGCAGCTCCGGAATCAAAGCAAGCGGGCATATACCGGACCCTGGCCGGAAAAATAGCCGAGCATAGCGAATCAAAAGTACCTACTCCGCTTGAAGTAAGCGAGCTTCGCGATTGGGCCTCCAAATGGGCTGATTATCTGCTCGCTTTGGAGACAGGTGAAATGCGGGTGGAAGCGTTAGGCAATATATAACAATAAGAAAGCAGGGATAAATTATGACGAGTAATTATGCGTTTGATACCTTAAAAATAAGAGCCGGCTATAACTCTGAAGAACACAATTATGCCGTGGCCGTGCCTATTTATCAAACTGTTTCTTTTGATCTGGGGGACCCCGACCGGGCAGAAAGGCTGACAACTGCCAATGAACTGGGGCATGTCTATTCCAGAATAAGCAATCCGACGGTAGAAGTTTTGGAAAATAGAATAGCGGCGCTGGACGGCGGCACCGGTGCCATTGCCCTGGCTTCCGGGATGGCGGCGGTGTCGTACACCCTGCTTAATCTGGCTGAAGGCGGCGGCCGGATCCTTACCACTCCCAGGCTCTACGGAGGCACATTTGACAGCCTCAAACAGATATTTCCCGGCTTGGGCATAAACATTGATCTGGTGGAGGACTCCGATGAGCCGGAATCTTTCCGCCAGGCCATGAAAGAAGATACTAAAGGCATATTGATTGAATCCATCAGCAACCCCAATGCAACGATACCGGACATCGAAGCTATTGCTAAAATAGCTCACGATAATAACGTCCCCCTGATAGTTGATAATACCTTTGCTACTCCGTATCTATTAAATCCATTCCGGTTTGGGGCAGATATCATCATTTACTCGGCGACTAAAACTATTGGCGGACATGGAACTACTTTAGGCGGTCTGATAGTGGAAAACGAAAAATTCAACTGGGCTAACGGCAAATTTCCCCAATTTGAATCTCCCGTATATCTTTTAAAAGAATTGCCTACCGGACGCAGCCGGACTGTTTTAGAGGTATTTCCGAAAGTACCTTTTACCGCCAGAGTCCGCTTAACTTATCTGTCTTATCTGGGCGCACTGCTTAGTCCTTTTGATGCCTTTCTGATTTTGCAAGGGCTGGAGACTCTATCGGAACGGGTAACCAAACAGGTAGCCAGTACGGAAAAGATTGTCAGGTATCTGGAAAATAATGAAAAAGTGAGCTGGGTGAGTTATCCTTCTGCTCATGACAACAAGTACCGGGATTTGGCTGCGAAATATTTATCGCGCGGAGCCGGATCAATATTCTCCTTCGGCTTTAAGGGAGATGAGCAGCAATTAAAAAAATTCCTGACTTCATTCAACCTGTTTAGTTACCACGCCAACGTGGGAGATGCCAGATCGCTTGTTATTAATTCACCTAAAGTCACGCATGCGGAAATGAATGCCCAGGAACAACTGGCAGCGGGAATTCCACCGGAAACCATACGCCTGTCCATTGGCCTGGAAGATGCCAATGATTTAATCGCCGACCTGGAGCAAGCCTTTGCAAAAGCCTTTGCACAAGGTTAATTTAAAATTCAACCCAGAAGGACACTGATTAACTATGATTAACACAGATCCTAATAATGACAATTGTATAAACCGTAGTCCGGCCTACAGGGCGATAGCCCTTCAGGCCGGGGCAAGGGCATAGCATGAAAAAACGAGCCCATCCCTGAGGCTCGCTTGGGGCCGTAGGGCAGGCTACGGATCATAAAACATGCTAATGGTTTTGTTCTCATGGATATTAATTACGTAATTAAGAAAGGAAGCAGGACCATGAAGAAATATAAGAATCTATTGATAGTTTTGCTTATCGCAGTTCTGGCTTTATCTTTGGCAGGCTGCGGCGGAACCAAGGATACTTCCAATACGCAGAACAGCAAGTATAAATACGGGAAACTTAAAATTCAGGCTTTGGATGGTTCGGTATGCGGAGCCCCCAGTTACGTTGCTTACCAAAAAGGATTCTTTGCCAAGGAAGGCCTGGACGCGGAATTGGTGAGCGGAACTGCCGACGCCATGAAGACGGGATTGCAAACCGGAGAATTTGTAATTACTAATGGTGATTTTGCCTGGTTCGCCTCTATTCAGAACGGAGTTGACTTAAAGGTTATCGGCGGACTTCATCACGGTTGTATCAAAATAGTCGTTCCTCCAGAATCCAATATCAAGTCGACCCAGGACCTAAAAGGTAAAACCATCGGTGTCGATGCCATCGGCGGTACGCCTATGGCGGTGGCCAGCGTAGTTGTAGCCAATGCCGGACTTGACCCGCAAAAAGATGTTAAATGGCTGGCTTATCCGCAGGACCAACTGCTGCAGGCAATCAAAAAAGGGGAAATAGATGTTATCAGTTACTGGGACCCATTTGGAAAACTAGCCCAGTAGATATGGTTGGCCTGGAGGGTTTTGAAAAATCATACCCGCATCAGATTTCAGGCGGCATGGCCCAAAGAGCTTCTTTAGCCCGGGCTCTAATAAATGAACCCAAAATTTTATTGCTGGATGAACCTCTGGGAGCTTTGGACGCCTTTACCCGCATGCATATGCAGGATGAACTTTTAAAGCTTTGGGCCCAAAGGAAAACTACCATGATACTGGTGACCCATGATGTGGATGAGGCGGTCTATTTAAGTGATGAAATAGTAGTTATGACTTCCCGTCCCGGTAAAGTGGAACAGATTGAAAATATAAAGCTGGGCCGGCCCAGGGACAGAAGCGGGGTAGATTTTGTAAAAATCCGCAGCAAGATATTAAAAACCCTTCACCTGGCCGGTGAACAGAAATCCCTGGAGTACTACCTGTAGCAATAAAGTGAGATTTTTGCATAATTCCAAAAACCCCATTTGTCATTGCTATGAATAACGTTTTTTGTCATCCTGAACGTAGTGAAGGATCTTTC
>ENA-UOOK01004289-UOOK01004289.1-fermentation-metagenome-genome-assembly--contig:-NODE-4289-length-15425-cov-5.472739_pt1 | contig 15425 bp, 16 predicted proteins | sample MGYA00245777_ERZ724023 | MGnify/ENA primary metagenome ERZ724023 (study PRJEB28704, sample SAMN03018312) | fermentation metagenome | biome: anthropogenic terrestrial biome; feature: soil; material...
ATGCATATATCCTTGGCTACAAAGACGAAACAATTTTTGAATTCATAGAAAAAGGCGCGACCATGACCGTAATGCTTACGGCCACGACCATGACCGTAATGCTTACGGCCACAGTCCTGTCCGTAAAAAATAAATCATTTATAGATAACAAGTTCATTCAGGGGCTTCCTGTTTTTTCTGGAAGGGGCCCCTTTTTCGTAGCCCAGCGGCGAAAAGATAACAGGTTCCGTCGAATCGTCAAGCTCCAGAAATTTTTTTGCGGCAGCCGGGTCAAAAGCACCGATCCAGCAGGTGCCTAAGCCTTGGGCGGCGGCGGCCAGGATCATGTGGTCCATGACAATCGCCGCGTCGACGTCCCCGAAATATTTCCTGTCCCGCCGCACCCAACTCCTGTTTTTGAGCGCACAAACGCACAGGACATATGGAGGGGCGGTAAACCAATCCGCGTTATATATTTTCTTGAGTTCTTCTTCTCTGCCTTTTGTCCGGATCACGAGGACTTTGAAGGCCTGTGAATTGCAGGCGGTTGGAGCCAGCCTGGCGGCTTCCAGTATTTTGTCCAGTTTTTCGTCCTCTACGGGGTCGGGCCTGTAAGCTCTGACGCTATGGCGTTTTTCAACAAGTTCCAGAAAGTCCATAATCAATTCATCTCCGTCTTTTCAAAATTATAACCTGATTTTATGCCTTAAATAAGCATAGGATTACAATACCAGATTAGCACGATTATACAAAATTTCAAGAGTACAAAAAACTTTTTGACTTTGTATTTTCATTTGAGTAATATTATTTGAAGAGGAACACCCATTTTATCGCTCGAAAAAAATTAAAGCGATGGGGAAAAGCGCCGGGCACAAGCCTGGCGGACAGCGTTAAGAGAAGCTAAGAGAGAGTGGCGAGAGGTATGACGATGCATATTGATAAAAAAAGCCCGATTCCGGTATACTATCAGCTGAAAAGTTTGATCATGGGAAAAATAAAAGACGGCGAATTTCCGGAAGGCAGCCTTATACCTTCAGAAAGGGATCTCGGCGAAGACCTCGGGATCAGCAGGATGACGGTCCGCCAGGCGTTGAACCAGCTGGTGGCCGAGGGCGTGCTTTACAGGGAAAAGGGGAGGGGAACCTTTGTTTCGAAGGGTAAGATTGTACAGAGAAACATCATGAGCTTTTCCGAGACTGTCCGCAATAAAGGGCTTACTCCGTCCACCGCCGTGTTATATTTTAAAAAAATATCCGATGGGCTTGATATTAAAAGAATGCTTAATATAAACGAAGATGAAAAGCTGTATAATTTTAAAAGGCTCAGACTGGCTGACAACATCCCTATCGCAATCGAGGAGGTTTTCATTCCCGAAAGATACTGCCCCGGGCTGGAGGCCTTCGACCTGAAATCCTCGCTGTATAGGCTCCTGAAGGAAGAATATTCGCTGAATGTCAGCTTCATAGACAATGTCATAGGGGCCGCGAAACCTTCAAGAGAAGAAAAGAAGCTGCAGAATTCCTTGAAAAGCAAATATTGGTTGAATTAAGCGATTTAAATATGAAAAATATAAGGTTCAAGGTAGATATTCAAAGGAAGGAAATTTCTTCTGACGGTGCTGACGATGTTGAATTTTTAATTTCCACAAATGTAGGAAGCGATTTGAATTCGGTTCAGAAGATTGTATCCGGAGGAGAAGCATCAAGAATAATGCTTGCTTTTAAAAAGATAAAAAGCGATACCGGACAAACCATGGTATTTGATGAAATTGATACGGGAATAAGCGGAAAAACAGCACAAATGGCGGGTGTTAAAATGAACTATATTTCATTGAACAATCAGGTCATTTGTGTTACGCATTCTCCCCAAATTGCCTCCATTTCAAAAAATCATTTTTTAATTGAAAAGAAAGTTATCGGGAATGATACCTACAGCAGAGTTGAAAAATTAGATGATGAAAACAAAATTTATGAAATTGCAAGGTTGTTGAGCGGTATGAAAATAACTGACAAATCACTTAATAATGCTAAGGAGCTGATAGAATTTAACAATAAAATAATTGAATAGAACAAGTTTCTTATGGATAAGTTAAGGATAAAACTATGAGGAGAGCATAATGAGAAATTTCGCTAAAAGAGTTTTATTCTTTATTTTTTTTATTGCGGTATTAATAACTGCCGTTTTTTTTGGTTTTAATTTAAAAACAAATCCATATAAATTTGCAACAGATAACAGAGTAATAGAAGCAGGAGGAAAATATATAATTCCCGGCGGTCAGACCATAGGCGTTGAATTAAAAACGGAAGGTGTATTGGTCGTAGGTCTTGCCGACATTGTAAATGCCGATAATATGTCCGTATCTCCCGCAAAAATTGCCGGAATTCAAATAGGCGACAAAATATTGGAAATTGATTCGCAACACATGGAAAATTCCGATGCAATAATAAGATACACAGAAGATATGGGAATTAAAATATATAGGTTCAAGGTTGAAAGAGCGGGGAAAATTTATAATTTCACCATAGCTCCCGTCAAAAGATATGACAGCAATGAAATAAAATTCGGATTTTGGGCAAGAGATGATATAGCGGGAATAGGAACGGTTACATTTATAGACCCTCAGACAGGAACTTACAGCGCCATAGGACACGGTATATCCGATTCGCAAACAGGAAGTTTAATAGATATTGAATCCGGTACTATTTCAAAAGCAAATATTACAAATATTAAGCTTGGAAAAAAAGGTGAGCCGGGAGAAATCATAGGATATATCCTGAAGGATGAGGACAGTCTCGGAACAGTTTCAAATAATACTGATTTTGGAATATACGGGACGATTAACAGGAAAAGTATGGGATATTTCAGCGGAGATCTGATTGAAGTTGGCAAAAAGGAAGAAATAAAAATGGGTCCCGCATATATTATTTCTTGTGTAAATAACGAAATTAAAAAATATGATGTGGAAATAACAAAAATATTTTATCAAAATAAACCTGACGAAAAAAGCTTTGTTATTAAAATTACAGATGAGGAGCTATTGGGACTGACCAACGGAATTATTCAGGGTATGAGCGGCAGTCCGGTAATACAGAACAATAAGATTGTGGGAGCGGTGACCCATGTGTTTATGAATGATCCCTCAAAGGGATACGGTATATACATCGAATGGATTTTTGATACAATTTATATGACGGATTAAGAGATAATATATCTTTAATGCATTTTTAATAATTTATTAATTATTTTTTAATTTATCGACAAATTTTTGGTATAATCTCTGAAAAAGTTTATATAATAGATATAAATGCTATTAAATTTACAAAAAAAGAATTAAAAAAATTTTTTTAGAAAAAAAAAGGGTTTTTTAATTCTATTGCGTATTATTATAGTAAAAAGATTAAATATTGGGGGAACGACTTATGCAAAAAAAGGTAAACGTTGTTATTGCTGATGATAATAAAGAATTTAGGTTAATCCTTAAAGATTTTTTACTCAGCAAAAAAGTTTTTGATATTGTGGATATGGCGGATGATGGAATAAAGGCAATAGAATCTGTTGAAAAGTATGAACCCGACATCCTCATTTTAGACATAATAATGCCTCATCTCGATGGATTGGGAGTATTGGAAAGACTTCATAAAAAAGAATTGAACAAATTCCCTAAGGTTATAGTTTTATCTGCTGTGGGACATGACAAGGTCACACAGAGAGCAATTAATATGGGAGTAGATTATTATATTGTGAAACCATTCAACTTTGAATCATTTGCCGAGAGATTACTTCAGATATCCGAGCTGGAGCCGTCAAAACCACATAATAAAAACAGAGAAATTATTTACACAGAGAAAGCAAATGCTGAATTAAGCTTAGAAGTTAAAATAACCGAAATATTGCATGAGGTGGGTGTACCTGCACACATTAAGGGGTATCAATATTTGCGCACCTCCATAATAGACGTTGTTAACAATGTTGAATTGTTAGGAGCCATTACAAAGGAGCTGTATCCTACCATAGCGCTAAAGTATTCAACCACTCCAAGCAGGGTTGAGAGAGCTATCCGCCATGCCATAGAGGTTGCGTGGACAAGGGGAAAAATCGAAACAATCAATAATATATTCGGCTATACAATACATAATAATAAGGGAAAGCCCACAAATTCGGAATTTATAGCAATGATATCCGACAGACTGCGCCTCGAGCAAAAGGTATCATAATTGTCTTGACAAAAACATTTATTATTATTAAAATGAGTCGAACAATTAATAAAATTGCAAATATTTGATTTGCATTGGTTTAATTATAGGAGGCAATGTTGAATACAGAAATTACCGTTAAAAGCGAAAAAATTTTTGAAGGAAAGATTGTTAATTTAAGAGTGGATACTGTTGAACTTCAAAATCAAAAATACGCAAAAAGAGAGATTGTAGAGCATAAAAGTGCAGCATGTATTTTAGCTGTCAAAAATGATAAGATACTTTTAGTAAGACAATACAGAAAAGCTATTGAAGAATTCATATATGAAATGCCCGCCGGAATCATCAATATTGCGGAGGAGCCTTTAGAAGGAGCCTTGCGTGAATTAGAGGAAGAAACAGGATATGCGGCACATAAAATTAAATTAATTTACGAATTTTATACTTCACCCGGCTTTTCAAACGAAAAGGTATATTTGTTCGAAGCTTCGGACTTAGTTTATAAAGCCGTTAATTTTGATGAAGATGAATGTATTGAAACTATTGAAGTAACAAAGAACGAGGCAAGGAAAATGCTTGAAACCGGCAGAATAACCGATAGTAAAACAATAATCGGATTACTTCATTGGCTTTATTCTTGAAATTAAATACATAAGTAGAATTAAACCTCTTGTACAAGCATATATTGTATAAAGCTTAGCAGGAGGTTTTTTTAATGAAAGCTGCACTAAAGAAGCTGGTAAAGTCTGAGGGCAGGAAACTGTTTGTTTTAATTGCAATATTAATTGCTTCATTGATTTTATCGGCATTAATTTATGCATTGACCGGAAAAGGTACAATGACTGTAATAAACTACGAAACCATAAGTAAGATGACCTTCACGGAAATTTTTTTAATGTCATTTAAAAGAAATATTATCTACTTTTTTGCTATAATATTTTTAACTTGCATGGGACAGGGCAATTTGAATAAAATATTATTCTGCTTTATTTCTGTATATTACGGTTTGTCCGTTATATATATAATCAGGACTGTAGGTATGGATTATAAATATTTCATGCTCACATTTACAGATTATTTAATTTTCTTTCCAATTCTCTTATATTTTACATTTATTTCAATATCAATATCAAAATATACAAAAAAAGCAAAATATATAGAGACTATTTCCCACAAATTTGATATAATTATATCCGGATACATTAAAATTTCTTTATTTTATTTGCTGATTGCAACTGTCTACACTTTTGTATACAGCTTTTATGTATTAATACTAAGCAGATTGATGGTGGGATAATGGATAATACACTTTATAAAACATATCTGAGTCAAAGGAACTTAAGCGAAAATACTATAAGCTCATATATTTACGATATTGAAAGCTTTAATGAATATCTTTTCGAAGAATATGGCATTAATTTAAATGAAACAAAAAAGGCACATATTCTGACATACTTGGTAAGTCTGCAGAAGAAGGGAAAAAGCTCCTCAACAATATCGAGGACTATTTCCGCATTAAGGAATTATTTTGAGTTTTTAAAAAATGAAAAGCAAATTAAGGACAACCCTGCAATCAGCATCCATAGTCCGAAACAAATTAAAAAGAAACCTTTGATTCTTGCGGAAGAAGAAATAAATCAACTTATGCTTTTGCCTGATAAAAATACATTCAAGGGCATCAGAGACCTTGCCATGTTAGAGCTCATGTATTCTTCCGGCATAAAGGTTTCGGAACTCATAAACATTAAAATAAGTCAAATAAGTTTATGTGCGGGCATAATAAGTATTGAGGGTGATAAAGAACGAATAATTCCATTAAGCAAATATGCCAAAGATGCCATTGAAATCTATTTGAATAATTTTAGGAGCATTAAATCAGCGGAAAATAATGAATTCCTATTTATTAATATTTCCGGAGAGCCAATTTCAAGGCAGGGGATTTGGAAAATTTTAAAGTCTTATGAAAAAAAGATGGATTTGAAAAAGGAGCTATCTCCTCAAATTCTAAGAAATTCATTTGCGGTTCATCTTTTGTCAGGAGGTGCCGACCTTGGCACCGTACAGGAATTAATGGGGCTCAACAGCTTATCGGCAGCTCAAAATTATATAAACAATGTAGAATTTAAATCATTGGAAGTGTTTAAAAGGGCATTTCCAAGATCGTAGAGAAGGGAGATACATATGATAAAAAGAGCAGTATTGATTGTATTGGACAGTGTGGGAGCAGGCGAGCTTCCGGATGCCGCCGAATACGGAGATGAAGGCAGCAATACCATAAAAAACATCTATAAGCATGCGGAAAATTTTTCATTGCCGAATTTAGAAAAGCTCGGCATTTTAAATATCGACGGATTTGAAGATTTGAAAATATCAGACTCCTTTGAAGGATCCGTTGCAAAATGCAATGAAAAGTCCAAGGGAAAGGATACCACAACCGGTCATTGGGAAATAAGCGGATTGATACTTGATAATCCATTTCCCACATACCCCCATGGGTTTCCAAAGTATGTCATAGAAGAATTTGAAAAAAGAACCGGAAGAAAAACCATAGGAAACTGCGTTGCTTCAGGCACTGAAATAATCAAGGAATTAGGCAAGGAGCACGCGGAAACGGGGAAACTTATAGTTTACACCTCCGCAGACAGCGTATTTCAAATAGCCGCACACGAGGAAATAGTTCCTTTGGAAGAGCTGTATAATATTTGCAGAATTGCACGTGAAATGCTTCAGGGAGAGCATGGCGTGGGAAGGGTTATAGCACGTCCATTCATAGGTGAGGAAGGAAGCTATGTAAGAACAGGCAACAGAAGAGATTTCTCTTTGGAGCCATTTAAGGACACCATGCTTGATTTTGTTAAAAACAGCGGCAGGGAAGTATATGCAATAGGCAAAATAGAGGATATATTTGTAAACAAGGGTATAACAAAATCCAATCATACCACAAACAATGAAGAAGGAATAAAAGCAACAATTGATGCAATTAAGGAAGATTTTGAAGGATTGATTTTTACGAATCTTGTGGATTTTGACATGCTTTACGGTCACAGAAACAATCTGCAGGGGTATGCGGATGCTCTTATGGATTTCGACAATAAGCTTCCGGAAATAACAGACAATCTTAAAAGTGATGATATACTTATTATTACCGCAGACCACGGATGTGACCCTACGACTGAAAGCACTGACCATTCAAGGGAATATATTCCGCTGATTTTTTACGGGAAAGACATAAGGAAAAGCAACAACCTTGGGATTCTCGACACTTATGCCTCAATCGGCAAGACTGTTTTAGACATGTTAGATATTGAAAATGGTTTAGAAGGCAAAAGTGTAAAAAATCAAATATTAATATCCGGGAAATAGACCAAATTACAAAAAATTCGACAAAGATGTCAGATGCTTTAATTTAATGTATGAATCAGCAAGATATGGTTATTCTACATAAAAAGGAGGTCTTTTTATGAAGAAAAAAATAACCATATTCTTTATATGCACCATTATATTCAATATGCTCGTTGTACCTGCTTACGGAATCGAGCCGGAAGGTCTTCAATCCCGCTCCGCAATTTTAATCAATGCGGACGACGGAAGAGTATTGTTTGAAAAAAACGCAAATGATAAAATGCAGCCTGCAAGCATTACAAAAATCATGCTTTTAGTATTGATTTCCGAAAAAATGGAAGACGGTCAGATAACATTGGATCAAGAACTGACAATTTCGGAAAACGCAGCGGGAATGGGAGGAAGCCAAATTTTTATCGAAGCATATGAAACGCAGACCGTGGAGAATATGCTCAAAGCAATATCCATGCGCTCAGCTAATGACGCATCCGTAGCCATGGCTGAATTCATGTATGGCTCCGTAGAGAGCTGCGTAAAGGCAATGAACGAAAAAGCAAAGGAATTGGGAATGAACGACACAATATTTACAAATGTTACAGGTCTTCCTGACCCAAATCACCTTACGACAGCAAAAGATATTTCCATAATGACCCAAGAACTGTTGAAGTATAATTATGTCAACGAATATATGCTTACATGGATGGATTCTGTATTTGTAGGCAAAGAAAAGGATTCTGAGCAGGTACTGGTAAATACAAACAGACTTATAAACAATTATGACGGGCTTTTGGCAGGCAAGACAGGTTATACTACGGAAGCTAAATATTGCTTATCGGCAGCTGCAAGAAGAAATGACACAACGTTAATTGCGGTAGTCCTTGGATGCGATAATACAAAAATTCGTTTCAATGAAGTACAAAAGCTTTTAAATGAGGGATTTGCAAACTATAAAAATATAATTTTCCACAAAAAAGGAGATGTAATTACAACAACTCCGGTTTATTGCGCAAATGAAGATTCAATTAACATAATTTCAAAGGAAAATATCTACTATTTTACAGAAAGTAATTGCAAGGTTGAAGATTTTAATTTAGAATATGTAATAGATGAAAATTTGAAAGCTCCCTTAAATGGGGATACAGCAATCGGGAAAGCAAAGCTTTACAAGGATGGTCAGGTTTTGGGAGAATTTGATTTGTATCCGGAGAAAGATGTCGAAAAGGAAAGCTTAATTACATTTTTTTTGAAAAATGTACTGAAAACCACTATAAGATAGCGAGGCAAAGAATGGATTATTCCGTAAATATAAATGTGTTTCAAGGACCCTTTGATTTACTGTTTCATCTTATTGAAAAGAAAGAAATAGATATCTATGATATACCAATGGCTGAAATAACAGACCAATATTTGGAGTACCTGAAACAAATGTTTCAATTTAACATGAATGTTGCAAGTGAATTTATATTTATGGCATCAACTCTGATTGAAATAAAATCCTATATGCTCCTTCCACAAAAGGAAACAGAGGAAGATCCAAGACAGGAATTAGTTACAAAGTTATTGGAATACAAGCTGTTTAAGGATGTATCCGAAGAATTGAAAAAATTTGAGGACGAAAGCAGTTTCTACATTTCCAAGCCGAGAGAGGAAATGGCATTAACCTCTGATGTTAAAACGGAGCAGCTGTCATTAAATGAAATAAATATATATGAATTGTACAATGTGTACTTGTCACTAATAAAAAGACAAAATTTCAAAATTGAAGAAAAGGAAAAATTTAAGGTATACAGAGAAAATTATCGTGTCAAAGACTGTATGGATGACATTACAAAAAAAATCAAAAAATTCGGGAAAGTTTCGTTATTCAGTATTTTTAAGGAAAAAGAGAGTATATCAAAAGAATATATTATTACATTGTTTTTAGCTGTATTGGAACTTTCCAACAAGCAAGGAATGAAAATATATCAGGACAATACATACAGCGATATTATAATTGTCGGTTCATAGGAGAGAAGATGAATATTAAAAGTGTTTTGGAAAGCTTGATGTTTGCCTGGGGAGAGCCCTTGAGCATAAATGAAATATCAAAAATTTTAAATTTGCCGGCTCACAGTATTACACAGATTTTAAAAGAAATGATGGAGGATTTTAATAACAATGAAGCAAGAGGTCTTATTATACAAAGGTTTGGCAATTCATACCAGCTTACGACCAAAAAAGAAAATTATGAATATATTCAATGCCTCCTGCAAAACACAGTAAACAAAAGCTTATCCACTGCGGCAATGGAGATATTGTCCATAATCGCATATAAGCAGCCGGTAACAAAGGTGGAAATAGAGCTTATCAGGGGAGTGAAATGCTCACAGGTTGTAAAGGGACTTTTGGATAAGGGTTTAATAAGGGAAGCGGGCAGACTTGACAAACCGGGCAGACCTACAATTTATGCCACCACAGACGAATTCCTGAGACATTTCGGACTAAGCTCCATCGATGAGCTTCCGTCTTTAGGAAATATTCTTGAAAATGGGGAGGAAAAAAAGGCAACCTAATACGTTGCTTTTATATTATGGTAATATTAATAGTCTTAATAGGGGGACTGTTATTCATATATTTCAATATAAAGTGCTCAATAAAAATTAATTTTGCCCTTTCTTTTATGCATATTTATTTCAGTGTGATTTTTTTCAGGAAAAAATACACATATGAGAGAAATATCAATTATTATGTTACGAAAAAAGCAATAGACAGATATAAAAATCCCGCGGAAAGAAATAAATTTAAAAAGAATCTGAAATACTACAGGCATATTAAAAAAATATTCAGTATATTTTATATAAAAAATATACTGATTTATCCTGAATGCATACTCGACAAACAATCCTTCGCCGTTGAATTTGCCGTAGTCAACATAGTACTGAAAAAATCTCTGCTTAATGGATAGGAATTTCCGGGATGTGAAAATCAGGCGTGACATCACCGAAAAATAATATTGTTGAATTTATCGGTAAAAGGGTTTAAGATATAAGGTAAATAATATTACTGTCAGAGGGATGAAAATGAGTAGAAAAAGCACACAGGAAAACGATTCAAAATTTAAAAGCTTCCTAAGAAAAAAGAATATTGAGATTTCTGTTCAAAGATACATGATTGAAGCGTTAGGCATGATGGCTTACGGTCTTTTTGCGTCCTTGCTCATAGGAACTATACTTAATACCATCGGCAAAAGGTTTGGCATTTTATTTTTGACCGAAACCGTGTGGCCTATTTGCAGTCAGATGACAGGGGCTGCAATCGGTGTCGCCGTCGCCTATGGATTGAAGGCTCCGCCCTTAGTATTATTTGCATCTACAATTACCGGAACGGCAGGCAATATGTTGGGAGGTCCTGCAGGCGCTTTCTGCGGCGCCTTGGTAGGTGCTGAATTTGGCAAGCTGATTTCAAAGGAGACAAAAATTGATATTATTCTTACGCCTGCTGTTACTATTATTGCCGGTACTTTAATTGCTTCTCTTGTAGGACCTGCAATAGGAGCCTTTATGACCGCAACAGGTGAATTTGTTATGTATGCTACTACCTTGAGACCTTTCCTGATGGGTATATTGGTTTCGGTTGTAGTAGGCATAGTATTAACACTGCCTATAAGCAGCGCAGCTCTTTGCATGATGCTTGGTCTTTCAGGTATAGCCGCAGGGGCGGCAACCGCCGGATGCTGTGCTCATATGGTTGGATTTGCATTTTTGAGTTTCAGGGATAACGGCTGGGGAGGAGTCGCCGCTCAGGGGTTAGGAACATCAATGCTGCAGGTGCCAAATCTCGTCAGAAATCCAAGGTGTTGGATACCCTCTGTAATAGTCTCTGCCGTTACGGGTCCTATGGCAACGGTTTTGTTCCGAATGGAAAACAGCCCCATAGGCGCAGGTATGGGAACCAGCGGGTTGGTAGGAATCATTGAAACATTAAATACCATGGGCGGAGAAATGAAGGTTTGGTTGGGAATATTGATATTATACATAGGAATTCCTATGGTACTTACACCCATCATCGGCAATATTTTACGAAAAATAGGCTGGATTAAAGACGGCGATTTAAAATTAGATTTGATTTAGCAGTATGACAAGGGTATGACAAGGGGACGGGGATGCTGACATCAACGTCCCCTTGTTCCACAATAAGAAGCTAAATATTTTCAGACGAGACTGTATCGGCAAACTGGCTGTTGTAGAGCTTGGCATAGGAGCCGTTTTTCTTTAAAAGCTCATTATGAGTGCCCTGTTCGACTATATCACCGGCGTCAAGAACAAGTATAAGGTCAGCATCACGGATTGTAGACAGTCTGTGTGCGATTACAAAGCTTGTTCGACCCTCCATTGCCTTATTCATTGCTGATTGAATCAGCATTTCAAGCCTTGTATCCACACTGCTTGTTGCTTCATCAAGAATCAGTATTTGAGGCTCGGCAAGTACTGCCCTTGCAATGGTAATAAGCTGCTTCTGTCCTAAGGACACATTGCTTGCCTCTTCATTTATCATCATGTTATATCCCCCGGGCATCGTTCGGATAAAACGATCTACATTGGCGGTTTTTGCAGCCTGTATAACTTCCTCATCAGTAGCATCAAGACGACCAAAACGGATGTTTTCGGCAATTGTATTGTGATATAACCAGGCATCCTGCAGCACCATACCGAAAAGAGCCCTTTCATTGCTTCGTCTGATGGCATAAATAGATGTTCCGTCAATGGTGATGTCGCCCTCATCAATGTCATAAAAACGCATGAGCAGATTTATAATTGTGGTTTTTCCTGCTCCTGTAGCTCCGACTATTGCGATTCTTTGCCCTGATTTTGCTTCAAAGGACAAATCCGTTATTACAGGTTCACTATCCGAATAGGAAAACTTCACATTGCGGAAATTTACGTTGCCTCCAAATTTGCTTAAATCAAGCAATTCGGGTTTTTCATCCTCATCAGGTTCCTCATCCTCCTCAAGGAAGTTGACAATTCGCTCCATTGATGCCACAGCGCTTTGGATTGGAGTTGCAAGCTGGGTAATCTGGTTCATAGGTTCAAATATCAGCCAGATATACATTACGAAAGCCTGCATGTTTCCTAATGTCATAGTGCCTGACAGAACGTAATGTCCAGTCATCAATATCATTACAGCATATAATATGTTAATCAGAAATTCTATTGCCGGAGATATAAGGCTTGACATGAAGCCGGATTTAAAACCTGCTTTATTCATACGGCCGTTGATTTCCTTAAATTTGTCTATTGTGTCTTCCTCGTTGTTGTAAAGTTTTATTACCGTAAATCCTGTGTATCTTTCCTGTATATAACCGTTCAGTTCAGCCAAAGTATTCTGCATTTTACGAAACTGTCCCTGGCTTTTTTTCATTATTAATCTTGAAATAATGAATGAAGCAGGCAGAAGAAGCAAACATACAAGTCCCAATGGCACAGAAATTACCAACATCATGATGAATGTCATAATCAGGTTGGTTACAGCGTAAACCAACGGCATCAGACTCTGCTGCATTGCATTGGAAACCGCATCCACATCATTTGTCAGACAGCTCAGTATAAAACCAAGCTGATTGCGGTCATAATAGCTTACGGGAATCGTATTTATTTTGTCGCTGATTTTGCTTCTCAGGTCTCTGAAGCTGTCCTGCACAAAACCTGAAGTTAAAAAGCTTGCGGCATAGGTTGCGCACTGACGAACAACTGCCGAAATGCCGAGAATTGCCACGATAACGGCAATGTACGGCAGATTTACTCCGGCATCGGGGTTACCCTGTGCCATGTCTGTTACATTTTTTCCTAATTCCGTAGTTGCAAATCCAATTATGAAAGGATTGAGAGTCCCTAAGACCGCTCCGAAAAATTGAAGGAACAATGCAATGAAGAATTTATTTTTATATGGACTCATGGAAATTTCTATAAGTTTTCCGGCTTTTCGTAATTTGTGATTGCTAATGCTATTGTTATTGTTCATATAAGTTCCTCCTTTGAAAGCTGACTTGCCGCTATATCATAGTAAACCTTGCAGCTCTCCATAAGCTCTTCGTGAGTACCCTGACCTGCAATACGTCCCTCATCAAGTACAATAATCTTGTCAGCATGGCGGATTGTGCCTATGCGCTGGGCGACTATAAGCATGGTTGCATCTTTTATTTCCCTGCGAAGACTTGTCCTCAATTTAAGATCGGTCGAATAATCAAGGGCTGAAAAGCTGTCATCAAATACATAAATTTCAGGATTTTTAACTATTCCCCTTGCGATAGCAAGGCGCTGCTTTTGTCCGCCCGACAGGTTTGAGCCTCCCTCTGCCAGCATATCATTAAATCCATTTTCTCTTTTGGAAATAAAATCGGAAGCTTGTGCAATATCGGCGGCTCTCATGAGTTCATCCATGGACGCACCGGGATTTCCAAAGCGCAGATTTTCTGCGATGGTACCCGTGAAGAGCTGAGCCTTTTGCGATATGAATCCTATTTTATTTCTCAGAGCATGTATATTATATTCGCGAATATCCGCACCATCTATTAATATACGTCCGTCGCTGGCATCATACATTCGGGGAATAAGCTGCACCAATGAGGTTTTTCCGCAGCCTGTGCTGCCGATAAACGCAACGGTTTGTCCTGGTTCCGCAGTAAAGCTTATATTTTTCAGCACAAGCTCATCCGGGGATGTTGGGTAGAAGAAGTTCACATTTTCAAATTCAATATACCCTTTTTTATCTGTTTTTGTAACACCGGTTTCCAAATTTTCGGCAATTACCGGCTCTGTGCTGAGTATTCTTTGTATTCGCTGTGCGGAAACCGAAGCTCTCGGATACATAATGAACAGCACTGCTAACATCATAAAGCTGAACAGTATATGGAAAATATACTCTATGGAGGCACTTAACGTTCCCACATCCAAGTTGCCGCGATTTATTTCGTTTGCACCCAACCATAAAACAATGACAATCATTGTGTTAAAAATCAGGTAGAAGCCCGGCTGTGCTATTGATACGATGCGGAACATTTTTTTAGATACTCCGCAATACTTTTCGTTAATCTCCTCAAACCTGTTACTTTGAAATTTCTCATTGCCGAAAGCTCGAATTATTCTCAATCCGCTGAGCCCTTCTCTCATGATAAGGTTAATTTTGTCCAGCGATGCCTGCTGCTGACGTGAATAAGGGTAGCTCTTCCTGTTGATGATTAACATGCCCAGAAGCAAAATCGGAACACTTGCCGATACAACACCAAATAAGCTTGGATTATTATTTAAAATCATTATAAAACCGCTGATTGTCATAACAGGAGTAATAAGAGCGCTGCGCAGCATAGCCTGAACAAAAATCATGATTTGATATGCGTCGCTGGTGGTACTGGTAATCAGTGATGATACACTGAACTTCTCATATTCACCGTGAGAAAAACTTTGAGTTTTTATAAATAGATCATTTCGTATATCCCTTATGACATTAGAAGCAATTCTGCTGTTTGCAAATGACATGCATACTTCACATGCTACACCTGTTACCATAACTGCTATCATCAGCATCACAAGCTGTTTAAGAAATTCAGGCTGATTAAGCAGCAATGCGTCGTTAATTACGTATTTTAGTATGGTGGGAACTCCCATTTGTATTGCGACAAACCCGCCTACTCCCAAAATGCTGAGGAGCAGATATTTTTTATAACGCCAGGTATATTTTAAAATTAGTTTCATTTTCACACCTTCTTTAAATTTTATGAATAGTTTTTTGACTGTATTTATACGCATTTTTTGCTAACTTGTGCCATCTTAATTAAAAGAGTTTCACAAATAAAAGAGCACCAAATACTTCAGCACTGTGGAAAACACAGATACTTGGCACCGGTACTACTCGTGTTAGTATGTGCGACAGGAC
>ENA-UOOK01004290-UOOK01004290.1-fermentation-metagenome-genome-assembly--contig:-NODE-4290-length-15425-cov-3.920755_pt1 | contig 15425 bp, 12 predicted proteins | sample MGYA00245777_ERZ724023 | MGnify/ENA primary metagenome ERZ724023 (study PRJEB28704, sample SAMN03018312) | fermentation metagenome | biome: anthropogenic terrestrial biome; feature: soil; material...
CTGCGCCTGCTTCTTAATTCTTAAAAAATCATAAACTTTCCAAGTTTCCTCAATAAAATATTGATTTTTTCCATGCAATATTATATAGTTATATTTGAATAAATTGTATGGAGGATATTATGCAAGAAAAACAACCCAGAAACAAACACGCAAAAAAGTTTGATTTACCAGCCTTTATAAAATCTCCCGCCGGAATGCTGTCTATCGGTGTTGTCGCGGTTATCGTTGTGGTCATTATCTATCTTGTAGCCACCTTTGGGAACCACACAAAGCCTACCGGGACCGATGTATCCAGTCTGTCCATTTCATCGAAGGCCGGCTCGGGCGACGATTCGTCCAGTAGCGATGAAATATCTTCCAATCTGGCCGAGCCTACTGCAACCGACGAAGAAACTGCACAAAAATTTGAAGACGCCCTGGAACAAAACAGCGACGTCATCGGCTGGATCAAAATCAACGGCATTGACGATATTGATCTTCCCGTAACCCAGTATGATGACAATGAATACTATTTGGATCGCGGCCTTGACCGGAAGGATTACTATTGGGGTACTACCTTTGCTGATTATCGCTGTACTTTCTCTGCGAAAGGCATTCCCCAAAGCCGCAATACCACGCTGTACGGCCATAACAAGGGCGATTACAAATATTTTGCCAATCTGGTCAATTACTGCGACGACCCGGGTTTGATCGATGAGGCGCCGTATATCACCTACACCACCGAAGCCGGCGACGTTACTTACCGTATTTTCGCCGCATTCTTTACCGAGATTGATGATCCGGATTTCTATTATATAAGAGCGAACCCGACAGATGAAGAATTCCAGCATTTTATTGACGAAGCAAAAGAACGCTCTGAAGTCATTATTGACTGTGATGTCGACACCACCGACAGGATCATGACGTTATCCACCTGCACCTACCGCTTTAAGAAGGCAGACGGAACTGCCTCGGAGGATGTCCGCTGCGTCGTCATGGCAAGAGAACTTCGCGCCGGCGAGACCGTCGATGATACGCTGACTCCTGCAAAGGATAACCCCAATGCAAAGCAGCCTACCTATAAAAAATAGACTGTAAAATATCAAACAAGCCCGTCCCGGCTTTAGTATACCGGGACGGGCTTGTCGTTTTTCCACAGGGGGATAGTGACCGTAAAGCCAAAGCTTTTCAGCATAGAGGTTTTTTTCCTTTCCATTATTCTTCTGCAACATTGGCCGGAAAACTTGCACAGGATAAAGAATGCCGGAACAGGAATCGATCTACGGGGAGCAAATCCCAGTAAAAAATAAGGGATAACAAGTTTTCTTGTTATCCCCTGCAAAATTTTATCCAGTGAATCATTCAGTCCCTTTCCGGCTCTGTTTTCTGTGCCTGAACAGGATACCGGCAAGAAAAGCGGCCGAACCCGTCAGCAATAGGGCTGCCAGCATCAGAACGCCATTTTTATCCGCCGTCAATGGAATCGGCTCCAGTCCATTGGAAGTAGCCACATTTCCTCCCCCGGCTGATGACACCGCAGAACCTGTCTGCGTTTGCCCGGCAGAAGACAGCGAAGAGCCGGAAGAACTTCCTGCCTTCTGGGAGGAAGACGGAACGCTGCTTTGTTGAAGCGAAGATACGCTGCTTTCCAAAGAGGAAGCGGAACCTGACAGATTATAGGGCGTAAAAATATAACAGCCGCCCTGCGAAACAGAAATTTCAATATAACTGCTGGAACGGCCGACTACGGCGGCCATCTGTACAAAACCCAGCGTCTGCTTTTGCGGGTTGTAACGGTAAACATACAGCTCGGAGTTGTAAGCATAATCGGCGTAATCTTTCCCCAGATTCAGGTTCACCACCGCCTCGGCAGGGTAGACGGCATCAGATAAAGACAGCACTTTATACTGTTCATTGATGTTAAAGGCAGCATACCCACTATTTAGGCCCTGCTGGGAAACCGCCTTTCTGATAAGCCTGTCAGCCGTAAACGAAGAGCCGAGCGCCACCGTTTTCTGATAATCCTCTTTCGGAATATCGGATAGATCCATTCCATCAAAGGCAATACTGACATCCGTACCGCCGTTGACAAAATAAAAAACTTGTTCTAACTCATAAATCTCCTTAAAAGCATCCAGCCCTACCTTATATTGTGCTTTGGATATTTTTACTTCATAAATACCATGGGCAATCGCATCTTTGACAAGATTGCTCGAAAATATCACATCGGATATAAAAACCGTGACAGTATTACTTCCAAGAAAAGTATTGTCCAAAGTGTAGATATCATACTGCAAAACAATACCGCTGTCGCTTGCCGCGCTGGGCGTTACATAAACCTGCCGTCCATCGGTGCCCGATACCTTGTCTATTTTGATACTTCTGGAACCGGAAGGGACCGTCCAGTTATAGATATAATTATCGGTATAGTTTCCTTCTCCTTCTATTTCAAACAAATACGAATCTCCCGTTTCCAGCCGCACATTGTCCAGACTGTCAACAGCAGAACCGTTTACATACAGCGTAAAAGTAGAGTTGCTGAGGGCATAAACAGCACCGGATAGAAAGCAAAAGCCAGCAAACAAACAGCAAACTGCCAAAGCCAGCGTTTTTAACATCCTGCTTTTCATGTTTCACCCTCCTAACATCATCCAGTAAATTCGCAGCATAGTTTCCTGCGTACTATTATTATACAAATTAATTACGAAAAAATCAACATGAAAAAGATTATATTTCAAAGCAATGACAGCCAATCTTGAATTAATAAACAAATTGTAATAAAATATTTATTTCTTTGCTAAAAATAAACAGCCGGTAATGCAGCTGATAATCTCCTGCATAGCCGACTGCTTATCCTGTTTTCATCAGAGCTCTATTTTCTTAATTCCACATAGGCGATAGCACCCTGCCCAAGCACGACATAAGCCTTGCCGGACATGGCCGACAGCGTTCCATAATGCGTCTGCGCCGAAATTTCCAAGGCCCAGCGTCCGGCATTTTTCCCGGAGGTTTTCCTTTCGGCTATCGCCAGCAGGCCCTGCGCCTTCAGGGCGTTTGCTCTGGCCTTTACAGACGCTTCCGTCCCATAATAAGTTTGAGCAATAATCTGAATGGCATACTGTGCGGATCCCGAAGAGTTGTTATTGCTGCCGGTACTACCGCCGTTATTGGAAGAACCGGTATCCTCCTCAGCTACATCGGACAAATCCTCCACAGAGAAAATAAAATATCCGCCGTGATCGGTGGTAAAGCAAATATCATTTCCGCTGCTCTTATAAAGATCCAGGGAATCGACCTCCGTCAGCGTATTTTTGGACTTATCATAAGCGTATAAATACAGCTCATCCTTCTCAAGCTTCTTTGCCCATCTGTTGTCGTCGTTTAAAGCGTCAAGATCAATTACCACAGTCGCTTCGGCTGGGAAGGCGGACGCGGCAATATACAGCGGCAAATACTGTCTGCCATATTTATAAGTCTTTACGCCGGCGTCTTTGGCCAAATCTTCCACTTTGGTGCGGATTGTTTTGCTTAAGGTACGGATTTCTCCGCTCATGTTTACCTTTTTGGAAAAATCCTTCACATCAATCGGATCCATTTCGGAACCGTCAAAAACATACGTCAAATCTTCATCATCGGTCAGCGGATAATTGACGGTGATTTTCTTCCCGGAATTATAAATTGCCTGGAATACCCGATATTCCAGAGAAGAGGAAGACTCATATAAATCAATGGAACGGAGATTTTTGGAAGAGAAGCTTACCGTTTCCAGGTTCTTATGGGAAAGCGAAAGGGAAACAGTGCCGGCTTTTACGCGGACATTGATCAAAAAGGTCAGATCCTCATAGCCGCTTCTGGAAACCGTTAAATACAGCTTGGTCTTTGTCGTTTCATCCAAAGCCGTAAGATCAATTTTGCGGTTATCGTTGGTTGTTTCTTCAATATCCAGGATATCCCTGTCGCTGCAGGACCATTCAAAATCATAATCGCTGATCGATCCGGAATTTACCGATACCGACATTTCCACGGTTTCTCCCGCACGCATCGACATGTCGGAATCCACGACCTCATCGTCAACCTTAATGACAAAATTACTCTCACTCATCTGTGTGGCTGCATACGCCGGCACCGACATTCCCAGTACCATGGCCACAGCCAATACTGCGGAAACCAGCCTGCCCAGTTTAAAATGTTTCATAGAGATCCTCCTTACCTTATTTACCCAAGGCCAAATATTTGAAAAGCATTATCCTAATTCTTCCCTGTCTTTTATTATAATATACAAATATTATTTATCAACCCGCCTAACCGGATTTTGGGAAACTTTAAGAAAATGTTAAGATTTACCTTTCCTCAAGTTCCTTGAAAAACAGCGTTGCAAAAAACGAAAGACATTAAGCGCCCTTTTCTGTTATTTTTTTAATTCAACATAGGCTGTGCCGCCCTGCTTAAGCACGACCGATGCCCTGGAGGACATGGATGCCAACGTGCCGTAATGGGTCTGCGCGGGAATTTCCAAAGCCCAGCGGCCGGCATTTTTTCCTGCGGTTTTCTTTTCGGCAACGGCCAGCAGCCCCTGAGCGGTAATTGCGCTTGCCTTGGCCTTTACGGACGCTTCCGAGCCGTAATAGGTCTGGGCGACGATCTGAATGGCATACTGCTTACCGGGCGCCGCACTGCCGGAAGAGGAGCCGGTGTCTTCCTTGGCAACCGAAGAAAGGTCATTTACCGAGAAAAGGAAATACCCGCCGTGACTGATGGTAAAGCTGATTTCCTTCTTGCCTTTTTTGAAAAGTTCCAGTGAATTTACCTTGGTCAGGGTATTGTCGGTTTTATTATAATAATACAGATACAGGCTCTCATCCACAACCAGGTCGGCCCATTTGTTGTTTTTGTTCAGATTGTCAAGATTAATGACTGCCGTCGCCTCCGCCGGCATACCGGACGCCGCGATATAAAGAGGCAGATAATGCTTGCCATACTTAAAGGATTTAAAACCCGCGCTCTTTGCAAGGGCTTCCACCTTGGTCCGTACTGTTTTCGTCAGCGCATCCACATTGGCGGAAAGGTTCACTTTTTTTGAAAAATTACCGGTATCAATGGAGGTCATATTTTCCCCGTAAAAAATATAGGAAATCCACTCCGTATCGTTCAGCGGATAATTGACGGTAAACTTTTTCTCAGAATTATAGATTGCCTGAAAAATACGGTACTCCACCTGATAAGAACCCTTCGTCAGGTCCATGGAACTGATATTTTTTGAAAAGCTCACGGAATCCAGCTTACTATGGGATAAATCAATAGAAGCGGCGCCGGGTTCCACCCGAACGCTGATTTCGATTTCACAATCCTCATCCGTATCCTTGTCGGTGATGGTAAGATACAGCTTGGTTCTTTTGACTTCTTCCAGGCCTGTCAGTTCAATCTGCTTTCCGCCGGTGCTTTTAATAGGGAAAATATCCAGATACCTGTCGTCGCTGCACGCCCAGTCATAGCTGAAAGTAGCCTTGCTGGAAGAAGGCGGCGTTACCGTTACAACCACTGTCTCTCCCTCGGAGACAGCCATTGAGGAGGTTACTTCCTCATCGCCCGCTTTAATTACAAAATCGTCCCAATTAATGCTATTGTCAGCGGCCAGCGCCGGGACTGACAGCCCGCACAGCAAAATTACTGCCAATGCTGCTGCAAAAAGCCGGCTGATTATCTGTTTTTTCATATGAATCCTCCTAGTCTGGGTCTTTACCATTTATTCTCTGAAAATTCCCCTATATTTTATTATATCCGGCAATTGGATTATAGCAACCCTTTCTTCTGCTTTTGTTGAAATTTAATGAAATGTTAAGATTCGGTACTGGGGCCTCGGTTGCTCTTTTGCCCGTATTTTGCTATAATATCCAAAACAGCCGATATCGCATTGGAAAGGCAGAACATCATGATAAAGCTCATCGTTTCCGATATGGACGGTACTCTTTTAGATTCAAAGCACCAGCTTCCCCCCGACTTCTGGGAGGTCTTTGAACGCCTGAATCAATCCGGCGTTTTGTTTACCGTCGCCAGCGGACGGTCTTATGCCGCGCTTGTCCCTATTTTCGAGCCTTTCGCCCAAAAGCTGAACTATATCTGCGATAACGGCGCATTCGTGATGGAAGAAAACCGGCTGGTTTATCTGAAAATTATCGAAAAAACGCTGGTAGACCGCCTGATTGCCGCCGGCAAAGAAATTCCCGGCATTAAAATGCTGTTTTGCGGCGTTAGGGGCACCTATCATCTGTCCTGGGGGACTCCCTATGATGAAGAACTGCAGAAATATTACTGCAAAACGCAAATTCTTTCCGATCTGTCAAAAATAGACGACGACATTTTTAAAACAGCGGTTTTGGATCTTCAGGGCCCGGAAAACAACTGTTACCCTGTTTTCAGATCCCTGTTTCAAAAAGAGCTTTCCATCCTGATCTCCGGTCCGTACTGGGTCGACATCATGTCACAGGGCACCGAAAAGGGCTCCGCCTTGCAGGCTATACAGCAAAAACTGGGGATAACCCCCGAAGAAACCATGGCCTTCGGCGACTATTACAACGATGTTTCCATGCTGCAGCGGGCAAAATACAGCTTTGTTATGGCAAATGCCAACGACGACATGAAGCGGTTCGGCAATCATATGGCAAAATCCAATGACGAAAACGGTGTGACGGAAGCAATCAAAAAATGGGTCCTGCAATAAACTCACTTATAAAAAGAAGCGGCGCTTAAAAACGCCGCTTCTTTTTATAAATCCGACAAAGACAAGAGAATTACCAGAATAACCCCCTGCACGACATGCTCAACTTTACTTTTTTTCAAGCGCTTTTTTAGCTTCTGCCTTTTGCCCTTTTATCTTATCAAGCCTTTTTTTAACGGTTTCCCGGCCGCTTTCTGCCGCCGAAATCGCTTCCCGGTTATACGTTTCCGCCTGCCTGATCCGTTCCAGGAACTGCTCCTGCAACGCGGCAAGCCCGGCTAACTCCCCCTCCGGCGGGGAAACGGTCCGCTTCAAAACTCCGGACACCGTACCCTGATCGGGCAGAGGCAACGCCTGTATGCTTTTTTCCAGCAGCGCATCGCACTTTATGAGCCGTTCCCGATACCCGTCCCGGCGTTTCAGCAGCTCGACGATATCCACTTCTTCCTGCCGGAGCTTTACCTCAATCTGCTTTGTGCAGTTCATAATTTCTGTCGCAAGCTGCAGCTTCTGCTCCAGGCATAAAATGATGATCTCGTACATAGGAAACCTCCGGTTATTTCTGGCTGTGGCTCAACTTTTCAGCCTGCATCCAGGTATTACGCAGATCCTCAACAAGAGGAAGAATTTCTTCCAGAGGAGCGCTGTCTTTTTTGATCTGTGCCTTGATGATCTCCTGGTAAAAAAAACGATACAGCCGGTAAAGATTCTGGGAAACCCCATATTGGCTGTCAAGGGAATCGCACAGGTAAGAAAAAATCTTTTGTGCTTTCTCCATGCACTGATCCGCCGCATCCTGCGGCCCGTCCTTCAAAAACCTTACCGACAAATTGATATTTTTAATCGCCCCGTCATAAAGAGCGGTAACAAGCTCCCCGCGGGACATTGTGTTAAATGCCTGCTGTTTATAGTTCTGCAGAGCATGAAAGCTCGCCATGTTTCATCCTCCTACGTGCTGCGGCGATCCACCAGAAAACCGCTGCTGATATCTTATGAATCGGAGCTGGTGCCGGTTAGACTGGAAAAATAGCTGGACATGGAGTTAAGCTGCGAAAGCGCCGATTCCAGCTTGGAAAACTGGCTCCAAAGACGGTCTTCCTCATTTTCCAGCCGGTCCTTCAGGCGGTCAAGCAAATCCTCATAATCATCAATTTTGTTGCCCATGGTATTATCATAATCGGAAGGGTCGCCCTCCAAACCGGCCATGGCAACCAAAATGCCGTCTTCCCCCGTAGTGGACACGTATTTTTTCAAAATACTTTCCAGCTTGACGCCAACGCCGGAATTTCTGGTTTTCTCCTCGGCCGTGGAACCGGTAGTGCTGCTTGTGGTAAACAGCTTCACCACCTCGTCCAGACTGCTTGTCAATACCGCGGTCAGCTTATCTTTGTCAACCGACAGAACACCGTTGCTTTCATAGTCTTCGGTGGAAATGCCGATCTTGTGCATCATGGTGGAGCAGTCTTCCACAGAATAGCTGATACTGTTGCGCAAATCGCTGATGAGAGAACGCATGGTAGAATCACCGTAAAGCAACCCGGTTTTCGCCTTTTCGGTCCATTGCTCTATCTCGGAATCGGACATGTCCTCCTCCTGCTCGTCGGTCAGGGGAAGATAGCTGCGGTCCCGCTTGGTGCTGACAAATTCATTTGTCATTTTAATAATGTTGTTATAATCTTCCACGAACTTGGAAATTTTTTCAGTCAGCTCGCTTACATTGCTCTCAGAAGAAAAGGTGATTTTCTCATCCGTTTCTCCCAGCAGCTCCAGAGTAAGGTCATCCACCGTAAAGCTGTTGGAAGAACGGGACAGCTCGGTGGTGGTAGCTCCTCCGTCAAAGCTGACGGTCAGCTTTGCGTCCTGGCCTTCAGCGGTAACGGTATCCTGCCCGAATAAAAGCTCTGCCAGATTGCTGTTGCCGCCGGATATGCTGATATTTCCCACCGTGCCGCTTTCCGAAGCCGTCACCACGATACGGTCCGCCGTAGTGGAGTAAGTGATTTTCACCCCTGCGGCAGATTTATTCACCGTACTGATAATGGAGGTCAGAGTGGCGCTTTTATCAAAGGAAAAATCAACTCCGTTAATGGTAAAATCATAGGTCCCGTCACTGTTGGAAGTGGTCAGACCTCCCATATTGAAACTGCCCTCTGCGTCCAGCTGTTCCAGCGTTTTCGCCCAGCTGATACGGTTGCTGGAGCCGCTGGAGGTTTTTAAAGCCCCGTCCGCGGAGAGAATATACCGGGAGTCGGAACCGTCTATGGAAAAAACAGAAGAAGTGTCGACAGTTCCGTTGCTGTGAGTGGTAAAGGTAAGCTTGTTATCCGCGTCCAGCTCTACCACTACCTTGCCGGTACTGCCGGAAGTGCCGTAAGCGCTGTTCAGCTTCTGCTGCAAATAGGCCTGCAGCTCGTCTGCGGTATCATAGTCGTCGGAATCGGAGGCATCAAAAACGATGTTCTTTGAAATCCCGTTTAAGGTAACCGAAAGGGTGGTCCCCTTCAGGGTCTCGCCCAAGCTCAGGTCTTTATAGAGCTGGGAAGCATCCACCGCGGAGCCGGATATGGCACCGGTTCCCTCCTGTTCGTCGGTAAATCCGAGACCCGCCAGCAGTTCATCCGAGTTGCTGGTCACCGACATTTTCGGAATAGTGTCTTGCAACAGATTGACAATGGCTACCTGCGTACCATCCTCATTCATCCCAATGGAAACCTTGCCCGCCAGAGCGGAGGAGCTAAGCTTTTCCTGCAGCGCGGCCACAATTTCCTCCACCCTTTTCTTGCCGGTGGTATCGGCAACGGCTTCATCGGAAAAAGTGAAGTCTGAAGGAATGACAAGGCTCGCGGAATAATCTCCGGAGGTAATGCTCAGATACTTGCCGCTGACCGTATCCGCCACCCAGTTTTCCTCAATGGCTCCCGTGGTAATCTTCTGGCTGGTAAGCTGGGACGTCGCGGTATACTTCGCGGTGGTGGCCAGCTGCTCGATCTTCTGAATCTGAAAATTCTCCGCCTGACTGGCTTTTCCGCTGATGCTGACATAAGACGACGTATTTTTGATGGCAGCCACGTCAAAAAATTTGGCGCTGGTAATGTTATTGGTTAAATTCGTAGAAGAAAAGTATGTATCTTTAAACTCGATCAGCGCATTGGAAACGGTACGGTAATTTTCCTGTTTCCACCCGGCAAGCTGCTTGTTTTGGAGAGCCGTGGCAATCTTGCTTCTTGTGGAGGTGGTCATCTGCTCAATTAGTTCCTCCGTATCCAGGCCGGACATCAATCCGCCCAATCCTTTCCTGGTCGAAAGGGTCGAGTAAGAGCTTACGCTGTTTGTTAACGACATATCGTTCCCTCCCTTGGGGTGTTTTTAATATTCCAGCGCTTCCCGGCGCTTCCGGATTTCCTCCTGCTGCTGCTCAAAAATAAACTTGCAGAGCGCATCTATCTGCCTGTCGTCGCCGTCTAAAAATTTGCATCCATAGGAAAACTCCCCTTCAAATCCTACCGTCTGCTTTACCCTGCAGATTTCGCATTGGAAGGAAAGAAGAGTGCCCAGAACAAAAAATTTAATTAAAAGGGCCTCGCCCTTGTCAAAATACCGGTCGGAGGAAAAATGCAGACCGCCCAGGCTGATATTGCGGATATTGATGATATATTTTTCCAGCTCTCCATTTTCTTCGGCGCCTTCCTCAGAACCCTCTCCCTTGACCTGCACCGTGGCGGTCAGGTCGGTATTCACACGGAAAAAAGCCCGCTTTTCAAATTCGGATACGCTTTCCAGATCGGTAATTCGCATAAAATACTGAGTGGAAAGATAGGTAACTCCCATCAGGAACAGATACCCCGCCTCCCTGCTGAACAGCGAGATCTTAACAATCATGTTGCAGCGCTCCAGCGGCATCTTGTCTTTCCGGTTAATGATCTCGATATAGTCCTTTTCGATGTTGGACACAACGCCGGTAACAATCAGAGAATTGGAAAGCGTTTTAATTTCGCAAACCGCCCCTTTGTAGGCGTCAGGCACCTGAAACATACCCTTCCCCCTCCTTTAACGCGAACGGGCCGGGGTCTCAACGGCCAAAACCTTATGAATGTCCAGGATCATGGCCGTCTGCGTTGCCGTTTTACATATTCCTGAAACGAAATCGCCGCCCTTATCTCCAATCAGCTTGGAATACTCGGTGATTCCGGCCTTTTCCACACTGGAAACATCATTTACCCGGTCAACCAGCAGACCCAGAACAGTATTGCCGTCCTCCACCAGGATCAGACAGGTTTCCTCGGTATACCGGGCAGGCTCTTTTCCCATCACCATAGCAAGATCCAGAACGGGGATGATTTTCCCCCGAATATTGACGACGCCTTTGATAAAGTCAGGGAGCCGTGGAATTTTCGTTATCTTCTCGTAAGGAAGAATCTCCAGTACCTGAAAGCTGGAGATGGCATAAAGGGTCTGATCGATAAAAAAAGTAAGATATTTTTCGGCATCATTTTCACTGTTTTCGCTGCCCGCTAAATCCCACGTCATATCCCTGAGTTCGGCGGCACCGCTTCCCTGTGCAGACGGCATAATTCAGATTCTCCTTTTACTGAAAAGTTGCAGAGCAAAAAGGCTCTCTGCAAAGCCACACGGTAGGAATGTCGTAATATGGATAATATTCCCGAATATTATATCGGCCAAAAGAAAGAAATAATTAGCAATACCGCAGAAAAAATCACTTATCCTCGCCTGTATCGGTTTTTTCAGCCTGACCTGACGGAGTAAAATGCAGAAAATACAGGTAGATATCCACGATTGCCTGATACAGCTCCACAGGGATTTCGGCGCCGGCCTTCAGCTGGGAAAGCAGCGATGCCAGCGAATCGTCCTGGTAAACCGGCACGTTGTTCTGCTGGGCCACCTCCACCATTTTTTCGGCAAGATAGCCCATCCCGGAGGCCACCACCACCGGAGCGCTTCCCTCCCGCTCCTGATCGTAGCGGATGGCGGCCGCCTGCCGCTTATTTTCATACTGTGACATTGATTCCGCCCGCCCTTTCATACAAATTCGGGAACACCTCGGCCACATTCCGGGGTTTTGACAGCCCCGCTACCGATACCGACTCGGCACTGAGCCCGTTATGGTGCAGAATTCCGGAAATCCGGCTCTGTATTTCCGGAAGCCTTTTCTTCAGCGAATCCGGACAGCGGAAATCGGCCGTCACCTTTTTCCCTGAAAGCAGCAGCACCGCCTCAAAATATCCCAGCCCGGAAATATCAAAGGTCAGAAAGATTTTAGAGGTCCGCTCCGCTTCTGAAGCGCCGGTTCCCCCCTCGTAAGGCGCGTCTTTACCGATCCAAAGCTCGGTAAACAGAAAACGGTCCATAACGGTGACCGGCAGAAAAAGATGGATAAGCGGCATATAAACGCTGTTGTCCAGCAGCAGGGAACGCGCAATCCCCTGAAAAACCGTCCGCTCCGATTCCGGCCGGTCCGCTCTGGAGCCTTCCTGTACCAGACGGGTAAGAGCGGATGCAAAGGTGTTTTTATCCGTCATTCCGGCGCCGCCGTTTCCCACCTGCTCCAGCAAAATGCTCCGCATGCGGTTTACCTCCGCGAGCGGCATGTGCAGGCTGTAATAACAGTAATTCAGCAGCTTGTCCATTGAATCCAGCAGGCTGTCTCTGGACGTAATGTTCAGCCGGGAAATATCGTCCACCAGCTGGGTGATTTCAGTGCGGATTCTCCCATAATCGTGAGTTTTTCCAATGTACTTTGAGAGCAGCGGGAGCACCGACTCCTTCAGCAGCCTCAGGCTTTCCCGTACCGGCTTTTCCATGTCGACGGCGTCTGCCGGAGCAGACTGCGGCTCCGCATCAAAATCCTGCAGCTTCAAGGTGCTCTGCCCTGCTTCAAGAGCCGGCTCCTCACGTGAAAAACTGACGTTTGTAAATGAATCCGGCTTTGCTGCAGCTTCAATTTGAGATTCAACTGACATTTGTAAGCCTTCAATCTGCCGGGTAATTTTCTGCAGTTCCTCAGCGAAGGAACGGGTCATATAATCCGCCACGTTATTCAGCCCGTTTACAATGGAAGCCATGGAATGGGGCACTGAAAAATAATTGGCATAATCCTTTAAAAAGCGGCCCAAAACAGCCTCGAACTCCCCGGATTCCCGCCCCTGTTCCCGCATCAGAAGCTGACGAAACATCCGAAACATTTCACCGGAAAATTTCGTCGCATTTATGTCCTGATACCGCAGGTTTTCCAGGATATCCCCCGGCTCCATCTGCGTCTGTGCATTAAGCTGCCGGATCAGCACATCCAGCCGGGCGTCGCTCTGAAACACATTGCCGCCCTTGGAGGCGCCGGCCATTACCTGTTTCAACGTCTGGGAAAGGCCGGGCGTCTGCTGAAGCTGACTGATAAACCGCTGAAAAACCGACTTCTGATTCAGCAGAAACTGCAGGCCGCTGTTCTGATCGCTGTTGTCGGTACTGTTTCTTTCGGTCACCCGGGCGGGATCAATGTTTTCTACCGGGCTTCCGCCTGGTTTGGGGGCTTTCAGCTTTCCCGAAGCGTCATTAGGCATGACACCGCTGGTTGGTATCCTTATATTATCTTGCATAAATCCTCCAAAAAAACAAAGTTTTTATGTGACGTAACCTTAATTTTTGTTGCTTTCTGTCGATATTTATAGTATAGGTAATACATTATTAAATGTATTGCGATAACGCAATGGCGGTGATTAAATGGATAATAATATGGAGTCTATGCTGGACGTATATCTGTTTGAGGCAAACAGCCTGCTGGAGCAGTTGGATGAGATCATTCTTAGCTGCGAAAAACAGGGATCCTTCGATACGGACAGCATCAATGAAATCTTCCGAATCATGCACACCATCAAAGGTTCCTCCGCTATGATGCAGTTTAACAGTCTGGCCACCATTTCCCACAAAACAGAAGATCTGTTTTTTATTGTTCGGGAAAAGGGCGTGTCAAAGGAGCATCATGAAAAGCTGATCGATATGCTCTTTAAATGCAGTGATTTTCTGAAAGAGGAAGTCGGTAAAGTAGAAAACAATGAACCTCTTACAGTAGATATCGGCAGTTTTGAGCAGGAAATTAACGATTTTATCAAAATAATTTCTTCCGACACGCCGGAAGAACCGGCCTCCCAAGCCGTTTCGGTGCCCTCCTCTCCCGAGACCGGGGAGCAGCCTGCGCCTGAAGCCGCTCAGCCTTCTTCCGGGGAGGATGTTTCCGCCCAGTCCGCTCAGGATAAGCCCCCTGCGGAGGTGGTATTCGTCAAAACGGACACGGTTGCTGAGCGTCTTTCGGCGGAATACCCCCTTGGCGTCAGCGTCCTGTTTGAAGACGACTGCGAAATGAAAAATCTCCGGGCAATGATGCTGCTTTCCTCCGTTTCAGAGGTCTGCAAAGACGTGAAGCATTTTCCCGAGGACCTTACCGGCAGCGACGAACTGATCGAAAAGCTTACCCGGGACGGCTTCCTGCTTTGCCTGAAAACCAAGGAGGATGCGGAGAAAGCGGAGGAGGCGGCGGAAAAGTTCATCTACGCCAAGAGCCATGCGCTTTTACATTATACACCTCCCGCCGAGGAAAATAAACAGTCTGCCGCCGCCGTGCACACACCGCCGGCCCAAGATGCGCCCTCTGCCGCCATTCAGAATGCGGCAAAGCAAAGCCTTATCAACGTAAACCTCTCCAAGCTGGATACCCTGATGGATCTGGTGGGGGAAATCGTAATTTCCGAGGCGATGCTGACTGCTACCCCAATTAACGACAGCGCGGTCACGGACCTTTTCAGCAAAAACTCCCGGGAGCTTACCAAGCTGACCGACGAGCTGCAGGATATTGTCATGTCCATCCGCATGGTCCCGGTTTCCGGCGTATTTCAGAAAATGCACCGCATTGTCCGGGATATGTGCAAAAAGCTGGACAAGCAGGCGGAGCTTGTGACCATAGGCGGCGACACCGAGGTGGACAAGACCATCAACGAGGCCATTGCCGACCCCTTTATGCACATGGTGCGCAACGCCGTGGACCACGCCATCGAAACGCCGGCGGAGCGAATCGCCTTAGGCAAGCCGGAGACGGGGCGGGTCACCCTTTCGGCCCGCAGCGCGGGAAGCGATATTCTCATCGACATCGCCGACGACGGCTGTGGTTTGGACCCGGAAAAGCTTTTGGCAAAAGCCAAGAAAAACGGTCTTTTGAACAAACCGGAAAGCGAATACACGGATAAAGAGGCCTTCCAGCTGATCATGCTGCCGGGCTTTTCCACCAACTCGGAAGTCACCGAGTTTTCCGGCCGGGGCGTAGGGATGGACGTAGTGCGAAAAAATGTGGAAAAGGTGGGAGGCACCATCTCGATTTCCAGCGTAAAAAACCAGGGCACCACCTTTACCATCAAGATCCCGCTGACCTTAGCCATCATGGACGGCATGAATATCTCGGTGGGGGACACCATCTTTACCCTGCCCATCACCTCCATCAACCAGTCCTTCAAGCTCAGCGATTCCAAGCAGATCCTGCATAACCCCAACGGACAGGAAATGATCATGCTGCGGGGCGAATGCCTGCCGGTGTTCCGGCTCCATGAAACCTTCGGCATCAATACCAAACGCACGGAAATCTGCGACGGCATCATGATCCAGGTGGAAAGCAGCAGCGGCAGCGCCTGCATCTTCGCCGACGAGCTTTTGGGCGAATACCAGGTGGTGGTCA
>ENA-UOOK01004291-UOOK01004291.1-fermentation-metagenome-genome-assembly--contig:-NODE-4291-length-15420-cov-357.807485_pt1 | contig 15420 bp, 10 predicted proteins | sample MGYA00245777_ERZ724023 | MGnify/ENA primary metagenome ERZ724023 (study PRJEB28704, sample SAMN03018312) | fermentation metagenome | biome: anthropogenic terrestrial biome; feature: soil...
ATTTCACACTCTCGAATTTCAATCAATGACTGTCCAAATTTCGGGGTACGGATCAATCCCGCGCCGACTCTCCATGAAGGCGGCATCGTCGTGATGGATAATTTGCGCTATCATAAAATCAAAGGGATCAAACAGGCTATTGATAAAGCTGGCACGCATATTCTTTACCTCCGCTATGTTCCATAAACTCCTCAAATAAATTACTTGCAGGAAAAAACAGAATATGTTATAATAATAATTACTTCATGCAGAAGTAGTTCAGTGGCAGAACATCAGCTTCCCAAGCTGAGAATGCGGGTTCGATTCCCGTCTTCTGCTCCAAAATAAAGCTCCCCGAAGGCCGGTGTCAATGTGGCTTTCGGGGAGCTTGCTGTTTATCGAATCAGCACATCTCCGGCAGAAAATACAAAATGCCGGATGCTGTCGAATTGTACGATACTGCGATACTATTATATAGAAGAAAAAGAACGACAGAAAGGTGGACTGTTTTTTATGCAGATTCCTTCTTTGCAGCAGGCAGAGGCACTGCTGGGACAGGCACGAAACAGCAATCCTGGCCCATGGATTGCCCACAGCAAAGTGACGGCGGACTGCGCACAGCGCATTGCCGCTGCCTGTCCGGACCTAAATGCGGATGATTCACATATTCTGGGCCTGCTGCACGACATTGGCAGAGGACACGGCATTTCGGGAATTCGGCACGTTTATGACGGCTGGCAGGATATGAATCAAATGGGGTACCCGGATGTGGCACGCGTCTGTCTGACACATTCTTTTATGTATCAAAGTTTGGATTCTTTTATGGGGAAGATGGATATTACTGATGCCCAAAAGGACGAGCTGACGGCAGCACTTTCCAAAACCCAGTATAATGACTATGACCGCCTTATTCAGCTGTGTGACGCACTGGCCTACCCGACGGGACCAACGCTGCTGGAAACACGGCTGGTGGACGTGGTCCTGCGCCGCGGATGCAGCCGGTTTACCCGGCAGAAATGGCTGGCTACTTATCAGCTGAAAGGATACTTTGAAAGAAAGACAAATCAGAATATTTATCAGCTGGTGCGGGCAAACATTGGCATTGAATACGCTTTATAAAATAAGGGAGAGAACATATGATACAGCTTTCGGTTTCTTTTTCAGCGGCACATATTGCCATACTGATTGGAATTATCCTTTTGGTCACGCTGGCGGCGGAACTGATTCGTTTTGTGTTTTACCGCCGAAAGATGCATTTTATCTGTCCGGAGTGCAAACACGTTTTTAAACCGACGCTGCTGAATTTCCTTGGCTCCGGCGCAACAAATACCGCCTCCGCCGGAAAGATGCTGACCTGTCCCAAATGTGGAAAACGGTCTTACATGGAGCCGGAAAAGGACCGCTGGCAGTAAAAGATGACGAAAGAAAAAAGTCTGCTGCCGGCAGGAATATCTGTGGGCAGAGAGACAAACGATAACAGGAACTGAACATTTCCCTTCGGTAGAGTATGACAATTTCGCAGATGTGTCATACTTTATGACTTTATTTTCAGGTTGTCTAAGGACAAAAGCCCATTTCATTCTTATAATGATTTTCAGATACAAAGGGATGCAGGCTGGCATACCCGGTTAAAAAAGTCTTGAAAATGCAGCACTTTTTGCTTATTTTTTCTTTATTAGGAGGATATCAATATGGCAGATGCAGGTCTGAAAGAACAGCTTCAAAAGTTTGGTATTAAAAAAGCTTTGAGTTATCTGGGAAAAGATCCCGATAAAAACATCCCAAAACTTTTGAACATGATTGATAAGTTCGATACGGGTAATATGTACCTTGGTCAGCGCAAGATGTTCCATCGCTTTGTCGACAACCCTGACAACAACTGGTACCAGCTCATCAAAAAGCTGTGGGACGTGGTGGACACTCATGTTCTGCAGACTGTATTTTCCAACTTCATTGTCAACGCTACCCTCATTGGCGGCAAGAAACAGGACAAAATCCGCAAACAGTACGGTTGCAACGTCCCGTTTACGATTCTGCTGGACCCGACCAGTGCCTGCAACCTGCACTGCACCGGCTGCTGGGCCAGCGAGTACGGCCACAACTTGAACCTCACCTATGATGAGATTGACGATATTATCAATCAGGGCACCGCAATGGGTACTTATATGTACATCTATACAGGCGGCGAACCGCTGGTGCGCAAAGATGACCTGATTAAGCTTTGCGAAGCACATCAGGACTGCGTGTTCCTCTGCTTCACCAACGCAACACTGATTGATGACAAATTTGCAGAAGATATGCTGCGCGTCGGCAACTTCGTGCCAGCTATTTCTGTTGAGGGCGATGAAGAAACAACCGATGCACGCCGCGGCAAGGGCACCTTCCAGAAGGTTGCCAAAGCTATGAAGATTCTGCGTGAACACAAGCTGCCCTTTGGTGTTTCCTGCTGCTACACCAGCCAGAACGTAGACACCGTCAGCCAGGAGAAGTTCTTTGACTGGATGATTGACCAGGGCGTACTGTTCAGCTGGTTCTTCACTTATATGCCTGTCGGAGTAGGCGCACCGGTTGACCTGATGGTTCCGGCTGACAAACGTGAGCTGATGTACCACCAGATACGTAAATTCCGCAACACGAAGCAGCTCTTTACGCTGGACTTCTTCCTCGACGGCGAATATGTGTACGGTTGCATTGCAGGCGGCCGCTATTACCTGCACATCAACGCAAATGGTGATATTGACCCCTGTGTGTTTATTCACTACAGTGACTCCAATATTCACGACAAGTCCCTGCTGGAAGCATACTGCAGCCCGCTGTTCATGGAATACCACAAGAACCAGCCTTACAACGAAAACATGCTGCGCCCCTGCCCGCTGCTGGATAACCCCTACCGTTTGGAAGATGTTGTCAAGAAGTCCGGCGCGCATTCTACCGACCTGGTGGAAAAGGAAGACGTACACGAACTGTGCGCAAAGTGCGAAGCGCAGGCAAAGGCTTGGAAGCCGGTCGCCGACCGTCTGTGGGTCAGCAGCGAAGGCAATAAGCATGGCCTGGGCTGTGAAAACACCATTCTGCCTGAAAATCGTATCGACCACAGCAAGACACGCCTGCTGCGCGACGTTATCCAGGAAGACATTGACGAGGACAACGCAAAGATTGCTGCGAAGAACGCAGATAAAAAGTAATCCATTATACGCAAATGAAGAGGTCTCTGCCGCAACAGGCAGAGGCCTTTTTGCTGGTCTAGACAGAAAATTGCCCGTAAAAGGAAGCTCTTTTAAGGAAAAGAAAAGGAATATGCCCTTTTCTTGCAGGGTGATTTATGCTAAAATGAAAAACACGAAAAAACATAGTGGCGTTTTTTGCAGCGGGCCGGGAAACCGGCGGAACGGGGGTAAAATGTCTAACGTAAGCAGAGTTTTTGTGGAAAAGAAGCCCGGCTTCGACGTGGAAGCACAGCACATTCGGGAGGATCTTGTGCACAGCCTGGGTCTAGGCAGCATTACGGCACTGCGGCTGATTAACCGATACGATGTTTCCGGGCTGACTGCGGAGCAGTTTGCAGAGGCACGTAGCACAATCCTTTCGGAACCGAATCAGGACATGGTACACGATGAAGAATGCCCGCTTGTGGGCTGGCAGGCTTTTGCCATGGAGTACCTGCCCGGCCAGTACGACCAGCGCGCCGACAGCGCGGCACAGTGCATGCAGCTTTTAACACAGGGGGAGCGCCCGCAGGTTGTTACGGCGAAAATCATTGCGGTGCAGGGCGGTCTGACTGCGGATGAGATGAAGCGCATGGAGGAATACCTGATTAACCCGGTGGAAAGCCGCCTTGCCAGCATGGATAAGCCGGAAACGCTGGAAATGAAAGTACAGCGTCCGGCCAACGTTCAGCGGGTGGAAGGCTTTACCGTATGGGATGAACAGCAGATGCACGCCTATTACGGCAAAATGGGTTTTGCTATGACGCTGGAAGACCTTCTGTTTGTACGGGATTACTTTGAGAAGCAGGAACACCGCGACCCCTCTGTTACGGAGCTGCGTGTCATTGATACTTACTGGAGCGACCACTGCCGCCACACAACCTTTAATACCCACCTAAAAAATATTCATGTCGCCAGAGGTGCGGTCAGTTCAGCTCTTGAACAGGCGCTGCAGGCGTATTATGATGTGCGGGACGAAGTGTACGGCAAGGACACCACGCGCTCGGTTTCTTTGATGGATATGGCAATTATCGGCATGAAAGTGCTGAAAAAGCGCGGCCAAATTCCGGACCTTGACCAGAGCAAAGAAATCAATGCCTGCTCCATTGAGGTGCCGATTACCATTGACGGAAAAACGGAACCGTGGCTGGTGCAGTTTAAGAATGAAACGCACAACCACCCGACGGAAATTGAACCGTTCGGCGGCGCAGCCACCTGCTTGGGCGGCGCTATCCGTGACCCGCTTTCCGGACGTGCTTATGTCTATCAGGCCATGCGTGTGACCGGCAGCGGCGACCCGCTGGTGTCGGTGGAAAAGACACTGAAGGGCAAGCTGCCGACACGCAAGATTACCACCGGTGCCGCTCATGGCTATTCTTCCTACGGCAACCAGGTTGGCCTTGCCACCGGTCAGGTGCAGGAACTGTATGACCCAGGCTATGTTGCCAAACGCATGGAAATCGGCGCGGTTGTCGGCGCGGTTCCCAAAGCAAACGTTGTGCGTGAAGAGCCGGTTCCCGGTGATATCATTGTCCTGCTGGGCGGTGCGACCGGCCGTGACGGCATCGGCGGGGCAACCGGTTCCAGCAAAGCACATACAGAGGAAAGCGTTGAGGAGTGCGGCGCCGAAGTACAGAAAGGCAATCCGCCGACCGAACGCAAGGTTCAGCGTATGTTCCGCAACGCCGCGGTTGCACATATGATTAAGCGCTGCAATGACTTTGGTGCCGGCGGTGTCAGTGTCGCCATCGGCGAGCTGGCCGATGGCCTGCGTATCAATCTGGATAAAGTACCGAAGAAGTACGAAGGACTGGACGGCACGGAACTGTCTATCTCCGAAAGCCAGGAACGCATGGCTGTTGTGCTGGATTCAAAAGATGTAGATGCCTTTATCGCGGCGGCAGATAAAGAAAATCTAGCGGCAACGGCAGTGGCGGTTGTCACGGAAGAGCCGCGCCTGCGTATGTTCTGGCGGGGCGATGAGGTAGTCAACATTACGCGCGCTTTCCTGGACACCAACGGTGTAACACAGGAAACAGACGTTGAGATTGAACCGGTGGACCCGCAGCAGAACTACCGTGAGCAGGTTCCGGAGCGCCTTGCCAGCAAACCGCTGGCAGAAGCATTCCGCGACAACCTTGCCCGGCTGGAAGTGTGCGGACAGAAGGGCCTTGCGGAGCGGTTCGATTCGTCCATTGGCGCCGCAACGGTGCTGATGCCGTTTGCCGGACGTTATCAGATGACGCCGGAAGAAGGCATGGCCGCCAAGATCCCGACAGCGGGCGAAACCGATGACGCGACCGCGATGGCTTACGGCTTTATTCCCGGCATTTCCAAATGGAGCCCGTTCCACGGTGCCGCATGGGCTGTAACCGAAAGCCTTTCCAGGTTGTGCGCAATGGGTGCCAACCCCCTAAAGGCACGCCTGACTTTCCAGGAATATTTTGAGCGCATGACAGAGGACCCCAAACGCTGGGGCAAGCCGACAGCGGCACTGTTGGGTGCCCTGTCTGCTCAGCTGGGCATGGGGCTACCGGCAATCGGCGGCAAAGACAGCATGAGCGGCACCTTTGAAACGCTGGACGTTCCGCCGACGTTGGTAAGCTTTGCCCTGACGATGACGAAGGCAAGCAAAACCATTTCTGCAGCCCTGCAGGGCGTGGGACATACACTGGTCCTGTTCCCGCTGCCGACCGATGAGGCAACACTGCTGCCGGATTGGGAAGCGTTAAAAGATTACTACCGAAATGTTTTGGCAATGATGCAGGACGGTGCCATTCTGTCCGCTTCTGTGGTCAAAGAAGGCGGCACCGCGGCGGCAGTTTCCAAGATGGCCTTTGGCAACCGCATTGGCGTTTCGCTGGACCGCAATATGGAGGACGCGCAGGCGCTCTTTGCACCGCGCTGTGGCACACTGATTGCCGAACTGGAAAATGGCACGGCTTTCCCGAAGGGTGCAGTCGCAGTTGGCCAAACCATTGAGACACCGGAAATTGTGCTGGCAGGCAGTCATATGACACTGGAGAACCTGCAGGCTGTTTGGAGCGGTACGCTGAATTCGGTTTTCCCGAGCAACGCACGGGAAGTCCCAGTTACGCATGATATTCCGCTATACACCAAGCGCGGCGGCGCAGCGTCGGCTGTCAAGGCAGCGAAGCCCCGTGTATTCATTCCGGTGTTCCCGGGCACAAACTGCGAGTATGACAGCGCCAAAGCCTTTGAACAGGCGGGTGCCAAGGTGGACGTTCTGGTGGTACGGAACCTGACGCCTTCTGCGATTGAAGAAACGATTGCCGTTATGGCACAGGCGATTGCAAAGTGCCAGATTATCATGCTGCCGGGTGGATTCTCCGGCGGCGATGAGCCGGACGGTTCCGGCAAGTTTATCGCCACCACGTTCCGCAGCCCGCGTGTCGCGGAAGAAGTCCAGCGCCTGCTGGAGCAGCGGGACGGCCTGATGCTGGGCATCTGCAACGGTTTCCAGGCGCTAATTAAGCTGGGACTGGTGCCCTATGGGAAAATCACTGCGCCAAGCGAAAAGGCACCGACGCTGACCTTCAACACACTGGGCCGCCATGTTTCCCGCATGGTGTACACGCGTGTGACCAGTGTCAAATCCCCGTGGTTTGCGGCAGTGGAGCCGGGGCAGGTCTTTACGGTGCCGGTGTCCCACGGTGAGGGCCGCTTTGTCGCCAACGATGAAGTGCTGCAAACCCTGATTGCCAACGGCCAGGTTGCAACCCAGTATGTCACGCCGACGGGCATTCCCAGCGGCAGCATTGAGTGGAACCCCAACGGCTCCGTTTGTGCCATTGAGGGCATCACGAGTCCCGACGGCCGTATCCTTGGCAAGATGGGCCATAGTGAACGCCGCGGCACCAATCTGTATAAGAATGTTCCCGGCGAGAAGGACCAAAAATTGTTTGAATCGGGTGTAAAGTACTTTGAATAATTCCCTGAAGCGTACCTGGGCAGAAATTGACCTGGATGCAGCGGCTCACAACTATCAGTCTATCCGCGCAGCCATGCGCCCCGGCGTAAAAATGTGCTGTGTGGTGAAGGCGGACGCGTATGGCCACGGCGCCGAACAGCTGGCGCACCTGTATGAGCGTTTGGGTGCGCAGTGGCTGGCAGTTTCTAATCTGGAGGAAGCTATCCAGATACGCGCCTGCGGGGTAGGACTGCCTATCCTGATTTTAGGCTATACGCCGCCGACACAGGCAAAAGAGCTTTCTCGGCTCAACATCGCACAGGCTGTGCTTTCTGAAAAATATGCGCAGGAACTGAACGCGGCGGCGGAAAATGCCGGCGTAACCGTGAAAGCGCACATTAAGCTGGACACCGGCATGAGCCGCATCGGCTTCCTTTATCAGGACCCGAAACGAGATGCAGATTCCCTGCAGCAGGTTGTGCGTGTCTGTGCACTGCCACACCTGCAGCCGGAAGGCATTTTCACTCATTTTGCAGCTGCAGATGAGGGGGCAGACGGCGAAGAATTTACACATCGGCAGAATGCCAGCTTTACTGACGGCATTCATAAGCTGGAGCAGGCCGGGGTTCGGTTTGCTGTTCGGCATTGTGACAACTCCGCAGGTTTAATGGATTATCCACAGTTTCAGCTGGATATGTGCCGCCCGGGCGTCATTCTGTATGGCATGATGCCCTCTGATAAAGTGCGCACCCAGCTGGACCTGCAGCGTGTCATGCGGCTGAAGAGCGTGGTTTCGCTGGTAAAAACACTGCCTGCCGGTACGCCTGTCAGCTATGGCTGTACGTACCGCACACAGCGGGAAATGCGTGTGGCTACCGTTCCAGTCGGCTATGCGGACGGTTATCCGCGTATGCTTTCCGGCAGGGCAGATGTGCTGATTCATGGCAGACGTGCTCATAGTTTGGGCCGTATCTGCATGGACCAGATGATGGTGGACGTTACGGATATTCCAAATGTGCAGGAAGAGGACCCGGTTACCCTGATTGGCTCGGACGGCAAGGAGTGCATTACGGCGGATGAGCTGGCCAGTCTGGTGGGTACCATCAATTACGAAATTACCTGCGGCATTAGTAAGCGGGTACCGCGCATTTACTATAAAAACGGCCGTGCCGTTGCAGAAATGAATCTTATCTGCGGAAACTAAATAGAACATCTGCAAAATATTTTAGGACCTGTGTGGGCTTTGTGCCTACACAGGTTTTTTGCCGCTTAGGTTATATTTTGGAGGAGAAATTATGAACAAATCGAAAAATGGAAGTTTGTGTAATATTAGCATTGAATATGGTGCACACATTTACTAAAATATAGATATAGTCAGTCGAAGAATTTATATAAGACGCTAGAGAGATTTCCTATTCAAGGGAGGGAAAAAGTATGGTTTCTTTTTTTGTGGCACTGGCTCTGCTGGTTGTCGGCTACCTTACATACAGTAAAGTTGTCGATAAAGTTTTTCAGCCGCACCAATCGCCCACTCCATGCCAAGCACATCCGGATGGTGTTGATTTTGTTCCTATGAGCACCCCGCGTGCGTTTTTGGTCGAACTGCTGAATATAGCAGGTCTTGGCCCTATTTTCGGCGCTTTGGCGGGTTCCCTATGGGGACCGGTGGTGTACCTTTGGATTGTGTTTGGCACAATTTTCGCCGGCGGTGTGCACGACTTTTTAAGCGGCACACTGTCTATGCGGCAGGACGGCGCCTCCATTTCGGAAGTTGTCGGCCGGTACCTTGGCAAAGGAATGCTGCAGGTCATGCGTGTGTTCTCCGTTATCCTGCTGGTTCTCATTGGTGCCACATTTACTACCGGCCCAGCCGGCCTGTTTGCGGAACTGACACCGAACACACTGACTACGAAGTTCTGGGTTGTTGTTCTGCTGATTTATTATTTTCTGGCGACGATGTTCCCGGTAGATAAAATTATCGGGAAGATTTACCCGATTTTTGGTGCCATTCTCATTGCCATGTGCGTGGGCGTTATGGGCGGTGTTTTTGCCGGCGGCTATCCAATTCAGGAATTGACGCTGGCGAATCAGCACCCGGCAAAAACACCTATCTGGTCCATGATGTTTGTCACTGTGGCGTGCGGCGCGTGCTCCGGCTTCCACTCCACACAGGCACCAATCGTTGGCCGCTGCATTGACGACGAGCGCAAAAACCGTAAAATTTTCTACGGCGCCATGGTCGCTGAGGGCGTTATTGCGCTTATCTGGGCAACTGTTGGTGTTGCGTTCTACGGCGGCACAAAGGGACTGTATGATGCCGGCCTGGCTCTGCACAACAACCAGTCCGTTATGGTTTATAACATCGGCAAAGGTCTGCTGGGCCCAGTCGGTGTTATCCTGACGGTTATCGGCGTTGGCATCTGCCCAATCACTTCTGCAGATACCGCTTTCCGCAGCGCACGTTTGACAATCGCTGACTGGTTCCATATTGACCAGAAGAGCATTCCGGCTCGTCTGAAGATTTCCATTCCGCTGTTTGCAGTAGGCGCACTGCTTACACAGCTGGACTTTTCCGTTATTTGGCGCTACTTTTCCTATTCCAACCAGACGCTGGCCATGATTGTCCTTTGGACCGGCGCAGCGTATCTGTGCAAGTGGAAACCAGGTACTATGTATTCTCTGGTCGCAGCCATTCCGGCAACCTTTATGTCCGCGGTCACCGCTACTTATTTGTTTATGGCACCGGAATGCCTGCATCTTTCGACCGCGATTGCTTATCCGGCCGGAATTATCTTCGCGATTTTCTGTGTCATCCTTTACATTGTAAAGGGTGTTATTCCGAATATGAAACCGACTGACCGCCTCACCGGTACGCCGGCATAAAGCAAAGCGGACAAAAACACATAGAATCGCAATGCTAAAAAAGACACCGTCGCAGAATTCCTTTCTGCGGCGGTGCCTTTTTCGTAGAGCTTACTGCCACTGCAGCGGCAGGCGCAGCAGGTGATGGTATAATAGGCAGGTCAGCAGCAAAACGAGGACAGCTGTACCACCATAGATAAATGCAGCACTTCCCGAAAACGAGAATGTCAGCAGAATGGGCGGGAAAACAGCCAAAAAACCAATCAGCAGCGTAAACAGCATCGGCATTCCTTGTTTCACCGGCACCATTTCACTGGTCCAGTCAAACTGCGGGCGGGAAATGTCCAGCAGCAGACCGACCACTGCGATGAACAGCGAATAAATACACGGCAGCACAAAAGTAAAAATTGCCTGTACAGGCGGCAGGTGCAGACCAAACAGCAGCAGAAGGCCGCTGACAAAAACCGCCGGCAGCAAAATGGTCAGATTGACCGCTATTTTAGCACGGAAAACCACCTTTTGGGAAACCGGCGCGGAACAGGTAATCCACCGTGTCTTTCCTTCCAGTGAAACGGAAGCGGCGGTTGTACAGCTCATACAGACAAACATGGATGGAAGCAGCGGTGCCAACCGCCGCAGCCATACGGCAATGATTGGTATACCCGCCATAGACGCCACTTTTTCGGGCGAAAGGAACAGCAAAACAGCACTGAACAGAACAATGAGAATTGGCCCGGGCATGGTATTCAAAACATAAACCGGACAGGAAAAGTAACGATGCAGTTCCTTGTGGTAGAAAGCAGAGGTCGGCGAAAGGATTTTTCTCTTTTCTGCCTGTAAAACATTCTGCTGTCTGCCAGTGTGCTGGTTTTCCAGTGCAGCATGCAGGGCGGGGTAATTGTGTGTCAGTATGGATACAAGCAGGGCGGTGATGCCCGTGGATGCCAGTGCGAACAGCAGGTAAGCGCCCCAGTTTCCATTGTTTACTGCAAGTGCGTACCACGCCGCGGGCGGATAAATTTTTCCGGCAGCGCGCGAAACTGAAACCGCCGCAGCCTGCAGCTGTGTTCCGGGGTGGTCACTGCCGAGGAAGAAGAAAAGCCCAGCCATGATAGCGATAAACAACAGTAATCCAAGCAGAATGGACAATAGGTTTTTATGACGGGACCGTACAGAAGCCGCTGTTATAGCGGCGCTGAGGACAGCCCCGACTGCGGTGGGCAGCAAGGGCAGCAAAAACAGCGCCGGAATCAGCATCAGCCAATAGGAAATGTCTTTTCCGCCGGCCATACCGCAGACAATGCCTGCCGGCAGGAAAAAAGAAGTGCTGAACAAAAAGCTAATGCAGTAAATACTCAGCAGACGGCTTTGCACAACGGCACGAACAGAGACAGGCAGTGCCATGACCAAATCGTAGTCGCTGCAGGTAAACAAAGCCGGTCTGCTTTTTTGGAGCGTTGAAATCAGTGTAATCACAACGCAGATAACAGCGGTCAGCGGTGCAATGAGAGCGGCCATCTTTGCCAGCACAAGGCCCATTGCCAGTATGACACTGTAAAAAATGAGCAGCAGGGACAGAAAGCAGAGAATAGCGAACGATGACATTCCTTTTTTGACATGGGAATGCCGCATTTGGTTCCACCCCAGAAAGCCAAGCATCTGTACTTTCAGCAGTGTCAGGGTGTTATGATTCATGGCCGACCACCTCCAGGAAGACATCCTCCAAACTGCTGTTTCCGCGTACGTCTTCGGTTTTGCCACTGGCTATCAATTTTCCGTCCTTCAGAATGGCAATTTTGTTGCAGAGCTTTTCGGCAACTTCCAGTACATGAGTGGAAAAGAAAATGGCACTGCCGCCGGCACACAGCTCGTGCATCATGGCCTTTAGGTGATAGGAGGCTTCCGGGTCCAATCCGACAAACGGTTCGTCTAGTACCAGCAGTTTCGGTGTGTGCAGAAAAGTGGACAGTACGGCCAGTTTTTGCTTCATGCCGTGGGAATAAGAGGAGATAAGATCCCCAAGTACCGGCGTCAGCCCCAGTAAACTGCTGTACTTTCGAATGCGTTTCTGCCGCCGGTCGGCGGGCACACGAAAAATATCCCCGATAAAATCCAGATACTGAATGCCGGTCAAATACTCGTACAGGTCCGGATTGTCCGGAATATAGGCAGTTACGGATTTGCATAGGACCGGTTCTTCCCGTACAGAGTGGCCGTCAATCCGAATTTCGCCCGCATCGAAGGGCATGACGCCCACCACCGCGCGGATAGTCGTTGTTTTGCCGGCACCGTTTTGGCCGATAAAGCCATAAATATCGCCCGGTTCCACCGTCAAGTTCAGGTGGCCCACCGCCGTTTTTGTGCCAAAGCGTTTTGTCAGGTCTTGAATTTGCAGCATTGGTTTCATCATTGTGGTTTTCCCTCTTCCAGTTTTTTCGGCGGTGTTGCAATCACACCAATCGAGTGCATCTGCCGTCCGGGTGCGGGCTGGTTTTTCTGCATTTCCGTCAAAATTTCGCCGATTTTTTGCAGTACGGTGACTATCTCTTCGCGCGTTGCCCATACCGGACAAACTGTAAAGCTCAGCGCGTCCTGTGTGGGGTCCGCGTCTTCCCGCTCTGCATATTCACGAAATTCCTGCAGCAGGCCGGCCATATACTGCGTGAATAGGTACAGAAGTCCTTTGGCAGGGTCTTTTTTCAGAAGTGTTTCCCCCTCAGCCTGCAGGTCTATTTTTAGGGCATATACTTTTTCCACTGTGCCGCGTACAGGATTTTTAGCGATGACTTTCAGAATGCCGTCCTGGCACATTTGGTTTAGATACCGGTACAGCGTGGATTGTGAAATATCCCCCAGTACCGGCCGCAGCTGTTTGGCGGTAGCCTGTTTTTTGGTGTATATTTCCAACAGAAGCCGGCTTTTTGCCGGGTGAGTGAAGCACGCTATGAGCTTATCCAGCATTGCAGAGGTTCCTTTCATTGTCATTTTCATTATATTATCATGTGTGATAATATAATACAAGAGAGAATATAAGATTTTTCGGATGGCTTTTTGCAGGCACTTATATGGCTTTCCTGGACATTCGGACAGTAAAAAACCGCTCTGCTGGAGCTTTGCAGCAGAGCGGTTTTTATATCTTTTTATAATAGTTCACCGTACCGGCGGATATACAGTTTCTTTGCCGCGGTAGCTAGTACCATATAGGCTGCGACGAACAAAAGCAGCCACGGGAAATAGGCACCCGGCAGCGGCGTAAAGCCGAGAAACGAATGCAGCGGTGTGAAGGGGAGCAGGGTAACCAGCCCAATGCCGCAGGCGGTCATCAGCAGCAGTGGACGTGAGGCACAGCTTTGAATAAACGGAATTTTCGGTGTGCGAATCATGTGGATAACGGACGTCTGTGTCCACATGGATTCCACAAACCAGCCTGTCTGAAAGACCGAAACAAACAGGGCACGCATGGCGGGGTCTGTAATGGCGCGGTAAGACTGCCCACCGCAGACCGCTGGACAAAGGATAAAGTACAGCACAAGGTAGGTCGCGATATCAAAGACCGAGCTGGTCGGTCCCATCCAAACCATAAAGCGGCCAATCGAGGAGGCGTCCCATTTGCGCGGCTTTGCTAAGAACTCACGGTCTACATTGTCCCATGGAATTGCAATACAGGTAATGTCATACAGCAGGTTCAGAAGCAGCAGATGCTCCGGACGCATGGGCAGAAACGGAAGGAAAGCACTGGCAGCCAGCACGGAAAAAATATTGCCAAAGTTGGAGGAGGAGGACATCTTGATGTATTTCATCATGTTGCCGTAGGTCCGGCGGCCCTCCAGAATTCCTTCTTCCAGAATCATCAGGTCTTTTTCCAGCAGAATGACGTTGGCACTTTCTTTTGCAATATCCACAGCGGTATCGACTGAAATGCCAACGTCTGCGGCTTTCATAGCGGCGGCATCATTGATGCCGTCACCCATATAGCCAACGGTGTGGCCGTCCTCCCGCAGGACGCGCACAATGCGGGCCTTTTGGGTAGGGGAAAGCTTCGCAAAAATGGAGGTGTTTTCGGCACGCCGCTTCAGGTCGTCATCGGTCATTTGCTCCAGTTCCTCACCCAGCAGAATACGGTCTGCCGAAATTCCGACCTTGCGGCAGATGCAGCGGGTGACTTTGTCGTTGTCACCGGTCAGAACCTTGACCTGCACACCATATTTCTGCAGGGCACAAATGGCTTTAGCGGCGGTTTCCTTCGGCGGGTCCAGAAAAGCGAGGTAACCAATCAGCACCATGCCGCTTTCGTCCTGTACAGAGAAAGCGCCGACCGGAGAGGGGTTGGTTTTCTGTGCAACCGCAATCACGCGCATTCCCGCGTTGTTCAATTCGCCGACTTTGCCGCGCACCATTTCCTTTATATCTTCGGTCAGCGGAATGACCTGTCCCTTATATTCCGCATAAGAAGAAACAGAAAGCATTTCTTCTACGGCACCCTTGGTAATCATTTGTGTTTTACCGCTTTTGTTGGCAACTACAACACTCATGCGGCGGCGGTCAAAGTCAAAGGGAATTTCGTCCACTTTGATATAGCTGTCGGAAATGCCGTTCAGCAGGGGCGTGGTAGCTTCCAGTTCACGGGTGCGGTCAATGATGGCCAGGTCCATTAGGTTTTTCAGACCGGTCTGATAGTAGCTGTTTAAAAAACCGTGCCGCAGGACGCGCGCATCCTCTTTTCCTTCCAGGTTCAGATTGTATTCCAGGGCGACTTTGTCCTGTGTCAGGGTGCCGGTTTTATCGGTGCAGAGAATGTCTATGGAGCCGAGGTCCTGAATGGAATTTAGGTTTTTAATGATGACTTTCTTTTTGGACATAGACAAGGCGCCGCTTGCAAGGCAGGTGGTCACCAGCATGGGCAGCATTTCCGGTGTCAGGCCCACGGCAACCGAGATAGCAAACAACAGGGCGCTCATCCAGTTGCCTTTTGTAAAGCCATTGATAAACAATACAATGGGTACCATGACCAGCATAAAGCGAATGAGAATCCAAGAAACCGAGTCGATGCCTTTTTCAAAACTCGTTTTGGGCGGTTTTGCGGAAAGTTCCTTTGCCATGCTTCCCAGCATGGTTTGATTGCCGACGGCGCACACAATACCGCGTGCGGCACCGCTGATGACAGTGGTGCCCATTAGGGCGGCGTTGGGATTGTCGGTAACCGTTCCCTTTTCGTTTGTTTGGCACACATATTTTTCCACTGGTTCGCTTTCACCAGTCAGAGCGGACTGGCTGACGAACAGGTCTTTGGCGGCAGTAATGCGGATATCTGCTGGAATCATATCGCCGGCGCTCAGGTGAACAATATCACCAACCGCTACTTCGTCCAGCGGGATTTCACGGCTGCCGGTGTCAGAACGTTCCACACAGGTAGTGGTGCGAATCATTTCGGACAGTTTTTCG
>ENA-UOOK01004293-UOOK01004293.1-fermentation-metagenome-genome-assembly--contig:-NODE-4293-length-15417-cov-10.733954_pt1 | contig 15417 bp, 9 predicted proteins | sample MGYA00245777_ERZ724023 | MGnify/ENA primary metagenome ERZ724023 (study PRJEB28704, sample SAMN03018312) | fermentation metagenome | biome: anthropogenic terrestrial biome; feature: soil; material...
AAGTTTTTGTTTTATTTCAGTTCTTGAACTTACATCTTCCATACCTAGTCACCCCCCTTAACTAAAGAAATCATATTCACCTGTGGCAAAGGGAATATCTATTACAAACTCAATCTTCTTTGGAAGAATCTGACCTGACTCTTCATAGATAACAAGGTTATAAGTCTTTTTATTATCATATTTTCCAGCTTTCAAGTTGAATGTTACATTAAATACTCTATCTTGCTCATTATCAGTATTCTTATCAGCTATAATACGGACTTCATCAGAAACTTTTTCTCCATATTCATCAACAAAATAAAGAAGGAAATTAGCGGCTTCTCTATTTACTGAAAGCATTTCACTTTGATAGAAAGACAGATTGAATATCATATTGCTTATTTTTCTTCCTGTTGAAAGAATATTAAGTTCCACAGGTTTAACATCATATTTACTCCTGTTTCTCTGATATTCTTTATTATCATTTCTTAAATGTCTGTATCTAATTAGTGGAACAACCATTTCCTGAAGTGAGATTCCTCCATGAACAAAGTTAATTCCTCCACCTTGCTTCTTAATACGGATATTATGTTTCGGTGCAAATCCTTTAAGCCCTGATTCTTCATCAACAAATTTTATAGGCATCAAGAAACTTGGATTAGCAGATTCATCCATTATTGCATACCTTCTACCATAATCAACAACACCTTCAAAGCCTTCTTTAGATACCTTATCATCCTCAGTAAACTCTTCATAAGTATAGAGGAAACCATGATCTGAGGTAATCATTATATTTACAGCTGAAAACTCATGCACAAGAATTCTAACCAGATTCTTAATTTCATCTATAGCCTTATCACAGGCAGAGAAAACCTTAGAGTCTGATGTATGACTTGCTGCATCTATTTGATCATGATATATATAAACAACTTCCATACCCTTTACTTGAGCTTTTCTCTCTTCTCTCTTCATATGAATCAAATCGTCATATTTAAGCACTCTAGAATCCTTATTAGCCTTTTGTAAAACCTTTTCTCTATTAGGCATATCTGTTGATTCGCCATCAATAAGAACTTTGAGATTATTATTTCTAATTTCAGTTTGAAGCCCATTATTAGGAAGCAATGCAGCCATTCCAAAAGGTGTAATAGTAGGGAATATCCCCGACATATCATCAATTTCTATCTTACATTGCATATCCTGTTTTAATTCTACAGAAAGCTCTTTTGCCACCTCATAACGCATTGCATCTGAAATAATTACATAGACTTTTGTCTTAGCATTTTTAATATTATTGTCATAGAAGTCAACCTGCTGTTTAATCTCAGAAATTTTTCCATACTCTTCAAACTCTCTACCACTAACATTAGACCAGTTAGTAAGAAGTTTATCTAAAAACCAATGCTTATATATACCTTCAGCCCTATCTACCGTAAATTTAAATAAATCATCAAGCTTAGCATTTGAATTTCTAAGGCTTTTCTGATATGCCCTCTGAAACTTCCTATAATAAGTATCCATTAAATAAAATTTATCTGTATAGGATTTCCAAACTTCCTTCGCACTTGTCATATGGAATGATGCTTGGTTTTTATTATAGAAATCCTTCATTTTGCCCATGTTATAAATGCCTTCATAGTATGAATTAAATTCTTCATACCAGGCTCCAACTCTTCTTTTATCACATATACCTGAAATATCTTCAGGATCTATGATGTCATTTTTAATGTTTGTCATAAGCTTTATAAGTATAATTTCATCAACACATGGAAAAGCTTCATTGCTCTCAAAATGAGCTATATCAAGATTCATCAGTCTTTCATCAAGTTGAATTTCTTTTTCTACATAACGGACAAGTTCATATAGGCTCCTTTTCTCATTAGCATTTCTAAGCCAGTCCTCGACAAATTGAAAACAAAAAGCTTCATGTGGACTGGAAATAAAATTATCAAGTCCTATAAATGCTTCTTTATTTATATTTCTTGAAGCTGCAGTAAGCAGTATATGAATAGATAAATTTTCTAGGCTCTTTTCTTCACTTTGATAACCTGTTCCTTGTCCTACCATTCTCCAGAAAGTTTCATCTATTTCATAATTTATAAATTCCTGATAAATATCATTCTCATCATTTTCAATACCTGCTTTCAAAACTTCTCTGATAATAAGTCCTGGCTGCATTTCACATCCTGCAATCTCACTCATAATAGCAAGTTCTAAATGTGCGGGATTTTCAATTCTACTTGCCTTTTTCTTTATAAGTTCTCTTCTTGCTTTAGCATTAAAGAACTTCTTATAAACTTTTATAGACTTTCTAATAGCAATGCTATCTGGTAAATTCATTTCGTCAATCTGTATAGATACAAGATCCGCCCTAAATTCCTCACTGTATCTCATAACATCATTTATCCAATTATCTTCTTTTTCATTGAAAATAAGAGGGCAGTATACAAGAAAGTCTGACTCCTGGTCATCAAAGGATAGTAGTTTTTTTACTCTGAACTTATTGTTTTCAGACATTTTTATTGTTTTTACATCTGGAATTTCAAGATTATCAATTTCATCTTCAAATTCTCTATCCCTATCCATCCAAAAGATAATTCTCCTATTATAAAATTCAGGATAGGGTTCTTTAAATCTTTTCTGCAAATCTTTTAAAATTTCTTCTAAATCCAAACTTGCCACCTCCTTTTATTTTGGCTATTCTATTCTAAAATAAGATATTCCAATTTCCAGTTTTGAATCCAACCACAACATTCTTCACCTTTTTCATTTTTCCACAATATATGAATCCATTTTTTCTTTTTTTCTATTGCATAAACAACTCTTCCAGGTTCTAAATTTCCTACTACAGCAGAAGAACAATCTGGTTTTACCCTCGGCTTAATCACTTTATCCCCTACAAAAAATATTCTATTTTCATTATTTAATACAGACTCAACTACAAAATAATCTTCAATAATATTTTCCGTACTTATAAACGCAATTTTGTTATTTTTAGCAATAGTATTATCATAAATAGTGTTAGAAAGAATATTAACTATCAATGGCATTAAAAATACAATTAAAAATAGTTTTATATATTCATGCTTCTCGTTACATTTTTCCTCTACTTGATTGTTTAAAGTTGGGTTTTTTGAATCTACATCAGATAGTGTAAACCCTTCCCAATCAATACAATTGTTAAATGTCTCCGGTATATTATCTATGGGAATCTCTCGAATTTCTTCTTCAATAAATTTATATAATAATGAATTCCCAAAACATCGCTTAATCCTCTCGGCATCTTTCAACAAATCCAAAGCAGGAAATATTTCATTGCAATTAACAATACCCACCAAGAAGTTATTTGTTATATTAGGAATACTATTCATAACATATTCTATTGAATTCATTCTATTATTAAAATCATATAGTCCTTCAAGTGGTGCTGTTATCTGTTTCATTCTTTCCTGTGCCTGCATCATACTTTCTATAGCTGAAGTAAATCCCATAAGATCTTCACATCTTTTTTGTTGTCGCTGAATAATTTGCATAGAAGGACTGTTAAAAATTCTATTCATTTTTTCAGTCTGTTCAATAATCTTCATAGCTGGATTGTTCAATATATCAGCTATTCCATTATAACTTTTCGTTTTAATTACCCCACTTTCCTAAATTTTCGCAAGTACATCTTTGAATATCTTATAGTTTTCTTTTACCCCATCATCCAAGTCTATCTCTATATAAGAATCTGCTATATGCTGAACTTTCTCTTCAAATTGTTGCGATTCTATGATTTTCTTTTTAAGTTCATCTGCACGTTTTTGAAGTTCTATTTTTTTACTTCCACTTGATTTCGCAATAGTATCTTCTACTCTTACAAGATCTTGTTTATACCTATCCTGTACTTCAAAAATATATTTGATTCTTATTCTTGCAAACATATCTTTATCGTATCTGTGGAGATAAAATAAGCCCTTACAAGCATCATTCTTACCAGAATCATATTGCCAATAGATAGGAAGTTTTTGATACATCTTGCAATGATCTTTATAGAAATCATTTAAGAAATAATTTCTTATTCTTTCCCTACTACTATCACTCTTCTTACCTTTAAGCTCTGATGCTATAAAATCAAGATTTTCATTTAGGTGTTCTTCTCCAAATGTAATCTTTAAGAACTTTACAAAGAGTTCCACAATATCATCTTCAAAATACTCCTGATCTGTTATTGGAAGAATACCGTCTCCATCTGCTTTAAAAATAGTATATTTTGATAAATCAAACTCTCCACCAGCAAATACAAGACCTTCTTCGTCTAGAGAATATCTTCCCATGGCACAACCAATAAAGTAGGATAAGAAATTCTTCACCACATCTTCACGAGTCATTACATACTTGTTGCCTTTTATTTCTTCATCTATATCTTTTTTACTGTCGAAGATTTTTGCAACAGTAATATCTCTATCAGATACTTCAGGAGTAAGCTCATCTTCAAGTCCGTAGATTTCTATAAACATACGATTCAATTCTTCTTCATTTTCTTTAAGTTTTGCAAATCTTTCATTTACTTCACCTTTATAACTCTCATAAGCAGTTTCGACTCTGCCATCCACCTTATTTGAAAGTAATGGAGATTTTTCAAAGTCCCATGAAGTCTCATGCATATCCCAATCTTGTTTCGAAAGATAAATATTTTCATTCGAAACGTTCATAACCTTTTTTTCCATCAAAGCATCAACTTTAATAACCGGAAAATTTTTAAAATCACCAACCTGCAAACTTATTGTAGGGTTTAACATTTTAAAAATATGATTTGCAATAGGTGTACTCATTAATCCTAATATATATTTAAGATTTTCTTTTCCTGTATAGAATGCCGACATACCTTTTACATCGTGTATCCCTCCTGGCATTCTATATCTTATTGCAAATTTTCCTGAAGTAATATCCGACCATGTAATAGCTTCTTTAAAATGATATTCTGGACTTCTAACAACAGATCTCTGCTTTCCATTCGAATCTGTAAAATGCTTTATATCATATCCATCATTTTCCCAGTTCACAAGATAATCATAATTTCCATACCATTGTCTTCTTTGACCACCTTTATTATATGGTATCCATTTTTTCTTGCTCTCAATTAAATCTTCTGCATTCTTTGAGTCAAATTTACATTTTTCCTGAGTTACTTCATGCCATAATCTTAAAAATCTATTATTATCGGCTGTTGCTAAACCCTGTTTTACGTCTAACATTTCTTCCATCAAAGTTCCAATTTCAAAATCTTTGATTATACTGTCACTTGCCCAATAAGCTATCGGCATTCCAGGGATTTTTAAAAAATTATCTGTGTTTGTCTCATAGAAATATCCACAATGTGGGTTTTCTATTGCTTCAAGAACTTTTTCTTTCTGAACTTCCATACCACCCTTAAATTCCTCTAGCCTTATATATTTACCCGGAGTATTTGAAGTCAAATTTTTAAAAACAAATGCGATAACATCAACTGTTGCTTCTTGAAAAAAAGCCCCCTTTGCTATCTGTATTAATGAGTCTATCGATTTGTTTTCAACAATGAACTTTCTCAATTCCTCGTATGATTTTAAAAACATCCATACATTGGGTGTCATAAAACCTGAATATCCATTTGGTTTACAAAAATCGAAGTTTCTATACATGAATACTGAAAATAAATCCGTTTTATAATCTCTATAATTTTTATTTACATATTCATTAAGTTGTCCATTCATTCTATTCAGATATGGTGGGTTTGTAGCTACTATATCATATTTCATAGTCATGACTTCAGTTACGTCTATAATGTTCTTTATCTCCTTTTGGAACTCGTCAAAATTGTAAGTAAATAAATCTATCTGTCCTCCATCCATATCTTCTATATATTTTCTGCAAAGCTCAAAATCAACTTTTTCAACTTTTAAAATGGATCCATAGTTTTTTCCATCTTTAAAAGTAGCTAATAGTTTTTCTATTGATTTCCTTGCTTCTTCTTTTTCTTCTACTGCTAAGCTATTCCCAAATATTTCAAAGTATTTTCTATCTATATTATTAGAATCAGGTATTGCATATATATGTGGATTAATACCTTTATTTAAAATTCTCCTACTGTAAGAACGTGCTTTCATCATAAGTGAAAAATATGCAAGTTGCCTTGCTCTCTCATCTATATCTAGACCATATAGATTCTCTCTTAAAATATATTCAGCAGCTTCCCTTTCCCTATATCCACATTCCTTATATATCTCCATAAGAACATCAAATTCATATAAAGGAAAGTGACCTGAACCAACACAGTTGTCAAGTATCCTTAAATCTCTTGGCTCTATTTTTTCATCAATATATTCTATCTCACCATTCTTTGGCACTATAAAGAATTCAAGCTTTTCTTTTAAATCACTGCCGGGATTTCGTTCAATCCAATACTTACCTAATGAATTATCAACAATATATCTAACTACCCAATCAGTAGTAAATATTTGTGTAGCAGCTGGGATATCTTTTTTTTCAATATTCTTCCTCTTTGTAACATTAATAACTTCAGCCTTTATTTCTTCATTATAATACTGATAAAGCCATCCTATTATCTGAACTTGTTCTTTCCAGTCTTCCTCAGGTATTTCACTTATCATTACATCTATTACAGAATCATCTCTTAAAAGCCCATCTGGGAGAAGAAGCTCTGTGTAGTCATTTAGTTTTTGAAACATTCCTGGAAGAACTTCGTTTAAAGCATTACATTGAGTAATAAATAAATAATTAAAAAGTTCCTCTTCCTTGTTACCAGCATTATAAAGTTCTAGAACCTTTGACTTATCAAGCCCTGGTAAATCAATATGTATAGCTTCTGACAGAATCTGAGGTTCAAACTCATTATTTTCTGAAGTGAAAACTCTTATATGGCTAGGTATATATCCATTTACTTCCATAAATCTTATGGCAATAAAACGGTTAAACCATGTATAAGCAACCTCTTCTATAGTTTCATCAAAGCCATCTTTATCTATTTTTTCAATTAATATTCTTCTTGCTTTTTTATCATCAGAAGTCAGGACCTGCCCATTAAGAGCAGTATCCATCTCCTTCATTTCTTTATCTTTTTCTATTCCATATATCTTTGCTTTCTTAGTAACTTTTTCGATAAGTTCTCTTCTTGCCCAGATTGCAAAGTTTTTTATCGCTGTTTTATTCATATCCTACCTTTCCTTTCTTAATTTATTTCTATACCATCACAATCTCCTAAGAGTGTCATAAGATTTTTTTCAATAGTCTCTAGATACTCTCTTATGTCACTTTCACTTTCCAGAGTTCTTGCAGGGAATATTGATTGCCTATAGAATTTCTTAATATGCTTTTTCTTTTCAGGCTCAGGTGATACTTCAGTTTCTTTTACAGTATCATTTTCTCCACTTTGCTTTCCTTCTTCATCATTACGTCTTCTTTCAGCTTCGGCATTACTTTTTTCAATAGAAATTATATCTTTGACTGCCTGATCCTTTTCAGACCAAAGACTAGGAATAAATCCATCAAGAATTCTAAGACTTTCTGTTTCAGCAATTTCCTTTTTCTTTTGTGTATAAAAATCATCAGTTTTCTTAATTATATTGCCGATAAGCCTATCATTTTTATCTCCCCTATGGATTTCTTCCATACATTGTCTTACAATTTCAAGGATTTCTTCACGTTTGCCATAAAGAAGCCTATTATGTCCTTCTCTCACTACCTTCATATAATCATTAAGTTTTGGAACATCCCTATAATCAAAATCGTCTTTTTTAGGATTGATATTGACTATAAGTCTAATTTTATTAAGTGCATCGTTTACTTCACTTTCATTTTGAAGGTAATCAAGGTCTGAACGAAGCAAGCTTTCCAGTCTTGTTGCTTCATCAAATGTATCTACCTGTGACTTAAAGAAGTCTTCAATAGATTCCATATCTTCCTGCATATCTTCAAGCTCATCTTCCATATCAATAAGCTTGTTTACAAGGGCAATATTATCTGTCTTTGCATAAAGAAGATCTGATACAGTAGCCTTTGCTTCAATTATTTTCTTTTTATCAGGATAGTTATTGCCCTCATATTTATTAAGTAATTCATCATAATGGTCTTCTAGATTTTCAAATTTAGAAATAATAAAATCTACAAGTCCATCATCATCTTCTGGCACATCCATAAGGTCAAAGAAATCTCTTAAAAAGTCTCTTGCCTCTTTTATCTTTTGAATACTTATCATTTCACGTTTTTGAATCTTTGTTTTCCCTATTTCACTTCTCTTATATAAAAGTTCTGGAAGCCTCTCATCATCTGTTCTTATGGTTTCTCCACCGTATTTAACAATTACTTTTTGTTCATAGATTAATCTTGCAACTACAGCTGCAACATCTCTTTCTCGCCATCCATAAGGAATAGATGTGAATCTTTTCTGAACATCTGCCATATTGGTAGGAAGGTGTTGCTGGTTTTGAGCTATTAGGTAGGTTTCAATCTCAGTTGCTGCCTTTCTGTTGGACTCTAGTCCTGGCATTATACCATCATCTTCTCTTCCATCAAGAATCTTATAAATATCTTCATCTGAATCTGCATTTTTTGTAATCAAGTCAAGTTTATTATATACATTAGAAACTAGATACTCTAATGCTTCATCAATTTTAGCTTGTGGTGTTCCAGCTTTTACTGTAGTCCTATCTCCATTTATATAAAACTTTGCTTTCATAAAAGCCTCTTTAAGTTCCACTAAGGCATCCTCTTTAAAATGCTCAGCATCGTCTTGTTTACTTCTTATAATATCTTGCATTGATTTTGGAAGTTGTGGGATATTCTTCTTTCTTGCAAACTTATCTATTTTCATAGCATTTTCTATGAAGTTGTAGTATTCCGTATCTTCAAGTACCACAAGAACCTTGTTCTGAGATTCAGTCATCAGTCTAAGTTCCTGTTTATCTATTACGCTTGTTGCAATAGTAAGAATCTCTAGTTCCATTCCTCCAACTGGATTACCATAATTTACACCATCTACTTTTTTATCAAATTCAAAGTCATATTTCTTTTCATAACGGAATTTTTTTGTTGTATATATATTCCCAAAAATCATTTCAGAAATTTTTCTTGTAATCTCGCTTGGATCTACATATTCATCTCTGATTTCTCTTTCTACATCTTGCTCTGCATCAGTAAGAAAATTATATGTATCTCCTGTTCTTGCAATATAGTTCTGGTGAATAAGCCTATCTAGTGATTTTTGAATCTTGTTTCTTTCATCAATCTTATCCACTCTTATATCTTCAGCCATCATAATTATAATATTATCAAGATTTGCAGGTATATCTTCCACATACCTAATCATGTAAAGAAGCTTCAAGACATTAACATCTATAGGTTCAAGACCCTTATCATCTCTTGCTGCTCTTTCTGCTCTTTCTATTACTCTTCTAATTGAACTATCAAGAAAAGTATGAACTGTGTCATAAAACATCCAAAAAGGAATTATTGCATACTCATCCCTATCCTGAACCCTTTGTGCAGCTTCCTGAAAGCCAGAAAGCATAGATCTTTCTCCACCTGATAAATGCTTTCCTGCATTACCATGTTTTCTAATTTCAGAAAATACCTTCTGCATGAGAATAAACTGATATGGCACAAAGGGAAAGTTTACAGAGAATTCTCCTGGTCCTTCAAAACCTCTTATATCTCCAACTGCTTCTCTAAATTTAAAGAGATTGTCCATAACACTTTTCTGTTTGTCATAAACATCTTCAAGATAGGCTTTGGACTCATTATTTTTCTTTAGAATTCTCTTTTGAATAACCTCATCTGCTGATGATGAAGAAAGTGAAAGCCTTGTCTTGAATCTTGCCTGGATTCTTGAAAATTCGTCTGCCCTTGTTCTAATTATTTCATCTAGAGCTTCTTGCCCAGTACACATTACCCAGACTTTTCCCATACATTCAGAGCCTATCTTTTCAACTAAAGATTGAAGATTAAGGAGCATATCAGTATCAGCACCTACATACTGTCCCACCTCATCAATCATGAAAAGAAGCCTATAATTATCTGGCTTACTATCAACATACTCTTTTATTTCAGACACAAGCTGTGCTATTGAAATATCAATTTCTTCAGAGGAGTCAAACCAGTTTCTCGCTGCTGTTTCACTCATACCAAGAACTTGCATAAGTGTTTCAACTACTTCATCTTCACAGAAGTCAAATACATCTCTTGAATCTATCCATGAATCACCGTTTTTTTCTTCAAAAACACGTCTAAATTCTTCTGTTTTTCCTCTCCTATCAACATATTGTTCAAGTTTTGCAACTTTAAGATTTTCACCATAAAATCCAAGGTGTTTATAAAACATCTTGGCAAATACCCTTAAAACTGCTGTCTTGTTTTTTTCCATAGGCCCTTCTATATCAATATTAAATAGAATTGTTTCTGTAGGAGCCTGTGTTGATTTATCAATCAGCATAAATGTTGCTAAATCATCCGTAAATTTTTCTCTGAATCTCTCTACAGTCTTAATTCCATTTACTTCTTTATTTTCTAAAATGTATGAAAGGATTTTCAAGAAGTGAGATTTACCGCTTCCAAAGAATCCAGAAATCCATACACCTGTATCAGCAGTCGGTCTATCAAAAGAATCTGAATAGTAATTAAAAAAACTTATAAAGTGTTTCTTAAGTTCCCTTGTAATAACATATTCTGAAAGTTCCTGTTCTATTATACCTTCCGTATCTTGATCAACTTTGATAACACCATTTATCTCTCTATTGATGTCATCATAAAACATATTTTGTATTCTCAATTATATTCCCTCCCACTTCCTAAATTATATTAAATGCCCTATAGTACTCATTTGGTGTAAATTCATTAAATAATATTACCGATCTGCCATTAAAACTTCCTGGATAAAGAACAACTATAGGAATGTCATCAAATCCTGTCTGTAATTCTTCTAAAAGAGAATGAACTCTCATAAATGGATATACTTCTCCTACTCCTGTAAGTAAAAGAACATCTCCTTTTTCATGTGGTTCATACTGCATTTTTTCTGCAAAAGCTTTTGTTGTTGAAAACTTTAATATCCTATCTTTAAGGTAGTCGCTTCCTTTTTTTTCTTCCATATCTGGAATCTTCTTAATAATATTTTTTTCCTCACATATTTCCAAAAACACATGATAAAGATTATGACAAATAAGATTACATTCCAGGGAATTATCGTTTTCAAGTTGTTTTGTAAAATGCCTTACTGCCATTTCATCCTTAGGTTCATAGCAGAACATTCTTATATTAACTTCATTGCTCAGTCCTTTCCCTGTTAGAAAGTCTTGATCTTGAATTAAGTTTCTTAATCTATCTAGTTTTTCGTTTATATTGCTCACTCTGCTACACTCCTTTACTCAAAATAATTGAAAGCTGGAAGACAAGTTGCATCTCCATTTTCAATTATTTTATCTTTTAATTTATAGTCTAAAAGCACTTCATTAAGACTCTTAGAATTCGTTTTATCTATGTATCCGTTTTCTTTTAAAAGACTTCCTAATACAGACTTAAGCTTGTTAATTGTTGAGTCACTCCAACTTGCTACAGTATCATTCTGTTCTTGAAGTCTAGTGAAAAATACATTTAGATCCATTCTGCTATAGGAAAAATTACGGGTTCTGTATTTCTCTCCAATAACAGTAATCATAAACTCCCATATAAGTCTTGAATCTTTCATCATTGCATATAGACATACTTGTCTTGAAATATCTAAAGGTCTATTTATAATCCATGATACAAGCTCTTCATCTTCTAGAGCATTTAATCTTTTTATGCAAGCTCTTGCTCTCATTTTAAGACTTCTTTCTGTAGGATATTGATATAGATTTTCTTTAAATATTTTTTCTATAGCTTCTTTTTCGCTTAATCCTTCCTCAAGTAACTTTGCAGTTATTTTCATTTCATAATACATAAAAGGTTCTCTTGTAAGGGAAGCTATATATGGTGTCTTACTATCCATAAAGTACCTCCTTATTTATCTTCATTTTCATGCTTTCTTTTTTTAGGGCTATAAGAAACTATATCTTCTATGCTGCATTCAAAGTAATCACAAATGCGGGCTAGAATTTCCATATTTACTGTCTCATTCTTACCTAGTTTTGCTACTGTGGTAGGACTCAATTCAACAGCTTTCTGGAACTCTGTCTTATTCATCTCTTCATCAATTAGAATCTTCCAAAGTTTATTGTAGCTGAATCCCATATATATCCTCCTTATTTATTTTCTATATATAATACTTCTATATGTTTGCGTAAATTATATCCATATTTAATTATATCATAATTATAGTTTTTTGAGTATACATAAGATTGAATAATTAGACACACAAAAAAAGGGACAGACCGAAGCCTGCCCATATCCAGTAGTTGCTTATGCTACTGTACTTATATCTCTCTATCCTTCTTCTTATCTCCCACTTTGTCTTGTAGTTTATCTACACCACCCTTTGCTACCTTATCCTTAAGTTTATTAAGTTTTTCAATAGTTGATTCTTTTTTACTATCTTCTTTATCTGTAATAGCATTTATTCTTTCAACATTCATTCCTTTTTTCTCTTCAGATAAATTTGCCTTAGTTGCTTCAACCCAATCTATAAAGTCTATATCATGAAAGGACTTCTCTAATGGATAGGAATCTGCAAAATCATAGTCCGCATCATACATAGCATTAGATAGGTCTGTATAGGCATTTACAAAGTCATCCATCTTATTAAAAAGCTCGTTTTCCTTACTTGATACTTCTACTGGTTCAATATCTTTTTCTTTACCAATTGTAATTTCATCTTCTAAATCATATATAAGCTCGTCAAAATAATCATTTATTAGATTTACCCCATCATTATGCATAAATCTATCGTAAAGCTCATCTAATAGGTCTGGATTATCTATTCCCGTTTCTATTGTAATCAAAGCTTTAACGAAACCCTCGTAGTCCTCATCTATCATCTTATTTATAGTATCTATTATCTGACTATCTTTCTTTTGAGGATAGCTATCAGAATAGTTGCCATGATTCCAAAAAAACTTTCCATTATCACCCTGTAAGCCATAAACCTCAACAAATTGTCTTCCATCAAATAAAATAGCATTGTCTTTATCTATATCCAAAACAATAGTTTCATCTGATAGAGCAGTTTTTATTTTATCTCCAACCTCAAGAGTAACTTTTTCCCTATCATAAATACTCTTATCTTCTTTAACAATTGACATTTGCCCTAGCTTATCTTGATAGCTCAGATTTTCACTTTGAAAACCACTAACTTCTTGTGAAAAAGATAGGGTTTTTTCTTTGCCAACTATAAAATGATCCAGAAATTCTATTTCAAAAATTTCAGTTACATTTTTTATCTTTTTAGTCATTTCTATATCTTCTCTGCTAGGAGTAGGATTGCCACTAGGATGATTATGAAATACTGCCATTCCCTTTACATCCTGATAATTAAATAGAGTCCTAGCTATAATTTTTAAATCTACTATTGCAGCATCAGTAGCTCCTTTAAAAACCTCTTCTGCTCCAATAATCTTTTCATTACTATCATAGATTAGGATACCAAAAATTTCTTGTTGATGGTGTTGAAATCCTATTTTTAAAACTTCCTTTATTTCTTCTGCATTTTCTACCACATTTAAATCTATAAGTTCATTACTAGCAAAATAGCTTGTAAAATCTTCATACTTATCCTTAAGGCTATAATCCTTTTCTCCATAAGCATTTTCTGAATCGCTGGCTATTTCATAGGTCTTAGTCGAATAGTAGCTTCTTCCTGCTACCTTTGATATGAAACTATTATTTTCTTTATTGTAGCCAATAGTATCTATAATCTTCATTCCTATTTTTTCAAAATATTCTTTAGTTTCCTCTATTCTTTTATTAGGAGTATCATTAGAAAAGGCTAGAAATACACTATTAGCTCCTGCCATTAAGCCCTCTCTTAAGGCCTCTTTTATGCTGTTTTTCCAACTTAGTCTAGTTCTCTTAAGATGAACAGGATGGTTTTTTGTATTTGCAAAAATAATAGTCCCAGTATCTTTAGTAGGTAAAGTTGTTGACTTTACATAGTCTACAAAGGTATCAGGACTATTTATTGCTTGTCTACTATTTTTAATATTAGCTCTAGCATAATCTAGGAATTCTATAAGAGGTTTTATTTCATCATTTTGATTTTTTATTTTTTCATAAAGTTCTTCCTTGCTATTACAATTAAATTCTTTATACAAATTATTTTTCATTCCAATCCACCTCCTCATCAAGATTTGTAAGATGAGGTTTGAATAATTCTTTTATTTCCTTAACTTTTTCATCCTCTGGATTTTCTCTAATATATGCCATCATTTCACTATGGCTATTAAGACCAAAGTATTGGAGCAATCTATTTTTGTTTTTTCTGTTAAGCATAAAACTCCTCCTTATAGTTTTTATTCTTATTTGTTTTAAACCCTTAGTTTGCTATTTTCCCAAAAAGTTAAGCTCCGAGTTTCCTCAGAGCTTTTTATCAGGACATCAGGAGGCTACACCCCCTGATAACCCCTGTGGACTTCGTTTTTTATGAATTCATAGAATTCACCAAAAATCAAAGTAGTATATTATCTTGCACCCTTATTCTTTTCTTTATCTTTCTCATCCAGTAATGGGCTTGTTTCTTCTTTAATTTTGGCTTTAAATTTTTCAAGTTGCCCAAGTGTAGATTCCTTATCATCCTTCTTAAGGCCATCAACATCATAAGTTGATTCAAAATAATTACTACTTCTAAAGTCATTATCATACCTATCTGGAATTCCATCATTATCTAGGTCTTTTGAAAGTGAAATCTAAAAGAATAACAGGACCGGGCGCAAGACCAAAGCACGAGTATCTTCAACCAAGTAATATTAAGAAGATACATAAACTGCTCAATAGCTGTTTTAACCAAGGTCTCAAGTGGGAGGTCATACCGAAGAACCCTTGCACCTATGCGGTCATTCCGAGATGTGAATCAAATGAGCGAAAAATTTGGGATGTTGATACGCTATTCAAAGCTATTGAACTATGTGATGATGAGGTCTTGAAACTTGCACTTAACCTTGCATTTAGCTGTTGCTTGCGTATGGGAGAAATGCTTGCACTAACTTGGGACTGCATCGACATTTCCAAGGAGAGTATAAGAAACGGCACAGCATACATTTATGTAAAGAAAGAACTTCAGCGTGTTGATTTAGAAGCACTCAAAACCATCGGTGATAAAGATGTACTCTTTCAATTTCCAGCAACAATGACGAGAAACACCACTACCTTGGTTTTGAAAACTCCAAAAACAAAAAGTAGCGTGAGAAAAATATTTCTTCCAAAGACAGAGGCAGAACATCGAGCATTAACGGCTCCAGAGCAGCCGCCTGCTGCAAAACCTGCTCCTTTTCGCCGCGT
>ENA-UOOK01004294-UOOK01004294.1-fermentation-metagenome-genome-assembly--contig:-NODE-4294-length-15415-cov-18.448763_pt1 | contig 15415 bp, 20 predicted proteins | sample MGYA00245777_ERZ724023 | MGnify/ENA primary metagenome ERZ724023 (study PRJEB28704, sample SAMN03018312) | fermentation metagenome | biome: anthropogenic terrestrial biome; feature: soil...
TTCTACATCAATTCACAACCCAATTTTTATTTTTTCTTGTCGCATTTAGGCTATCAAAAATACAAATTCTACATCAATTCACAACAAGTAGTAAATCCTTATGGCTATTCACATAGCTATCAAAAATATAAATTCTACATCAATTCACAACCGTAACACAAAATTAACACATTTATTTGTGCTATCAAAAAAACTAATTTTACATCAATTCACAACTATCAACTGCAATATAACTGCAAATATTAAGTATTTATATATATTATTCAAGAAATATTGCTTCTTCAATTTTAAGACGAAAAGATTTATTTGTTATTGATATTCCCATTCTTTGATAAAGGCTACCAACAATATAATTAAAGTTAGTTGTATAATGAATAGAGTCATCGTTAAGTGCAACTGGCTTCCCAATATCAAAATTAGCATTTTCAATAGTAATTATATCTCCTTCATTATATAAAGCCACAATTCCATTAATATTAGCAGTTGATTTACTAACTCCAAATGCTGGCAAGAGAATTCCACCAGTTGCCTTAGCTATCACACCTTTTCCATCATTATTAATTGCTATAGGATTATTAATAATTACAGCTTCGGCTAATGTAACGGTAAATTCATCGGAATTACTCCCATTATAACCAGTGTTCACTGTATTACCACCGACATTATTTAATCTATTTCGTAAATGTGGTGATAACATAGATTCAGTTATTGAACTGCTTCTGATTAAATCTTTGCTTGGCATAAATTATTCTCCATCTTTAACTGAGGTTTCAGGATATAATATTAACTTAACTACTTCTTTACTATCATCGAGTTCTATACTTATTGGTCTCCAATATTTATATTGAGTTCCCCAATATGAGCCAAAGCTTGTCCAGTCTATTTGATACACGCTGTTTAAATTCCACCAATGGAATCCATTCGTCATATTTTCAGGAACTTCAAGAAATTTATCATAATTTACTTCAATTGTAATCTCATGCTGATTATCGTTTCCATATATATTTAACAATAGCTTGGCAACATATCTGGGATATCCACCAGCATTTTCGCTATTTTGGATAGTATAAATAAGTTCTGACGGTCCCACATTCACTCTCTCAGCTTCTCTGTAGTATTTTGCAATAGTAGCTTGAGTTGGGTATATATTCGGATTTTTATTTGATTCGTCGCCATCTCCTAACCATATATCCATATTTTCGTGCATAAGCACAGGAAATTTATTACCATTGTTCAATTGATCATAAGCAGATAGAGTTCCAGCTTGATGTATTCTATATAAACCACAATGAAGAATCTGGGGATTAGAATGAAATATCACATCTTTAAAATCATCTTCGTTTCTTTTATAAACAATGTGTAATGGATTAGTATAAAAAGTAATTGGGATAGTATATTCGCTTTCATTTCTTGTCCCTAATTTTGTAAATTCATATTTATCAGTATCTGTGAAATCGCCACCTTGATGACGTTCTGGAAGAGATTTCTTTAGTCCCTCCATAACATTTTCTAATTTAACCATAGGAGAAATCTTTAACAATCCACCTAAAATAATCATATTAAAAACTTTAGGGTTATTCATTTTCACAGATTCGTCCATTGCATTCACCTTATAAACATTTATATCTTTTCTTGTTGGTAAGTGATGAATTCCATATCCGTCAAAAATTAGAGATCCTCCAGGTTTAACTCTATTTTCAAATTTGTCCATAGAAGGCTGATTGAGCACAATTACAACATCAAATTTATCAACTATAGGTGAACTGATAGGATCATCGCTCACAACCACTGTGACATTTGCTGTTCCTCCACGTTGTTCCGGTCCATAGGCAGGAAACCATGAGACTTCTTTGTCTTCCATTATTCCAGAATAGGCAAGAATCTTACCCATTGATAACACACCCTGACCTCCAAAACCAGCTATAACAATTTCTTGTAACATTATTCTCTTCTTTTAAATGTTTTTCAAATCTCCAATGGGATAAACTTTAAACATATTTTCCTCCATCCAACTGTTTGCATCCACTGGGGTCATTTTCCATCCAGCATTACAAGTTGAAACAATTTCAACAATCGAAGTGCCTTTTCCGGCCATTGAGTTTTCGAATGCTAATCTAATGTATCTTTTAGCTTTTTTAACTGCAGCGGCTGTATGAACACTTTGGCGTGAAGCCAAACATACTCCGTCGAGTAAAGCTAAAATATCTAATATTTTCAATGGATTTCCCATAGTTTGTACATCACGCCCATCTGGAGAAGTAGATGTTACCATATTATCCAGAGTAGTTGGAGCCATCTGACCTCCGGTCATTCCATATATTCCATTATTGATAAATATAATGGCAATGTTTTCTCCTCTATTGCAAGCATGAATTGTTTCTGCCGTTCCAATAGCTGCAAGATCTCCATCTCCTTGGTATGTAAAAACCATTTTATCAGGACTCATTCTTTTTGCTGCTGTTGCTAAAGCAGGAGCTCTACCGTGTGCTGCTTCCATCCAGTCAATATCCAGATAATTATAGGCAAATACAGCACAACCTACTGGTGCTACACCAATTGTAGAATCTTGAATATTCATTTCATCAATAACTTCTGCAACAAGTTTATGAACAACACCATGAGAACATCCCGGACAATAATGCATGTGATTATCGTTCATCAAAACTGGTTTCTGATAAACCAAATTTTCAGGACTTACTATATCACTTTTATTCATTTTAGTTAGTTTTTTTCTTTGTAAACCGAAATAATATATAGCACAGAATGGTTAATCCTCCAAGAATCCAAGTCAATTTGAGATTACGCTCTGAGACGTAAAAGACAATGATTGTTGCAATCGCTCCAACAGCGAAAAGAACTAAAAACAATTTACGTAATTTTGGATCCATATCAGGAGTTTATCACTTTTTCTATTAAAGCTTCTAGTGTCGCTTCAGGTGTGGGCACCATTCCACCTAACCGGCCATAGTGTTCTACTTTTACTTTCCCGTTAACTGCTAAACGAACATCTTCAATCATTTGACCAGCATTCATTTCAACAGTAAGAATTCCTTTTACCTGATCTGCATATTTATTAATAATATCACTAGGAAATGGCCATAAAGTTATTGGACGCAACAATCCTACTTTATATCCTTGTTTTCTGGCCAGTTCAATTACCTTGAGACAAATTCTAGCAGTTGAACCAAAAGCAACTAATAGGTAATCTGCATCTTCACACATTATTTCATCATACCTAACTTCGTTCTTTTCAATTTCACGATATTTGGCTTGAATCCTCAAATTGTTTTCTTCCATTTTTACAGGATCCAATTCCAATGAAGTAATAATGTTTGGTTTTCTTTCAGGTGTTTTACCAAGTGTTGCCCATGGGCATTGTTCTCTAATTTCCTGTTCTGTTCTTCGACGTTGTGGCGCAGGCAGTTTTACCTTTTCCATCATTTGACCGATTACACCATCAGACAAAATCATTGCAGGATTACGGTATTTAAATGCCAGTTCAAAACCTAGAGAAACAAAATCCGCCATTTCTTGTACTGAATTCGGCGCGAGTGTAATCAATTTATAATCACCATGTCCTCCACCTTTAACAGTCTGAAAATAATCAGCTTGAGATGGTTGTATTGTTCCTAATCCAGGACCTCCTCTTTGTACATTTACTAATAAGCACGGTAATTCAGCACCTGCAAGATAGGATATCCCTTCTTGTTTTAGACTTATTCCTGTACTTGATGAAGATGTCATTGAGTATTTTCCACATGCAGCTCCTCCATATACCATATTAATAGCAGCTACTTCACTTTCAGCCTGTAAAACCACCATTCCGGTAGTTTTCCATGGTGCTGCGGCCATTAAAGTCTCAATAATTTCTGATTGAGGAGTAATGGGATATCCGAAATACCCATCAACACCATAATTGACTGCAGCATAAGCTATTGCCTCATTCCCTTTAAGCAGAGATATTTCTTCTGACATAATATTTTCTTTTATTAATGTGATTGTACAGAATATTTTTCAATCTTACTATCCAAGTTTTTTCTTGTAAACAGTTAAACATCCATCGGGACATACTGTTCCGCAATTTGCACAGCCAATACAATCATCTGGATTTTTCATATATACGAAGTGATACCCTCTATCATTCACTTCACGTGGTTGAAGTTCTAATACATTTGTTGGACAAGCAACCACACATAAATTACAACCTTTGCAACGTTGTGTGTTTACTTCTACATATCCTATTACTTTTGCCATTCCTAAATAAGGATTAATTGATAATACACAAATATAAGTAGAGTTTTATATTGAATCAAATTTGTAATGTTAATATTTATTCAATTAAATTAGAAACAAGAAGGTCTGGAAAATTGAATTTACAACATATTTAGGTGATTTTCTTATAATTAGAAAGACATAAAGGCAATTTTATACTATTCTATTACAAAACAATGAGCCATTGAAAAAATCTATTATTTTGAATAATAACGAATAAATAATCGATTACCAAACAGAATCGACATCTTTATATGGTGATTTAAGTAATTATATTTTACTTATCAATTGAGTTCATAAAGTATGAGAGTATATACTTTTACTTAATTTAATATAAAGCTCTTTTATTGCGTCGTCTTTTAATAAACTTATGTGTTTCTGAATAACATTTTCATCGAAACGAACAGCTGGGCCAGTTTGAGCTAATTGAGGCGAAAGCTCCATTACTTTATTTGCAGTTTCGTTGATAAGCGGTTTTAGTACATCAAAACTAAGACCTTGATCTTTTAAAATATCTGAAGCCAATACATACATATGATTTGTAAAATTACATGCAAAAACTGCAGCCAAATGAAGATATTTTCTGTTATCGCTTGACAAAAATTGAAAATGACCAGAAACACTTTTTGCAATTTCTTCCAAACACTCAGATGCTATACTATCATTTGCTTCAATAAAAACAGGGATTTGATAAAAATCAATCTTCCTGTTTTTATTAAATGTCTGTAAAGGATAAAAAACACCATAGTTTTCTTTTCGTCCATCAAACACATTCATAGAAATTGCTCCGGCAGTGTGAGCTAAAACACCATTTGTTGGAGGAAGGTTTTGGATAAGTTGACCAAGAATATCATCTTTTACTGAAAATAAATATAAATCAGCATCTTGATAAATATGTTTTATATCATTCGTGTATTCTGCTCCTAATTTTTCAGCTAATAGTTTTGCATTTTCAATTGACTGACTGAATACTTGTATAATTGAATGACCTACTTCTTTTAGGCATAATGATAATTGAGTAGCCAAATTACCTGATCCGATAAATATTATTTTCATTTACATAATTGGTTTAATTATTCTGAATCATTTGAACCTAGTTCATATTTACCAATATGCATTTTTTCCCATAACAATGAATCAACATCATGTGGAGAACGAGGTTTTTGACTCTTTCCGAATGAAACAATACTTAATACTTCCAATGGCATTGGTATATTTAGTAAATCATTTAAATGCTCTCCCGAAGTGATCGTTTCAGAAAAATTTCGATTCCTTACTTGCACCCAACAACTTTTTATCCCAATATCTTCTGCTTGCATTTGCATTGCAAATGATGCAATTGATGCATCTTCAATCCAAACGTCACTCAACAATGGATTCCCTATCACTACTATTGCCAATGCTGCATTTGCAATAAATTTTCCACTCTCTGGTTTACACATTGAGAGTTTTTGAAGCATCTCTTTCTCTTCAATTATTATGAATTCCCAAGAGTGACTATTTTTAGAAGTTGGCGACAATAATGCTGCTTGTAAAATCAATTCAGTTTCTTCTGGCGACAAAAGTTCTTCAGAATATTTACGAACACTTCTTCTACTAATCAACAAATTTGCTATATGACTCATTTTTAATCTCTTTAATAAATAAACAATAAAACACAATGACTAATCGGAAGAATCATCGATTAAAAGATATGTAAAAAATCCTATTACAGCTGCCGCTCCAAGAATTATCGACCATTTTGGAAGCTTCTTTTTATTACATGATTTACCTTCGGATTTGTTTTTTACCGGTGTTACAGAATTCAAGATCTTATTGTCAATCAATTTAGCTTTTTCTTCATCATTTACCTTATGTAGCTCGGATATAACTAAATCTTCTTTTTCAAGTAATTCAATATCCCTTTCAAAATCTGTCTGCATTGGCAAATCAAGATCAATTCCTTCTGCGAGTAATGTTTTCTCAAATTGAGCAAAGGGTTTGTTTACTAGATTACTCAACACTGGATCAGATATAAAACTGACGTTATATTCTGAATGAATTTCTTTATTATTATAAGTTCTATCATTAGGGTTTAATTGAATCTTTGTTAGTTTAAACGTTCCGAAATTATTTATTTTAATAGATTCGTCTATTGAAAGCGATTCAAATATTATTTCGAACAATTTATTTACAAAAGCCTCTGATTCCTCATTTGAAATATGGACTTTTGAGGCAATAAGATTTGCAATCTCTGAAAGAGTTAAATTATTCATAGTCATCTCCTTTCACTAATCTATTATTCAACATTATGTCGGGAATAAAAACCGCAACAACTTCTGGTGGAACAAGATAACGCGCTTGCGTGATTGGGTCTAATGAAATGTGTTCTTCATTTTTTAAAGTTTCAAAAACTCCGACACCATCGATTGAAATCTGAATATTATTGACTAATTGCTCATTCATTACTGTAACCATTGACTCCAGAACTTCAGTAGCTTTTGCATGATCCCAATCGAGTCTTTCCGCAAGCTTATCAATTAATTCTTCGTGTGTCATATTACTCCATATTTATCTTTTTATCTATATCTAATAATCAGCTAATGGTTATTTAGTACAATAGAACGTTGATTCAAAATTATTCAATTGAAGCTTCTAAATCAAAAGGAAGAGCATTAATAATCTTTGCATTATAAAACTCACCGATAGATAATTGTTTGCTTTTATTGATTAAAACCTCTCCATCCACTTCAGGTGAATCAAATTCAGTTCTACCTATATAATATTCAGGATCTTCTCTATCGATAACAACTTTAAGACTTTTACCAACTTTCAAATCATTAATAGACAACGAAATATTTTCCTGAATATCCATCAACTCATTCATCCGTTGTTGTTTTACTTTAGCTGGTACATTATCTGAGTAATTTTTATCACTATAAGTTCCTTCTTCATGTGAATAAGGAAATGCACCCAGACGCTCAAATTTGGTTTGCTTTACAAAATCAATCAATTCCTCAAAATCTTGTTCAGTTTCATCAGGATGTCCAACCATCAAAGTTGTTCTTAGATGAATTTCTGGAACTTCTTCTCTAAATTTCGTTATTAAATCGATGGTTTCTTGTTTAGTAATATTTCGTCTCATTTTCGTCAACATATGATCACTAACATGCTGTAAAGCGATATCCAAATAATTACAAACATTTGTTCGCTCTCGCATTACTCGCAATAGATCATTGGGAAAATGTGCCGGATAAGCATAATGTAAACGAATCCATTCTACTCCAGGAACATCGGATACATGTTCAACCAATTCAGGTAATTTCATCGATTTATATAAATCCAATCCATAGTATGTCAAGTCTTGAGCTATAAATTGAAATTCTTTTACACCATTAGCAACCAAATTACGTACTTCGCATACTATATCCTCAATACTACGTGATCTATATTTTCCTGTAATCAAAGGAATTGAACAGTAAGAGCAAGTTCTGTCGCATCCTTCTGCTATTTTTAAATATGCATAATGAGATGGTGTTGATAAAGATCGTTCAAATTCCAAATCCTTATAATAGGATTTACCTAAGTCTGACATCAAGTTTTTCCAGCCAAATTTACCATAAAACTTGTCCACTTCAGGGATTTCTTCATTTAATTCACGCATATATCGCTCAGAAAGGCACCCCATAACAAAAAGCTTTTTCACTTTATTTGTTTTTTTTGCCTCTGCAAAAGCCAATATAGTATTTATAGACTCCTCCTTTGCATCATTTATAAAACCACATGTGTTTATGACCACAATGTCTCCTTGTGGAGTTTGGGGATCATGTTCCACTGTATAACCATTAGCAACAAGCTGTTTCATAAGAAGTTCAGAATCCACTAAATTCTTAGAACAACCTAAAGTAATGACATCTATTTTATTTTTCATTTAATATGTTTCAAATGTTATTTTCCAAATAAAGAATCGACAAATTCCTTACGGTTGAAAACTTGTAAATCGTTGAGACCTTCTCCCAATCCAATATATTTTACTGGAATCTTAAACTGATCAGAAATACCTATTACAACTCCACCTTTTGCTGTTCCATCTAATTTTGTGATCGCCATTGAAGTAACTTCAGTTGCAGCAGTAAATTGTTTTGCTTGTTCAAAAGCATTCTGCCCTGTCGACCCATCAAGAATCAACAGAACCTCATCAGGCTTACCGTCAACTACTTTACTCATTACATTCTTAATTTTGGAGAGCTCATTCATCAGCCCAATTTTATTATGAAGTCTACCAGCGGTATCAATAATAACCACATCTGCACCATTTGCTTTTGCAGAACTTACAGAGTCATAGGCAACAGAAGCAGGATCAGATCCCATTTTTTGTTTAATAACAGGTACACCAACTCTTTGACCCCAAATATCGAGTTGTTCAATAGCAGCAGCACGAAACGTATCAGCAGCTCCAAGATAAACTGAATATCCCTTTTCCTTAAATTGATATGCTAATTTACCAATAGTAGTAGTTTTCCCTACACCATTTACCCCAACAACCATTATAACATAAGGTTTTATTACACCTGCTGGTAAGCTAAAATCATCTAAATCTTCACTATTATTTTCAATAAGTAGATTTGCTATTTCTTCACGTAGAATAATTGAAAGTTCATCTGTTCCAATATATTTATCGCGCAATACGCGATTTTCAATCCTTTGAATGATTTTTAATGTAGTATCCACTCCAACATCAGACGTAACCAAAATCTCTTCCAGTTCATCTAATACATCATCATCAACTTTAGATTTACCGGCAACCGCATGTGACAATTTGGAAAAGAAACTTCCTTTAGTTTTTTCTAAACCTCTGTCAAGTGTTTCCTTTTTTCCTTTAGTGAATAAATCAAACAAACCCATGAATTCTTGAATTTTAACAATTAGTAAAATAACCAGTTCTCCTGGTAATGCAAAGCTACAAAATAGAAAATAAAAAACTTCCCCACGTTTTGACGCAGGGAAGCTTTTAAATATTTTTAACTAAATTATTTCGAAAAATAATCTTTTACTTGATCATTTGGAATCATTTCTTCGTGAAATGAATAAGCTCCAGTTTTGGGCGATTTAACCATTTTAATTACTTTGGTATGTGTACGCCCTATAGATGCGCTTTTATCACGGAACCCAGCGACTGCTTTTTTTGCCATATTATAATCCTATTTTTACTTTATTTCTTTATGTACTGTCATTTTCTTAAGAATCGGATTGTATTTTTTCAATTCGAGTCTTTCGGGTGTATTTTTTCTGTTCTTTGTAGTGATATATCTTGAAGTACCAGCCATACCACTTTCTTTATGTTCTGTACATTCCAGAATTACCTGAACCCTATTTCCTTTAGCTTTCTTTGCCATTTCTTATACTCTCCTATTTATTAAGCATTTAAATAACCTTTAGCTGCTGCTTTCTTCAACGCAGCATCTAATCCGATTTTATTAATCGTGCGCAATCCGGATGCTGAGACATTCAAACTAATCCAGCAATCCTCTTCAACCCAGTAGAATTTCTTTCTGAACAAATTCACGTTGAACTTACGTTTTGTCCTCACATTAGAGTGTGCAACGTTATTTCCAACCAGGGCTTTCTTTCCTGTTATTTGACAAATTTTTGACATTGTATCGTATATATTATTGTTTTTTCTTGTCGAATTAGGGCGCAAAATTAATCATATAAATTGAATATAACAAGTATTTTAGCAAAAAATCTTAGTGTAAAACACCATTAATTTCATATATTTACAATCTCTTTTCTATCTAATCAATTTGATTCTTTTTTTGTTTTAGTTTTTATAAAAGACTATACATTTATTATTTAGTTCTTTTTTTGAAAATTGAGACTTAAACTTAAATATATTTGATCAAAAAAACTTAGTGCGGCTCTTCGTAAGTTCTTTTTTAATTCCTGAGAATCTGATTGCATATTTATTGCTTCATCTGTTATCATTTCTTCTGCAGAATATGTTACTGGAAAAAACGAATTGCTCTTATTCCTATCATCTTGAAAAGTGATATCTCGAAAAACCAAAACACATCCAGCATTAGTAATTGAAGCATCGAATCGATAGTTCATCGAAATCTTCTCATTAACTTTTTGGCTATTTTCAGTAAGTAACAATTCTGTTTTAGAACTTACTGTAACACTTTGATTTTTTTCATCAAATCTTATACTTGATAATTTGGGGTTATTTGCATAGTTCTCTTTGCCCCACTTATTTAAAAGAGCATATTGTTGAATAGTAGACATTTCTTGTTCTACATGAATAAATTGTTGAAAAACTACTTTCCCATTAACAACAGGTACCTTTGTAAATACTGGTTGATTCTGTTGCTGTGAATAAGTAAAAGAAACCCATCCAACTAAAATCATTAGTAATATTATACTATAAATTCTTTTCATTATATATATGATAATTATTTTTTGAATTATTGAATTCTACATCTTAGACAACAAAAATACAAGAAAGATTAAACTAGTACAAAATTGAAGAATAAAATTACTCAATTTTATTTTATTTATCGCATAAAATCTATTACTTTTGCAAACTATTATTCAATGTAACAACTATTAAGAAGAATAACATGTCAAAAAAAGTAGAACCGGTTAAAACTACAGAAGAAAAATTTGAGGATGTTGGAGAGAAACTAGCCACATCAGAACAATTTTTTGAGAATAATCAAAAGCCAATATTGTATACGATTGCAGCAATTGTTGTTGTTATAGGTATTATTTTAGCTTACCACTATTTATATAAAATACCTCGCAATGAAAAAGCACAAGTTGCAATATTCAAAGGAGAGGGATATTTTCTTAATGGAGAAGATTCTGTCGCATTATTTGGCAATAATAATGATTATGCCGGTTTTGAATCGGTTATTAAAGAATATAAAGGTACTAAAACTGCTGACCTTGCCCATGCATATGCCGGGATTAGTTATAGTCGAATTGGCAATAATGAAAAAGCTTTAGAACATTTAAAGAAATTCAAGGGAGGCGATTTGCTAGTAACTCCTGCAATATCAGGTGCAATTGGTGATATATATATGAACTTGGGGCAAACAGAAGAAGCTATCAAACAATTCAATAAAGCAGCCAAAGATGCAGACAATGAAATGCTAAGTCCAATATATTTCAAAAAAGCAGGTCTTGCATATTTAAGTGCAAAGAACTATGATAAAACTATTGAGACATTTGAAGTAATTAAAGATAAGTATTTAAGTTCACCAGAAGGTCAAGAAGCTGACAAATATATTGAACAAGCTAAATTACTAGGTGGAAAAACCAACAAATAATGGCTACAGCTTTTCACAATCTTTCTTCCTACAATCCTGAAACTGTACCAAATGGTTCAAATTGGAAAATAGGAATTGTTATTTCTGAATGGAATTCTTCTATTACAGAGAAACTATTGGAAGGTGCTTGCAATACCTGTAAAGAATTCGGAGTGCTTGAGAATAACATCTTTATTGATTACGTTCCTGGAAGCTTTGAACTTACTTACGGTGCAAAAAATTTACTAGAAAAAACGGATGTAGATGCTGTTATAATTTTAGGATGTGTTATTCAGGGGGAAACACCACACTTTACTTTTGTATGTGAGGGAGTCACTCAAGGGATTACCACATTAAATTGTACATACAATGTTCCTGTAATTTTTGGATTATTAACAACCTCTACTCTCGAACAAGCTGAAGAAAGAGCTGGAGGAAAACTAGGAAATAAAGGTACTGAAGCGGCAATTACAGCATTAAAAATGATTGCTCTGAATAAAAAATAACGAATTTATTTGTATCTTTGTAAATAATTAGGGCAGTTACCAGAGTGGCCAAATGGGGCTGACTGTAACTCAGCTGGCTTAGCCTTCGGTGGTTCGAATCCATCACTGCCCACACCCCTTTCAGGATAAATCAGCAATGCTGAAATATCTGTGTAAAAGTGGTGAATTTGCGGAAGTAGCTCAGTTGATAGAGCATTAGCCTTCCAAGCTGAGGGTCGCGGGTTTGAGTCCCGTCTTCCGCTCTATAGCGTGTAAAAAACCTCCTGTCGGGAGGGATCCCGGCACTTGTTGGGAAGTGACGCTCTTATTGCCTATGTAGCTCAGAGGTAGAGCACTTCCTTGGTAAGGAAGAGGTCGCGGGTTCAACTCCCGCCATCGGCTCAATTACAAATGATCGGCATTTCGTCAAGATAAAGGAGTGTGCCTGTGTCTTGAGATTTACTGTTTACGACAATAGAGACGAAAATACAATTTTTATTTACACTAATTAATAGTACATTTTATGGCAAAAGAACATTTTAACCGGACGAAACCGCATGTAAACATCGGTACAATAGGTCACGTTGACCACGGTAAAACTACCTTAACGGCTGCAATCACAACCGTATTAGGTAAAAAAGGATTCTCGCAGGTTCGTTCGTTCGATTCAATCGACAACGCTCCAGAAGAGAAAGAGAGAGGTATAACCATTAATACTTCACACGTTGAATACGAAACTGAAAATCGTCACTATGCTCACGTTGACTGTCCCGGCCACGCCGACTATGTGAAGAACATGGTTACAGGTGCTGCCCAGATGGACGGTGCAATAATTGTAGTTGCAGCAACTGACGGTCCGATGCCCCAGACACGTGAGCACATCCTTTTGGCCCGTCAGGTAAACGTTCCCAGACTGGTTGTTTTTATGAACAAGGTTGACCTGGTTGACGACGAGGAGATGCTGGAATTGGTTGAAATGGAAATGCGAGAACTGCTCTCATTCTACAACTTCGACGGAGACAACACGCCCATTATCAGAGGTTCAGCACTTGGCGGTTTGAATGGCGAGCCCAAATGGGAAGAAAAGATCATGGAGTTAATGAACGCTGTTGACACTTGGATTCCACTGCCTCCGCGCGATGTGGACAAACCTTTCCTTATGCCGGTTGAAGACGTATTTTCTATCACCGGACGTGGAACCGTTGCTACAGGCCGTATAGAAACAGGTATTATTAAAACCGGCGAAGAGGTTCAGATTATCGGTCTTGGAGCAGAAGGCAGGAAATCTGTTGTTACAGGTGTGGAAATGTTCCGCAAGATTCTCGACGAAGGCCAGGCTGGTGACAACGTAGGGTTGCTACTCCGCGGCATCGAAAAAGATGAAATCAAGCGCGGTATGGTTCTCTCTCACCCGGGCAAGGTTAAACCTCACTCTAAATTCAAAGCTGAGGTATATATTCTGAAGAAAGAAGAAGGAGGACGTCATACTCCGTTCCACAACCATTACCGTCCTCAGTTCTATATACGCACACTCGACGTTACCGGAGAGATTCAGTTGCCCGAAGGCGTAGAAATGGTTATGCCGGGCGACAACGTAACCATCGAGGTAGATCTCATCTATCCTGTTGCATGTAACATTGGTCTTCGTTTCGCTATACGCGAAGGTGGCCGCACGGTTGGTGCAGGACAGATTACGGAGCTGATCGATTAATAACAACTGCTCTGCTGGCATCCGGCTTCCGGATTGTCAGAAGACAACAATAAAGCCCTGCCGGATAAATGTTTTCCGCAATGAAAAGCAAAGGCAGGGTTTATACGGGTCTAGCTCAGTCGGTAGAGCACTGGTCTCCAAAACCAGGTGTCGGGAGTTCGAGTCTCTCGACCCGTGCAAAACGATCCGAATTAAATGAAAAAAATAGTTGCATATCTTAAGGATTCTTATAATGAACTAGTTCACAAAGTATCCTGGCCATCCAGAGAAGAGCTTTCCGGTAGTACGGTAATTGTATTGATTGCTTCCCTTATAATTGCCCTGATTGTTTTCGGAATAGACTCTTTATTTGAGTGGATAGTTAAACTCCTGTACGGTATTTTATAATTCTGAAAAAAGAAACAATGACTGAAGAGAGAAAAAAATGGTACGTTTTGCGTGCTGTTAGTGGAAAAGAAAACAAAGTCAAAGAGTATCTTGAGTCAGAAATGAAAAAAACCGATTTAGGAAAGTACGTTTCTCAAGTTCTCATCCCCACAGAAAAGACTTATACAATACGCAACGGAAAGAAAGTGATGAAAGAACGCGCTTATCTTCCCGGATACGTGCTTATTGAGGCTGAGCTGACCGGTGATGTGGTTCACGAACTTAAGAATATCAATTACGTAGCCGGCTTTTTGCCAAACACAGCCGATCCCCAGCCTTTACGGGATTCGGAGGTTAAACGTATCCTCGGCACAATGGATGAGCTGGAGGAAGCTGGAAACGAAATGGATGCCAAGTACTATGTCGGTGAAAATGTGAAAGTGATTGGCGGTCCTTTCAGCAGTTTCTCCGGTGTGGTTGAAGAGGTGAATGACGAGAGAAAGAAACTCAAAGTGATGGTCAAAATTTTCGGACGGAAACAACTCCTGGAGTTGAGTTATATGCAAGTAGAGAAAGAATAGTCAGATATTTGGTTACGCAGATTCTGTAAATTCTTCAAAGTGTTTCGAAAACCGTAATTAATTAAATCAAAAAAATGGCTAAAGAAGTTGCCGGACAACTAAAATTACAAATCAAAGGAGGAGCTGCAAATCCATCTCCCCCTGTAGGGCCTGCATTGGGTTCTAAAGGGATCAACATCATGGAGTTTTGCAAGCAATTCAATGCCAGAACTCAGGACAAAGCCGGTAAAGTGTTACCCGTGGTAATCACGTACTATACCGACAAGTCGTTTGATTTTATTGTTAAGACACCACCGGTTGCAATTCAGTTATTGGAAGTCAGCAAACAAAAAGGCGGTTCGGCAGAACCCAATCGTAAAAAGATTGCGGAAATAACCTGGGAACAGGTGAAAACCATTGCCGAAGAAAAAATGACCGATTTGAACTGCTTCACACTTGAATCAGCAATGAGAATGGTAGCCGGAACGGCTCGGAGCATGGGTATCACAGTAAAAGGAGAATTCCCTGAAATGATTAATAATTAAACTTCAGTTGAGATGAGTAAACTAACAAAAAATCAAAAGTTGGCTTTAAGCAAGATTGAAGTAGGGAAGGCCTATACACTGAAAGAAGCATCTGCATTGGTGAAGGAAATTACCAACACCAAGTTCGATGCCTCTGTGGATATCGATGTACGCCTCGGCGTAGATCCGCGAAAAGCCAACCAGATGG
>ENA-UOOK01004297-UOOK01004297.1-fermentation-metagenome-genome-assembly--contig:-NODE-4297-length-15407-cov-10.254429_pt1 | contig 15407 bp, 18 predicted proteins | sample MGYA00245777_ERZ724023 | MGnify/ENA primary metagenome ERZ724023 (study PRJEB28704, sample SAMN03018312) | fermentation metagenome | biome: anthropogenic terrestrial biome; feature: soil...
CATAACCAAGCTGTGTGCAGTTAACACGAATATTTCTGTTTGCATATTCAACAGCGAGGCACTTTGTAAGACCTACTAAAGCTGCCTTAGACATTGCATAAGCCGCTTCACCTGCATCAGCTACAATATCACCTGTTACAGAAGATGCTATTACAATGTTTCCTCCACCGTTTTTCAATAAGTATGGGATAGCTGCCTGACATGTATTCCATACGCCTTTGATATTAACGTTAATGTGTAAATCACGAATTTCATCTGTCATTTCCTCAAATGGTGCAAGTTTGCAAACTCCTGCATTACAACATACAACATTGATTTCTCCAAATTTTTCAACAGTTTTTGCTACTGCTGCCTTCATCTGTTCCTTATTGGATACGTCGCCAACGAAAGTGATGATCTCTGCATTGTACTCCTTGCGAAGTTTTTCTGCTGTCTTTTCAACATCCTTTGAAAGATCCACCATACAAAGTTTTGCGCCGTATTTTGCATAAATTATTGCAATACCCTCACCAAGTCCAGCTGCTGCGCCAGTAATAAGTGCTACTTTATTATCTAATTTAGCCATTTTAATTTCTCCTTTTTATGTTATTTTTAGGTATTTAGAAAATGCCTAGCCACATTTATTTAATGAGGCCTATAGTTTATTTAAAGTGGTATATGCTATCAACATACTTTTAAAATTTAGTTTGCCCTTTGAAACAGAAGCTAACCTCATTTTAGAAATCTACATTTAAAATTCTTTATTTCCATCCGGTGTTTCGATTATTACTTTTGACTTTTTCCATCTTACAAGTACCATCCACAGCCAAATTAATGCGCCAACACCCATGTATACACCAAACGAAATCCATGAACCTTTACCTTGACCAAGAGTACAGAAGAATGCAATCGAAATCATAATAATTGCAGCTAAGACACGTGTGAAGTTTCCACCCTTAACAACATTCTTATTATCATTGTACCACTCGCCATGCTTTCTATGAATTCTGATAGCAGAGATCATGGTCAGTGCATATGCACAAGCGCATCCAAATGACATCAGGTTGAAGAAATCATTCATAAATGTTGTCGAATTCTGAATCAAAATGAAGGTTAAGCTTATACATAGCAGTACAATGTTTGGAAGAATCGGCTGCTGATGTTTATTTACCTTTGTGAAAACCTCAGGCAGGAAATTCTTCTTACCCATAGAGTACATCATACGAACGGTTGACATCCAAAAACCAAGAATTGAAGCAGTCATTCCCATTAAAATTGAAATAAATCCGTAAATCAATGGCCAAACTTTCCAACCTAAAAGATTCTTCATTGCAGTAATTGTCATAAAACCGTTTTGAGCATCGCCTTTAAGTAAGTTATCAAAAGAGTCCAGTCCAGCCACGCAGAAGAAGAAGAATGTATAAATTGCTCCGCATGTAATTACAGAACCGCATATGGCTTTCTTGGTATTTGAAGTTGGGAAGTCGCCCTCCTCTACCATTTGAGGCACTGTTTCAAAACCAAAGAACGGAGTTATCAACAAGGCCATACCTATAACCCATCCGGGAATCCCCTTTGATGGACTTAAGTTAGTCTGAAACAAGTTTGTAAGGTTTGTAATACTCCAATGTCCCGAAAATAGCAGAAGTAAACCTGTAATTATGGTTGTACCAATATTTGCAAAAAGGCATGTCGCCTGTGCTTTTACAAGAAACTGAATATCTTGCATACTCATAATGAATACCAACACCAAAATAAGAATACCAATCAGCATGATATTTTTAAAAGTTAATCCCAAACCAAATGTACGGCTGATGAAAGTAGCAATAGCCATAACAACAGCAGGTGGAACTGAAATCCATGCAGCCATAATCAGCCAAGATGATAAAAAGCCGATATGTTTGTTAAAACCAACCGTATTGTAAATTAATTCACCTCCGGCTGTATGAAACAGCGGAGACAGTTCACTATATACAAGCGCAATTGGCAGAATTGCAAGTGTCATGAGACCGAACGCTAAGAATGTGCCGGCACCACAGTATGAGTAAAAGACAGAGTCCCAATAACTTACATAAGTAAAAATAGAACCTGTCGCTACCGTGTAAACGAAAATCAATGCCAGACTTTTTTGTAATCCATTTTTTTCTTTTCCATTAGTAGACATATTTTTCTACCTCCTTTTCATTTTCTACTTGATACTTTAGACTTTTAGGTACTTTCTAAAATCCCTACCGAAATTTATAACTACATCGGTCCCTCAACATGGGACGTTCTATAAATATTGCATTGTTCCTTTGTTGCGAGATAGATAAGGAAAGAATCGCCTAACCAATTCCTAATTATAGCCACATCATCAGGGAGAGTCAATCGAGTTATGCCATGATATTGTTAAATTTATAACCGATATGGACGATATGGTTAGATTATGCCCAATATGGTTAAATCTATGCCAAAATGCCTCACCTTCCAAAAACTTTATTGGCATCACTTTATTGCAGGGCAATATGTAAATATAAAAATTTTCGTAGAAGAAAAGCGTAGAGCAGAAAATGGCTCTGCACTTTGCGAAAGTGAGAGCCATTCTACCTATTTTTAAAGCTTATCCACTATATTTAATTTATCTTTTATCAAACGGGGTTTTATCTTTTCTTAAAAAGAATACAGATATTGTTCCAGGGCCTGCGTGACTGCCTATGGCCGCACCTATTTCCGCTTCCTCTATCTGTTTTATATTGAACTTTTCCTTTACAGCCTCTTCAAGTTCTCTCATAAACTTTGTATTTCTTGCATGGTCAAAACCAATAATTTGGTCTTCTATATTATAGCCTCTCTCTTCCATGGTCTCAACCATCTTCTTTATTGTCTGTTTTCCCCCCCTTGCCTTCTCATATGGAATTATGCATCCATCAGAAAACTGTAGTATTGGTTTTACTCCTAAAAGACTTCCAACTGCAGCCTGGGTTGTTGAAATCCTTCCTCCCCTTTTTAGCATCTCCAGTGATCCTACAGCAAATATATGTTCCATTCTATCTCTCATATATATTACTCTTTCAGTAATTTCCTCTACTGTTGCACCCGAGTTGGCCATCTTTGCAGCCTCAAGTACAATAAGTCCATATCCCATTGATGCAGCTTTAGAATCAATAACATGAACCTTTTCAGGGTTAACACTTTCTGCAGCAATACAAGCTGATTGATATGTGCCGCTAAGTCCTGATGAAAACATTATGGCAATTACTTCATAATCCTCATCTACAAGCTCCTTAAATTTCTTCATAAGCAAAGCTGGAGGAACTTGTGCAGTAACTGGCACAATATCTGGTTTTGCAATCATTTCATAAAACTCTGGTGGGGCTATATCATATCTATCTCTGTATGTAGTGCCTTCTATGGTAACGTAAATCGGTACAATCTCTATTCCATATTTTTGAGCGTATTCAATGTCTAAATCACAAGCTGTATCAGCGAGTATTTTTATTTTACTCATATATATATCTGGTTTCTAAAATCATAACATTAGGTAACATTTAATAATATTATGGTTTTTCATACTATATAAGCAAAATAGTATGGTGGTATCACAGGATTCTGTTTACCACAAAAACCAGTCAACCCTCCTTTCTTTTTCCATTTCGTGATTATATTAGCAAACTAATATATAATATACTTAATATTATCTCCCTAAATCATCTATAAATATTACTCTTCCTCTTCTCCCCATCCATCTGGGAATTCAGCGTTATGCCAAACATTTTGTACATCATCATCATCGTCTAATCTCTCAATCATTCTATCTACCTTTGTTGCTGATTCATTATCTAATTCTACAGTGTTACTAGGTATCATTGAGAGCTCTGCAGATGCTAGCTTTATACCATTATCTTCTAACTCTTTGACTACATTTGAAAAACTCTCTGGTGGAGTTATTATTTCATATATATCATTATCAGGTGTAAAATCGTCTGCTCCAGCATCAATTGAAAGCATCATAAGCTCTTCTTCGTCTAGGCCTTCTGATTTTTCAACTATTATAACACCTTTTCTCTCAAACATCCATGCTACGCATCCAGTAGTTCCAAGGCTTCCACCACTTCTTTCAAAAGCATGCCTTACATTTGATGCAGTTCTATTTCTATTATCAGTTAATGAACTTACTATGAATGCTACGCCGTTTGGACCATAACCCTCATACATTATTTCTTCATAATTTACATCGCCTAATTCCCCTGCGCCACGCTTTACTGCCCTGTTGATTGTATCCATAGGCATGTTTGCTGTTTTTGCTTTTGAAATAACATCCTTAAGTTTTGAATTGGTGTCAGGATTGCTTCCACCCTCTTTTGCTGCAACTAGTAATTCTCTACCTAACTTTGTAAATATTTTTCCCCTGGCAGCATCCGCCTTACCCTTTTTTGCCTGTATGTTATGCCACTTTGAATGTCCTGACATAAAAAATTACCCCCTAACATTAACATCTACGTTTATTAAATGTCCTTTTTTGTAAAGGTTTCGCAATAAATTATTGTTAATCTTAAAACATACCTTTTTTTATAAAATAATATAATGAAACCTTCCATTTTAATGTTATTAAAAAGTACATCGTTCAAGTTAATATTATATCATAAAAGTCCATACTTATCATTCTTTTTAATTCAGAGCCAAGCAACAAACAGTAATAGGAATATAAAATATACAAAATGAAAAGATTAATATTAATATCAATATAAAAAGTAGACGGTGATTATATGAAAAAAAATATGTCATTTACTAAAATAGCTTTAATAGGGGTATGTTCGGGATTTCTAAATGGGCTATTTGGCTCTGGAGGTGGGACGGTTTTGGTTCCTGCAATGGTATTTTTACTTGGTGTGGATGAACAAAAGGCCCATGCTACAGCTATATTTGTAATACTTCCTCTTTCAATTATAAGTTCTTTTATATATTTCAAAAATAATTTTGTAAATTGGCCACCCGCCTTAATTGTTTCAGCTGGTGGTATGATTGGTGCATATATTGGAGCAAAGCTTTTAAATAGGCTCACTCCTAGGGCTTTGAGAATAATATTTGGAGCATCAATGGTTGCTGCTGCCATAAGGATGGTGTTTTAATGCTGCTTTTTTTAATAAGTATACTTTCTGGAATAATAAGTGGTATGGGAATAGGTGGAGGTACAATATTAATCCCTGCGCTTACAATAATACTAAAATTAGATCAGCATATTGCCCAAAGTATAAATCTTATCTCTTTTATACCAATTGCATCTGTTGCAGTAATTACCCATTTTAAAAATAAAAATATAGATTTTAAGCTATCCCCCAAGCTAATAGTATCAGGTATTATAGGTGCAGTAGCAGGATCCATACTATCATCTTTTATGTCATCAGAGGTTTTAAGAAAACTATTTGCACTATTTTTATTCTTTATGGGAATTTACGAAATAACTTATAAGAAAGATAGAGAATAATTAAAATACCTCGTATACATCAAAATAATCATTTAAGTATTCAATTTTTGCGCTTCCATTTGTTATATCATATATTGCCTTTGTTATGTATTCAACATCATCATACTTAACTTTTAAAAACATCTTTACAACATCGGAATACTCAACATCTAAAATAGTTATTCCCATCCCCTGCATAGAGTTTTGAACCTTACCATAAAGCGTATAATCTAAAATTACGGACATCCTTTTATATATTGCCATATTGCATATTTTAGCCTTATGTATTCCCTCCCTTGCTGCTGACGAGTATGCCCTAATGAGTCCGCCTGCTCCTAATAGTATCCCCCCGAAGTATCTTGTTACCACGATGCATACATTTATAAGGTTCTCTTTTTTTATAACCTCTAGTACGGGAACTCCTGCCGTACCTTGAGGCTCTCCATCATCACTTGCTTTATTTATTTCAACTCCATCTTTTATAATATAAGCATAAACATTATGAGTTGCATTCTTGTTTTCTTCACTAATTTTTTTAATAAATTCTATTGCCTCACATTCATTGCCTACAGGTTTAACTGAGGCTATAAATTTAGATTTTCTTTCTATCATTTCATAGCTTGTTTCATTTAATACAGTTAAATATTCATTCATAACATTCTCCATATAATTTATTATTATAATAATTTATAATAATAATAATTAATATTTGATTATGTTTTAAAGGATAGCATATTCTCCCTAAAACTTAAAGGGAGTAGATTGCTCTACTCCCCAAGGATCTATGCTGTTACAAGCTCAGATAGCAAATCTTTTGATTTTTCGAAAGACAGCCTTACAAGGGCCTTATCTTGACTATAGGTAATTAGGTTCATTGCCTCATCTAGAGTAAAATAACCGCCATCTTTAAATCCTTCGTCCTTTGATACAGTAAATTCGTCGTCTAGTGCTCTCACAATATACCAGGTAATTCTATTACATACAGGCATTTTTCTAGTTACAGAAAAAAATTCGTAATTGGTCTGCCCTGCTGTAAAAATGATCTCGGCTGAAATTCCAGCTTCTATCTTTACCCTATCTACAGCAACCTCACTAGGCAGTCTCCCATTACGAATTAACCCCTTTGGTAAAACCCACTCGTCTTTTTCATTTTTTAGTAGAAATACCTTGTCGCCGTTGAATACCACCCCACCGGCGCAATTTCGAATCAGCATGATAAAGTGCCCCCTCTCATTTGTCTTATTTATATAATATATTATATTAAAAACTAATTCAAGAGTTTTTGGAATTGATTAATTTTTTTAACAATTTATTAATATTTCCGATTAATGTTAATACCATATTATTATTTTAGGCTTTTTTATAAAAACTATTCAAATTTTGGTGAAATAATTATATAATGTAAAGATTGGTGATTACTTTTCACCAATCAATATAATAATCATATTTATGGGGAAAAATAAGTATGCTGGAGGTGAGCAATGTGATTACAAAATACATGTCAATTACTGAAGTTGTTGAGAAATACCCTGAGACAGCTGATATATTCCAAAATTACGGTATGCACTGCTTTGGATGAATGGCCGCAATGTATGAAAATATAGAGCAGGGTGCTCTTGCCCACGGTTTTGATGTTGATAAATTAATAGAGGATTTAAATAAAGCTATATCCGAGAAATAAATTAGCTTTTCTACTAACTAAACAATAGCCAGTTAAATTTACTGGCTATTGTTTAGTTAATTTTTTTTGCATTTTAAATAAACGTCTTATCAATATTCACAGAGCTGCTTATCCCACATATTGGACACACAAAGATATGCTTACAAACATTTGGCCCCTCTCCATCTACCATATCAGTAATGCTATAGTTAAGATACGGACTATAATTGTCTAAATAATCCTGCATCCTCCCCTTATCCTCCATATCTAAGCCACACTTGCTGCACTTTTTTCTATACTCCATTAGCCCATTACACAACGGACACAAACCATCCACAACCTCACCCTCTTTATATTTTAAGTAACTGTTGGCTTTTAAACCGGATATGTTGGTTGACCTCCGCTGCTCCAAAATGCCTATTTTTCTCTAAAATAAGTAAAGCTGATAAAAATAGGCATTTAGGCCGCTGCTCCGGTAAACCAACATATCCTGAAATATAGCATTTCTTACCTCTTACTTCTTAACTCTTACTTTATATATATATTTCCCCATTCATCAACTTTTAAGTATTCCTTATTTCCATTATTTTAGTATCATATGTTTTTTAATTCCTAAGAATACTAAATATATAGCTGATTTTTCTGGGGGGATATAATGAATAGGAAAAGTTCATTTTTTTTATCTATTTTAATAATTCTATGTATATCAATTTGTTCAATTTTATATTTTTATAATAATGACGATATAAATAGCAAAAGCAATGATTATTTATATGGATATAGCAATTTTATTAATAAACAATCTAAAGTTTCCAAGGTTTATATTATACTTGTGGATGGATTAAGATATGACAAGGTAATGCCTAATATGGAAAACACGGTTAAATTAATATATGACAAAAAGGCATGCCTTCTAAAGGCAAGATTTGATGGCCCATCTAATTCTAGGCCTGGTTATGCTAGGATATTTACTGGCAGTCCAAACAATATAAATAAAATATGGAGAAATGATCAAAAGTCTTTGTGCCCCATACCAAGCATTTTTGAAATAGCGAAAAAAAATAGCCTCAAAACTGCTTGTTCATCTTATTTTTGGGTTGGTCAGCTATTTAACAAGGATTATGTAACAGATAAACTAAATGCAGATACCAGCCAAAGTATTCAATATACTTATCTTTATAGTAATGAAAAAGAAAAAGATTCTAAAGTTTTTGATATGGCGGCCAATATAATAAGGGATCATAATCCTAATATATGCCTTATACACCCCATGGAGGTTGATATTTCAGGTCATAGATATGGTTCCATATCTACTGCATATGACAAATCTGTATCTAATACAGATATTCTTATTGAGGAATTTCTAAAAAGTGTAGATCTAAAGGATACATTAGTTATGATAATTTCAGACCATGGCCATAGAGATGGCGGTGGTCATGGAGGAAAAAGCTCTTCAGAAGTAGATGTTCCAATTATATTAATTGGAGATATGGTAAAGGGCGGTATTTATGATATTGTAGTATCTCAAGAAGATATAGCTCCAACCATATGCGCCGTACTTGATATTCCATTCTCTGATTATATGACGGGTACAATAATAGATTTTCCTATTAAAAATGGAAGAACCATCTTTATGGGTAGAAATAATAGACTGTTTTTTAATCCATAAAAAAAAGTATTTGTTAGCATTTAAACAAAATGCTAACAAATACTTAATTACCAACTTCCGCTTGAGCCGCCTCCGCCAGAGCTTCCACCGCCAAAGCCGCCTCCGCCTCCTGAACTTCCGCCACCGAAGCCACCTCCGCCAAAGCCACCGCCTCCGCGGCCACCCCCATTGTATCTGTTGTTTGAAAGTATGGCTTTTAATATTCTCCATCTAAGAAATATACCATCAAACCCAAATAGCATAAGCAAAAGTATAAGAATTGGTTTAGCAGAGGAATTACCATCAGATTCATTTCCATCAGTATCATATATTGGTGGAGCTTCGCCAGATATATCAACATTGTATTCTTTTGCAACAGCCATACATAGCTTATAATACCCGTTTAAAACTCCTGTGTCATAATCATCATTTTTAAAATAAGGCAGTATATCATCTTCTTGTATTGTATAGGCTCTTGCATCAGGTACAGCCCCTTCAAGTCCATAACCCACCTCAATCCTCATTTTATGGTCTTCTTTAGCAACAAGAAATAGTATTCCATTATTTAATTTTTTATCTCCTATTCCCCAATCCCTGAAAAGTCCATTTGCGTAATCTTCAATAGTTACATCTTCTGGAAGAGAGTCTACAGTTACAACCGCTATTTCAGCCTTTGTTTTATCATATAGCTCCTGCCCTAGAGAAATTACTTTTTGCTCTGTTTCGCGATCCAAAATATTTGCAAAATCATTTACATACTTTTCATTAGTTGGAGATGGATATTTTACATTGCTTTTCCCATATGAAACAGTTAAAGGTAATAATAGTATTATCGCTGTTAGTAGAAAAAATCTTTTAAGATTTTTCATTTAAATTACCCCTTAAAATTTAACTTCTGGAGCCTTTTCGCTCCCTGGAGCAGCCTCGAAATATGGAACTTGTTCAAACCCAAACATTTTGGCAAATATATTAGTTGGAAATCTTTTAATCTGTGTATTATACTTTTTTGCAGATTCATTATAATCTCTTCTTGCAATGGCTATTCTATTTTCTGTACCTTCAAGCTCTGTTTGAAGCATTTTAAAGTTCTCATTAGCCTTTAAATCTGGATATTGCTCAACAACTACAAGAAGTTTTGATAATGCTTGTGTAAGCTCTCCATCAGCCTTTAAAGCTTCTTCAGTTGTTTTAGCTCCCGCCATTTTGCTTCTTGCATCAGCAATACTATCTATAACTTCGCTTTCATGAGCAGCGTAACCTTTTACAGTACTTACAAGGTTAGGTATTAAATCCGCTCTTCTTTGGAGATTAGTTTCTATATTACTTTGATTAGTTTTAACGTCTTCACTGGTTTTGACCATACCATTGTATTTTCCTGCTGTCCAAAATACTAATATAAGAATTACTGCAATTACTATTATCAATGATTTATTTTTTGTTTTCATGATTTTCCCCCCTTAATACTACTTATATATATAATATTGTACAATTATATCATATATATGTCTTTATTCAATGTATATAATTTCACTTTTCACAAGGTATTGAAATAACAAACTTAGGTCCTCCAAGGCTGCTTTGTTCAATACTTATAGTCCCTCCATGCTTTGTAATAATTGTATTTGCAATTGCAAGTCCAAGACCTGTTTGACCTTGGTTGTTACCTTTATAAAATCTTTTAAACATATTTTCTGCATCTGATTCATTCAACTTTTCTCCATCATTTTCTATTTCTATTACTGCGTTTCTCTTTTCTCTTAAAATATTTATTTGTATAATGCTTTTTGCATACCTTATACCATTTCCTACAATATTAATTATAACTTGAGATAATCTATCCTTATCTGCTATAGAGTATATTTCTTCCTCTTCATTTAATTTAATAATTATATCCCTCTTTAAAGTTAGACTTTTTACCCTATCTATGGTGTCTTTTATAATATCATTAATTAGTACCTTTTCAAAATTGTATATTTCATCCATACTTTCAAGCTTTGTGAGCATAATTATCTCATCTACAAGCCTTTTAAGCCTTTGGCTCTCATCAATTATTATATCAAGACTCTTATCTAAATCTTCATACTCTATTATTCCATCTTTAATAGCTTCAGCATATCCTTGTATAGACATAAGTGGAGTCTTTAATTCATGGGATATATTCTGCAAAAATAGCTTTTGCGAGTTATCATATTCCTTTATCTTTTGAGTCATTCTATCGAAGCTCTCGTCAAGTTCTTCTATTTCATCTCCAGTGTTTACTGTCTTTTGTATATCAAAATCCCTTCTAGATACTTTTTCTGTCTTTTCTTTTAGTGCATTTATAGGTTTTGATATTTTAAGTGCAAATAAATATGCAATAAGAAGTACAATAACCACTGAAATAACAAGGCTAATAATTAGCATTTTAAATATAGAATGAGTAATAACATCAAGGCCTTTAACAGGTGTAAAAAGTACTCCAACAGCCTTTACCTCACCAAACTTGCTATTTATAGGTATTGCAGCTATTAAAAAGTCCTTCCCTTGTTTCTCCATTCTAGTAATTGGCTCGTTTGTCTTTCTTACAGATTCTATTATTTTTTTGTCTATATATTTTATGTTCAAATCATTAGGGTTATACTTTCCATAAACCACATTATCATTATTATCTATTATTGCGAAATTTACGGTTATATTCTTAGACAATATGGTAAGCTTTCTTGCCTTAGACATAAACTCTTCATCTAAATCCATAACATCTGTTATTGCCCCAAGAGTAGCTGAGATTGACTTACCTTCTTCAAGCAGATTCCTTTTTGCTTCATCTATTATATAACCCTTAATCATTATTGCAAAGCTAATACCAGCTATGGTTAATGAAAGCAATACAACAATTAGAAATGCTAAAAACAGCTTTGAGAATATCCCCCTCTTACGTTTAGGTTTGGGCCTAAGATTAATCTTAGGTTTAATCATTTATTTTATACCCGTATCCCCATACTGTTTTTATTTCAAGGGTTGATCCTTTCTCTTTTAACTTTTTTCTAATTCTTTTTACCAAATCATCTATTGACCTTTCATCACCTATATAGTTATATCCCCATACCCCGTTTAAAAGCTGTTCTCTTGTAAATACTATGTTTCTATTTTCTGTCAAAAACTGCAGCAGTTCATATTCTTTTGTCGTAAAATCAATGTCTTCTCCCTTTACTATTACTCTTCTTTCACTTTTTAGTATTTTAGCATCTTCTATGGATATTATGTTTTTATTTTCAATTGTTGATTCAACTCTTCTAAATATTGCTTTAACTCTAGCTACAAGCTCTCTTGGACTAAAAGGTTTAGATAGATAGTCATCCCCCCCAAGCTCTATACCTAGTATTCTGTCAAACTCCTCATCCTTTGCTGAGACAAATATAATTGGGATATTGCTATCTCTCCTTATCTCTCTTGTAACCTCAAATCCATCAATGCCTGGCATCATAATATCAAGTATCATCATGTCAGGTTCCTCTTTAACTACAGCATTTATTACAGATTCTCCATTTTCAAAGGATTCAACTCTATATCCTTCCTTTATAAGGTATTTAGATATAAGCTCCCTTATATTTTCTTCATCATCAACAACGTATATGAGTTTTGACATATCATCACCTCAAACTATATATTTAATACCTTAACTATCTCTTGTTTCATATTTTCCTTTTTACATATGGTTTTATGAATAACAGGTCTTTTATCTATATTTTTTACTGCTATAGGTATTTTACCATTATAATACTCTCCAAGCATCTTTATAAGTTCAAAATCGTTTAGATTATATTCTTTATCAGTTATTGAGCTTATTACTGAAGATGTAAACTTAAAAGGACTTGCAGTAGATGCAATTACTGTTTTTGTTTCATCACTATATATTTGTGCATAACTTTTGTATACGCTGAAAGCAACTGCTGTATGAGGATCTATTATATAATTATATAGATCATACACATACTTGATTCCCTCTTTAGTCTCTGCCTCTCCTGCATATCCTCCGCAGAAGTCCTTTAAATTGTCCGTCATATTTTGAGTTATTTTATATGACCCTTTTTCTGATAAACTTTCCATCAAAGACTTAACTATTTTAGTATCTTCTCCGCTTATTGAATAAAGCAGCCTCTCAAGGTTACTAGATATAAGTATATCCATAGAAGGAGATATCGTATTTACAAACTTTCTATTTTTATCATATATTCCCGTTCTGAAAAAATCCCATAGCACATTATTTTTATTTGAGGCACATATGAGTTTATTTACAGGTAGTCCCATACATTTTGCATAATAAGCAGCAAGTATATTCCCAAAGTTTCCAGTAGGTACAGCTATATTTATTTTGTCCCCCATATTTATCTCTTTATTTTTACAAAGTGTTATATATGAGTAGAAGTAATATACTATTTGGGGAATAAGTCTACCTATATTTATAGAATTTGCTGATGAAAAAATATAATTATTTTTATAAAGAATATCTTTAAATCTTTTATCATTAAATATACCCTTAACACCCTTTTGAGCATCATCAAAATTCCCATCAATACCAAAAACATATGTATTACTGCCCTCATGAGTTATCATTTGCCTTTTTTGTATTTGACTTACCCCTATTTCAGGGTAAAATACAATTATTTTAATGCCTTCAATATTAGTAAACCCTTCTAATGCTGCTTTACCAGTATCTCCTGATGTTGCCGTAAGTATCACTACATTATTTTTGTTATTTTGCTTTTTTAAAGCTGTAGTTAAAAGATGAGGCAGAATAGATAATGCCATATCCTTAAATGCAAGGGTTGGACCATGAAATAGTTCTAAGAAAAATAGATTTCCACATTTTTTTAGTGGAGCTATATTAATATCATCAAACTTTTCATCATAAGATTTATATACGCAATCTTTAATTTCTTGTTCAGTAAAGTCTGTAAAAAACATGGATAAAATAAATCGAGCCATTTCTCTATAGTCCATTGACATCATATCATAAATAGAAGAACTTATATTGGGAATATGATCTGGAACAAAAAGCCCCCCATCATCTGCCATTCCTTTAATAATTGCATCAGCCCCTGAAACATATCCGCCACCTCTCGTACTTTTATAGAACATATCTTTCATTTAAGTCACATCCCATCTTAAAACTTTTCAACTCTAATTATATTATTTACCTTTTTAATTGAAGGAAGTTTGCTTATGGCATCTATTGATTTTCTAATATTTCTTTCAAGGGTTTTGTGAGTAATGTATACAACTGGAACATACTCTGTATACTCTCCTTTTTGAATTACTGAAGATAAACTTACATTATTTTTACCAAAAATACTTGTTACTTCCCCTAATACACCTGGGGCATCTTTAGCAGAAATCCTAATATAATATTCACATTCAGTTTCATCCATATCTTTTATTTCTATTTGCTCTTGCTTCATTTTAGTATTTGCCCCATTTGATAAATCTAGGTTACTTCTTAATATAGATATAATATCTCCAACTACTGCACTGCCTGTTGGAAGATCTCCTGCTCCTCTTCCTATAAATACTAAGTCTCCAACAGCATTTCCTTTAATAAATATTGCATTGAAAGAATCATTTACATTTGCAATTGGATGGGTTGATGGAACCATTGCAGGGTGAACTCTAACCTCAAGAGAGTTATTTTCATCCTTAACTATTGCTAAAAGTTTAATTGTATACCCAAATTCTCCTGCATATTGAATATCAATAGGTTCTATATTGGTTATACCTTCCCTGTATATTGAATCTACACTAACATTTGTTCCAAATGCTAAAGATGATAGTATGGAAAGCTTGTATACGGCATCATATCCTTCCACGTCTGATGTTGGATCAGCTTCTGCAAACCCTTTTTCCTGAGCTAGTTTTAAAGCCTCTCTAAAGTCCATTCCTTCCCTTGTCATCTTTGTTAGTATATAGTTAGTTGTTCCATTTATTATACCTATAACCTTTTCTATTTTATTGGCTGTAAGGCTTTCATTTAGGCCATGGATTACTGGTATTCCTCCTGCTACGCTTGCCTCATAACATAGCATTACCTTCTGCTTATTTGCAGCCCTAAACAGCTGTGTACCTTCCGTAGCAATAACAAGCTTATTTGCAGTTACAACATGTTTTCCCTTTTCTATGGCTTTTAGCATATAATCCTTGGCAGGATTTAATCCACCCATTAACTCAACTACAATTTTTATACTATTATCATCAAAAATTTCCTCTGGATCAGTGGTTAAAATATCCTTTGGAACATCAATATCCCTTGTCTTATTAATATCTCTTACAAGTATCTTTGCTACCTCAATTTCATAACCAGATCGTCTAGTAACCTCTTCTTTATTTGTAGTTAGTACTTTCCACACGCCCTGGCCAACGTTTCCAAATCCAAGTATTGCAATTCTTACACTTTTCATTCCATCTCCCCCTAGTGGTAGGTATTTTGTCATATATTATAACACTATATAGTATAAATTTTAAGTAAATAAATCTATAATTACTTAAATACTTCTATATTTATTAAAGGCTATGTTTTAGTACAGTGCTGATTTCAGGGTATGTTGGTTTGATTTTTGCAACGACTTATCGTTAAAATGCTAATCCCCGTATATGTTGATTTACTGTAGCAGCGACTTAAATGCCCATTTTTATCAGCTTTATCT
>ENA-UOOK01004299-UOOK01004299.1-fermentation-metagenome-genome-assembly--contig:-NODE-4299-length-15403-cov-4.125489_pt1 | contig 15403 bp, 14 predicted proteins | sample MGYA00245777_ERZ724023 | MGnify/ENA primary metagenome ERZ724023 (study PRJEB28704, sample SAMN03018312) | fermentation metagenome | biome: anthropogenic terrestrial biome; feature: soil; material...
AATATTTAATTATATAAAATTAAAGAAAAACAAAAATAATGATTATAATTTTCTCTTACAAATTACTTTAATCAAAAAATAATTAATTTACTTACTAATAAAATGAAACCTGTTCTAAATGTAAATCAAGTTCGTTCTCTCGATACTTTCGCTATAAATGAATTAGGCATGCCTGAAGCAGTTTTGATGGAAAATGCTGCTAATTACACATATAATTTTATCAAAAGTAAAAGTAATATTTTTCACACTCGCCCAAAAGTCCTAATATTATGCGGTGTAGGGAATAATGGTGGAGATGGATTAGCATTAGCAAGACTAATGATTAATGAATATGATGTCGAAACCATTTTAGTAGGTAATTTGGAAAAGATGAGTAACGTAACAAAAAATAATTTTCAAATTTTAAAAAATATCTATGGAAATATTGAATATTTTAATGAAAATAATGATTATAATTTTGACAAATATGATATTATTGTTGATGCTTTAATTGGTGTTGGATTTAATGGAGAGTTGAGACAAAATATTAAAAAATTATTACGTGGAAGTAATAATTCTAAATCAATAAAAATTGCAATTGATGTCCCATCTGGATTAAATGCAGATAATGGAGAGCATAGCGAAGATGCTTTTTTGGCTGATTATACAATTACAATGTTTGCTGATAAATTAGGATTTTATTTGTGTGATAAAAATATAACTGGTGAAGTAGTTGTCGCAGATTTGGGGTTACCTAAGAATTATGCTTTTCAATTTGCCAATAATTATATTATTGATGATGCTGAAATTGAAAAATATGGTAATAGTCGAGATATAACTACTTCTAAATTTGACTACGGAAAAGTTGGTATAATTGCAGGATCTCATAAATATTCTGGAGCTGCTGCCTTAACTGCAAATGCATGTATTAAATCAGGAGCTGGTTTAGTTTATTTGTTCTCTCCAATTGCTCATTCTTCACTTTTTCCTGAAATAATATTTGAGAAATTATCAGAAATTGATGGCTTCATTGATAGTTCAAATTATGATACACTTTTCAAAAGACTTGAGACCATGGATTCTATAGTGATAGGACCGGGAATTGGACAAAATCAATTTACTTTGGAGTTAATCGGAAAAATAGTTCAAAATTTATCAAAGGAAATCCCTATTTTGATTGATGCTGATGCACTGCAAATTACCAAAAAACACAATATATTAAGAGAAAACATTATTATCACGCCTCATATTGGGGAATTTGCTGATATTTCTTTCAAAAATAGAAACGAAATTAGTCGATATAATGATTGCATTGAATTATCCAAAAAATTAAATTGCACGGTACTATTAAAAGGTCATCATACTTTGATTTCTAATGGTAATATTACTTTTATTAATACAAATGGTAATCCAGGAATGGCTACTGCTGGAAGTGGAGATGTTCTTTCTGGAATTATTGGTTCATTATTAGCTCGTGGAATTGATGTAATTAAAGCTGGTGCAATTGGTGCATATTTGCACGCTAGAGCAGGGGATATTTATGCATTAAAATATAACCAAATGTCCCTTACAGCTTCTGATATAATAAATGAAATTAAAAATATTGTTGTTGATTCTAAATCATAGATAATCTATATAAAATTTTTCAAAAAAAAATAAAACAAATATTTGCATAGCATTATTTTTAAATATTTTATTTTGAAGATGATTCCCGCTAATAACTAGATTATTCATTTTAATAATAATCACTTGCTTAAAGCAGTAGAGGAGTTTTTCTGTATTAATATTTTCGTAGAGAATATCTTTAGAAATTTTCAATCTAATAGATGAAATATTTATTCTGATAAGTAGCAATTAATATAATATTTTCAGTAAAAATACGTTTTCATAATGATATAAATTTTTAATATAATAACATTAGTTTAAGGAATAATCTATATGTCTTTTGAAATAAAAAATAATGTCTATTGGGTTGGCGTAATTGATTGGGGTTTAAGGAAATTTCATGGTGAAGAACTTTCTACAAATAATGGTTCATCATATAATTCATATTTAATTAAAGATGAAAAAAATGTATTAATTGATACTGTTTATACTCCATTTGCTGAAGAATTTATTAATAATTTGCAGAAAGAAATTTCGCTCGAAGAAATAGATTGCATTGTAATAAATCATGCTGAACCAGATCATAGTGGGGCTTTACCATATTTAATTGAAAAAATGCCTAATGCCAAAATTATATGCTCCACAAATGGAATGAAGTCAATTAATGGTTATTATCATTTAGATAAAGAAATGACTGTTATGAAAACTGGAGATACTCTTAATATTGGTAGCAGAGAATTAGTATTTGTCGAAAATCAAATGATACATTGGCCTGATTCAATGATGTGTTATTTAACTAAGGATAATATCCTCTTCTCGAATGATGCATTTGGTCAGCATTATGCAAATAAAGCTATGTATAATAGTAAAGCAGATAAATGCTTAATTTATTCTGAATCTTTAAAATATTATGCAAATATTGTTGCTCCATTTTCAAAAAAAGTGGCAAAAAAAATCGAAGATGTATTAGCTATGAACTTGACGATAAATTATATTTGTCCGTCTCATGGCATAATATGGGATGAAAATCCAACACAAATAATTGATTTATATGCTAAATGGGCTAATTCTTATCAAGAAAATCAAGTTACCATAATTTACGATACTATGTATAATAGTACTCGCAAAATGGCTGAAGCAATAGCATGTGGTATTAGTGAAGAATCTCCAGAAACTAAAATACAATTACTAAATACTGGTACTGGAGATAAAAGTGATATTATTACCGAAATTTTCCGTTCTAAAATGTTAATTGCTGGTTCTCCAACTGTAAATAATGGAATCTCAACATCTATGGCCGGACTATTAGAGGAAATTAAAGGTTTTGCATTAACTGGTAAAAAAGGTTCTGCTTTTGGTAGCTATGGTTGGAATCCATTAGGAGTAAAATCAATAAGTAATAAATTACAAGAAGGTGGATTCGAATTAGTTGGTGAAGGGATGAAAGTAAATTGGAATCCAGACGAAAAAGCACTTTCTGATTGTAAAGAATATGGAAAAATGTTAGCAAAATCATTATAATATTTTAGAAATAGATAAAACAATGAATTAACATAAAACAACCCACTTAATATTAAGTGGGTTGTTTTTTTAAAAAGTTAAATAGTAAAATATTAATAATTCAAACTAGAATTTTCCATTTTTATGCTTTTCAGTAAGAATTTGTAGCATTTCTTTTGTCATTAAATCCATATCATAATTTGGTTTCCAATTCCATTCACTACGAGCTGCAGAATCATCTATAGTCTTGGGCCATGAATCTGCTATATCTTGTCTAAAATCAGGAGCATAAGAAATTTCAAATTCCGGCATATATTTTTTAATATTTTCAGCTAAAGTCTTTGGATCAAAGCTAAATGCAGCAACATTAAAATCGCTATGATGCTTTAAATTTGCAAAATCAGCTTCTGCTAAACTTATTGTAGCATTTATGCAGTCTGGCATATACATCATAGGTAATGTAGCATCTTCTTTTAGGAAGCAAGTATATTTTTTATTTTTTACTGCTTCATAGAAAATTTCAACAGCATAATCAGTAGTGCCACCACCTGGAAGAGTCTCAGAAGAAATAATTCCGGGATATCTCAATCCTCTGCAATCTAATCCATATTTTTGTACATAATAATCACAAAGTCTTTCACCGCATACTTTAGTAACGCCATACATAGTAGTAGGTTTTAAGACAGAATCTTGTGGAGTATTAAATTTAGGAGCATCAGGACCCCACACTGCCATAGAGCTTGGAATAATTACTTTTTTTACATTATTTAATCTTGCAGTTTCAAGAACATTAATACTACCATTCATATTAATATTCCAGCATAAGATAGGATCTTTTTCACCTGTAGCTGATAGAATTGCTGCTAAATGGAAAATAGTATCAATATTATATTGTTTAATTATTTTAGCTAATTCTTCTTTATTGGTTACATCGAGTGTATGAAACGGTCCAGTACCTGCTAATGCTTCATTACATTCTTTGCGAATATCGGTAGCTATTACATTATCATTACCGTATTTTTTCTTAAGAGCTAATGTTAATTCGGTCCCTATTTGACCAAGAGCTCCAGTAACCAATATATTTTTCATTTTGAAAATCCTTATAAAACAATTCTTCGAAATATTTAATTAATATGAACTACAAAATTAAATAAGAATTTAGAATTAATTATTATTTTTATAAAAAATTATATAAAAAATCTTATTAATAAAAGATAAGCCCTTCATTAATAAAAGGGCTTATTCTAAAATTTATAATATATTTTATGTAAAAGTGAAATAACTATTATTGCAAATTATTTAATAATTCCATTACATCTTTGGTTTCTCGAATATCTTCTTCTTTTCCTATTGCACCATTTTGAATATATCTTAATTTTCCATATTTGTCAATAAATAATCTGACAGGTAGTCCGGTAATTCCTAAAGTACGAGCAAAATCACCATCAGTATCAAAAAATACTTGAAGCCCTTTTAAATCATCAATATTAAATATTTTGTTATCAAGTTTTTGGTTCTCAAAAGTATTAATTGCTATCATAGATATATTATTACCACTTTTGAGTGATTGATTAATTTCAGAAAAAGAAAGAAGTGAGTTTTCGCATGGTTCGCACCAGCTAGAGAATAATTCAATGACTAAAATATCTTTTCTCATTAGTGATAAATCTACGATAATGTCATCTTTGTTTTTTAGGACAGGTAGTTTAATATCTTCATTTACTAATTTTGCATAAATTGAGTTTTGTCTAGTAATTTTCGCATTAAATGATAGTGAATCATAATATTTATCATATTCACGATTTCTAAATAAATAATTAAAAGTTCTTTGATTAATATCTTTGATAATTTTTGTGTCAAATCCACTAGCAAAGGCTTGTTCAGTTACATTAAGTGCTTCATTATCAAGTTTACTATTATAAAATGCAATTGCAAGATTTTCGTATAATTTTGCTGGAGGATTTACAAATAAATCTTTTGCTAAAAGGATGTAATCTATTGCTCTTTTTGGTTGTTTAGTTTGCAAGAAATATTCACCAAATGCTCTGTAAGTTTCTGCTAAATAGTTATTTAAATCGATTTTCCATTGATATTCAGGAATTGAAGAATTACGAGAAATATTACTATTATTTTTTAGTCTTGTAATAATTGTTTCAAACATTTTCTCTGCATCAGCTCTACTATTTTTCTTCTCTAAATAGGCAAAAGCTAATCTTAGTGCTTGGAAAGGAGGAATATAATTATTACTTTCTAATATTGATTTAGCAGCTTCTAAATCGCTATTTTCTATGTAAATTTGAGCGATTTTATCAATTACTTCATTTTTTTTGCTTGAATTTGGATATTGTTTTATGAAAATATTAGCGAGTTGAATATATTCATTACTTTTTTTTGCACTTAATTTTGTATAAAAGTTTTGCTCAGATAGATTACCTAATGGATATTTTTTTAAAATTATTTTTGAAATTTCATCAACATCAGATTTTTTTTCTTCTGCTGTATAAATGTTATAAAGTAAGAGTAGTTCTTTCTCCGATAAATTCTGTGGTGATGAAATTAGACTTTTAATTTTACTATCAATTATATTTGTACTATTATTCATTGATTGCTTTGTAAGCAAAGCTATCAAGTTATTTGGATAATTTTTAATTTCCAAATCAATATCTTGAAGTGATTCAATATAATTTACACTTGAATTATTATAATTATTTAATGCATTTACTTCGTAAAGTGATTTAAAATAATATGAATTTTGCACCGGTTGATTATTTTGGTAAATTATAATGGGAAGAGTTTCGCTATAATTCCCATTCTCTGGTATAACTCTTACAACTACAAATTCACTTTCTGGTGCTTTTTCTATGGAAATATTTCTTTGACCAATGCTTTGCGAAGTTTCATTAATAATTGGATTGTTATTATTTAAATAAAAAGAATACGAAATAATATGCATTTTAGATGAATTCCCTGTAGTAATTGCGGAATTATTTAGAGTAAGATTAATATAAGTATCAAACTTATTTACTTGTTTATCTAAAATAAGCTCTGCATTAAGCGAACTAAAGCATAAAATTAAAACTAAAAAAGGTAATACAAACTGTTTCATAGTGATATATTTCATAATTATAAATATTTCTAGTAAAAAAATATGTTTTACTTTTATACGAAAAAATAAATTATCCGTTACATAAATAAAATTGACAAAAAATAATACTTATTTTATTTAAGTATATATTTATACAATATTAGACATTTTAACTCAAATTATATTATTTGATATTAAATTTATTGTTTTATTTAGAAATATTTGATTTTCTAAATTTTCTTTATTAATTTTGATGCTTATTAATTTAAAATCAATTTATTAGGAATAACAATGTATTCTAACATTCAAAATTTATTAGGCGACAAAGCAGAATATTTATTAAATTTCAATGCTCCTAAAATCGCTAAAGCAAGTATAACTACACCATCTCCGAATTTCGTTGATGAGGTTTTCATGAACTCTGATAGAAATAATAAAGTACTTGGGAATTTGCAATGGATTTTTAATCACGGCAGATTAGCAAATACTGGTTATGTATCAATTTTACCTGTTGATCAAGGTATAGAGCATTCAGCAGGAGCAAGTTTTGCAAAAAATCCACAATATTTTGACCCAGAAAACATTGTAAAATTAGCTATTGAAGGTGGCTGCAATGCAGTAGCATCGACTTTTGGAGTGTTGGGTTTAGTCTCAAGGAAATATGCACATAAAATTCCATTTATTGTAAAAATTAATCATAATGAGCTAATGACTTATCCAAATAGCTTTGATCAAATTATGTTCGGTACAATTGAGCAAGCATATAATATGGGAGCAGCAGCAGTAGGAGCTACAATATACTTCGGTAGTGAAAATTCAAGAAGACAAATAATAGAGGTATCTGAAGCTTTTGCTTTAGCTCACGAATTAGGAATGGCAACTATTTTATGGTGCTATTTAAGAAATGATTCATTCAAAAGCGATAAAGATTATCATGTCGCAAGTGATTTAACAGGTCAGGCAAACCACTTAGGCGTAACCATTGGTGCTGATATTATTAAGCAAAAATTACCAGAAAATAATTTTGGATTTAAAGCTCTCAATATGGGTAATTCATCTTATGGTAAATTTGATGAAAGAATTTATACTGAACTTAATTCAGACCACCCAATTGATTTATGCCGTTATCAAGTAGCAAATTGCTATATGGGGAAATGTGGTTTAATTAATTCAGGAGGAGCAAGTGGTAAAAATGATCTAAGTGAGGCTGCGGTTACTGCTGTAATTAATAAAAGAGCTGGCGGAATGGGTCTAATTTCAGGAAGAAAAGCTTTCCAAAAACCAATGGATGAAGGAGCGAAATTGCTGAATACTATCCAAGATGTTTATTTATGCAAAGATGTTACTATTGCTTAATATTCTTCTCTAAAGTGAATTAATTAAAAGATGTTTTTCTCAATCCTATAAAAAAATGGCTATTGATTTTAAAAGTTTATTTGCAAAATATAAACCATATCTTGTTATTGCAGGTGCATTTTTTGCAATTTTAATTACTCTAATATTTATTTTAAATCAATTCTTATTACCATTATTTATTCATAGTGGTGAATCAGTAAAAGTACCAAATTTCGTAGGAATGAAAATTGAGAATGCTAACATTTTAATTAATGATATTAATTTGGATGTGGAGAGAATTAGCGAACAATATAGCGAAGTAATACCGAATGGCGTAATAATAAATCAAGTTCCTAAAGCAGGATTATATGTAAAAGAAGGGCGTAATGTATATTTGACAGTTTCAAAAGGAAAAGAAACTGTAAAAATGCCATTCTTAATAGGGCAAACCATATGGAGCGCACGCAGAACAATTCAATCTACTGGGCTGTTAGTAGGGGAGATTTCATACGCTGCTAGCGAATCTTATGGGAAAGATACTGTAATGGTGCAAAGCATAAATGCAGGACAAGATGTAGTCTATGGCCAACAAATTAATCTAGTGATTAGTCGCGGATCTGATAATCAAGTTTATGCACCAAATTTAGTTGGATTGTCTTTATATGAAGCAGAAGCCTTAGCAAATGAATCACAATTAAGTATTACTTCCATTGATACCGTAGATCACGATACATTTATAACAGGTACCGTTACATATCAAACACCGAATTCAGGTGCTTTGATAAATAAAACGACTGGAATCAAAATCTCGATTTCGAGATAAAATCTAAAATTATTTAGAAATAAATAAGCCAAGCTTTAAAAAAAGCTTGGCTTTTATATATTATTATATGTATAACAATTCTTAATTAGTTTCTTTAGAAAAGGCAGATTTAAGAAATGTAGAAAATGATAAAGATTTATTAAAATCTTCCTCAGTTAATTCATTATGCTTTTGATTATTTAATTGAGATTTGACTTGTCTTTTTAATAATTCAGCTTGCTTTTGCTTATTAGTGCTTAAAGCTGAATTATTCTGCCCATAAATTGATTTGTAATTGTCTGATAAAGATTTTGTGTTAGGAATTGAATTTTTCGTTAAATCAGAAATTAAATTAATTCCATTATCACTTACCCCAAGCAAAAGAGTTTTATTATCAGCTTTTACTAAAATAATATGACTTTTAGATGATAACGATGTTTTTGATAATATTTGAATATTGTGGTTATTATTTTTTGTGAGATTATTCTTTTTTGAATATCTCTTTAGCATCATAAGTATGGCGACTAAAGCTATAACAATAACGCTAAGCGATAAAAACGCTTTTAATATAGTTCCATCCATTTATTGAGAATCCTTTCTTATAAATTATTTGTTTTTTAATGATCTTAGCCTATCCGAAGGATCAACTAAGGTAGTAATTCTTATACCGAAATGCTTATCAATTACTACAACTTCGCCTTCAGCTACTTTTTTCCCGTTGATTAATACATCGACAGGTTCGCTTACAAGTTTATCAAATTCTATTACAGATCCTCTACCTAACCGGAGGATGTCTCTTATAAGCATATTTGTTCTGCCTAGTTCGATTGATACAGGTAATTGTAAGTCGTATAATAATTCCATTTTGGGATCTGAATGACCATTTAAAATGGAATTTGTGTCGCCCATACCATCTAAATCAGGGAAAGAAATATTATCGATATTTTGTTGAATTTGATTTGGTTCAATTGATACTTCAGCATTGCTTGGAGAACCACCTGTTCCATTTATTAAAGCATCAATTTCATCTTGAGACATTGACATTTATTGTTCCTCTTTATATGTTATATCGTCATCTATTAATTCATCTTCTTGTAAAACACTAGTAATTCTTACTGCTTTTTTGCCTTCAGAACTGCCCGGTCTTGCACCTAACTTTCTCTTACCGGCAATAATTAGCTCTATTTCGTCGTTGATATTTTTTTTCATTTTGATAATATCTCCGAGTTGTAATTCAAGTAATTCTTTTACAGAAATAGCTGCTTTGCCAAGCTCAGCAATAATAGGAAGAGTAGTAGTGGATATTTGTTGCTGAAGCAAATCCATATTTTCTTTAATCCTATTTGGAGATTGCTTTGATGTTTGAGTAGTAACTTGTTGTCGGTTTAATCTTGCTAGAACTTCTTCTAAAGCAAATGTAGGGAAGCATAAATTCATTAAATATGTATTTGAACCAATATTTACATCTAATGAAACTACAATTACAATTTCTGATGAAGGAGCTACTTGTACAAAATCTGCTTCCATTTCTAATCGTTCATACTTAAAATTTAATTCTGCAATAGATCGCCATGCTTTTCCTAAATCTGCTAAAGCATGTTCAATAACAGGCTTTATTACTGCTTGCTCGATTGTAGTTATTGTTCTAGCTTTTGGCATTAAATCAGCATTACCACCTAATAATCTTTCGATGATAGTAAAAGCAAGTTGCGGGGAAATTTCAAAAATTCCATTTCCATCTGTACCTTCAATATCAAATACATAAAGGCAACTAGGATTAGAAACCGAAAGGATAAACTCTGAATAAAATAATTGATCTACTGAAGTAATTGAAATATTTACAAGTGTTTGTAGCTTTGATACTAAAAAGTAACCAAAAGATTCAGCGAAGCTTTCATGCACATTTTGCAAAGTACGAACTTGATTTTTAGAAATTCTATTAGGTCTTCTAAAGTCATAATTCGAGACTTCATTTTTCGAAAATTTATCACTTAGAATATCATCGACACTTACAGTACCTGATGACATATCACTAAGCAAACTATCAATTTCATTCTGAGATAATAAATCCGACATATCTATGTTTTACAATTTTATTTTAATAATTATTATTAAATTAAATTCTTAAGCTCTTTGAGTTACAAATTTTGGAATAGAAATTTTATGTAAATATATTTTATCTTTTAAGAAAATAGGGTATAATTCCTTATACAAAACGCTATCTAAATTACTTCTTTCATTAATAATTAATTCAATATTTCTATTTCCACAATATTTAGTAACAACTGATGATATTTCACTATTTAATTTTGGCGAAAATTCAGTTGCTGCTCCATGTCCACCACCTTCTTCAGCACTAATTATATTTTTAAATTCTATACCAATTTGTAGTACAACATACCAGTCAGGAGGATTAGTATTTGTAATAATATCTTGAGTCTGATAAAATGATAAATCTTTTAAAGTACCATTTTTAGCTTCATGTTTAATTTTTCCAAGTTCTTCATTAAATTTAATAGTTTCTTCATCTAAGACATATTCTTTTTTAATGATTTCTTTGTTGCCACTATTATTATTATTGTTTGAAGCTAATATATCAGGTCTGATTAAAAACCAATATAGCGCAAAAATTATTAATATAACTACAATTAATGTACCACCCATAATTAGTATTATAGATTTCATTCCTAAATCAGAATACTTCTTTTTTGGTTTTTCTGGTACTTGTACTTCTTCAGAAGTAGTTTGTTCAGCATCTTTAGGTTCTTTTTCTTTTTTTTCTTTAGCCATTTTATATCAATAAATACATTGAAAAATATAATTAATTAAAAATCGTGCCATTAAAAATAATATGTTTTAATGGCACTGTTTATAATAGTTTACTGCAATTTTCTTCATGAAATGAATTTTATTGCAGTTTACATATTTTCTATTTTATACAATTGCACAATATTATACAATTATTTTAAAATAATAAATTATTAAGGTTTAGGGATAATAATATTTGAATTTTTTATGTTGAAATTTTCATTGATTACATTTTCAACTTCAAGTAATGTATTTTCCAATACATCATTAATAATCCGAATATCAAATTCATTAATCTTTTCAATTTCGTCGCGATAACGTGCTAATCTGTTTTTGATTTGCTCAGATGATTCTGTCCCTCTTAGTTTTAATCTTTCTTGCAACACATCAAAAGATGGAGGAAGCAAAAATAAGAGAAGAGCTTCTTTATCATAGATTTTTTTTATTGAAAGAGCACCTTTTACGTCAATATCAAAAATTACAAATTTATTATTTTCTAAAATCCCATTAATATGACTTTTTAAAGTTCCATAATAATTATCAAATATTCTTTCATACTCGATAAATTGGTTATCGGCAATTTTAAATAAAAATTCTTCTTTTGTAATAAAAAAGTAATTTTTCCCATCAATTTCATTTTCTCTTTGAGCTCTAGTAGTAGCAGATATAGAAAATTCGAATTCAGGAAATTTGCTTAATATATGCTTTGTTACAGTGGATTTTCCACCTCCACTTGGAGATGAAATGATTAATAATTTTTTCATCTTATTCATTTTCTTCAGTGTTTGGAGCAGCTACATATAGAGCTTTTGCAATGCGTTTACGTTTTTTAGAATTTTCTGGATTTGAAATTTCAATTTCTACTTTTTGATTAAATTTATTTTCATTATTAGTATCTAAATATGTTGATTTAGCACCAGCAGTATTCTTAAAATCATTACCTAAATCGCTTTCAAATGTAGAAAAGCTAGATTTTTCTTGTCGAGAATTAACATTTTGATTTGGATTATTATTGGTGAATCTATTTTTATAATTTGAACTATGGTGATTAGGTTTATAATTCGAATTTTGATTATTAGTTCTGTTATTATTATTTCTATTTTTGTTGAAATTATTTTGAGTTTGATTATTACCTTTATAATTTTTTTGATTTTTATTAAAAGGTTTATCTCCCTTATTTTTATTAAAGTTATTATTTCGATTTAGCTTATTTTTGTTGTTAAAATTTTTCTTAGCTTGTTTTGCTTCTTCCTTTTCAGCTAATTTCTTTTCTCTAGCTTGTTTAGCTTCTTTTGCTTTAAGTTCACGTTTAATATGTTTTTCACCAATTTTTCTTTTTTTCTTGAAATACCAATCAGTTACTTGATCAATCGTTTCTATCCATTCATCTGGATAAACGAATACCATAAAAACTTTATCTTCTTCTTCTTGTTCAATTTTATCAGGATCTTTGCCATTTGCTTCTAAGTATTTTTCGTGAGTCCAATATGCGATTTTCCTTAAATCGTTTCTGCTATAGACAAAGTCTCGATCATTTAGCCGTGTATAAATTGTAGTTGGCATAATTATTATAATTATATGTTAAGTATGTAAAATTATTAAATAATTTTAAAATATAGCTGTTTTCTTTAATATTCTTGAGAAAGTTCGACGATTAATTTGTTCTTTAACTTGATAAAAATGTAATAACTTTATATCATTATATGCTCAAATCAATTTTCCATTTAATTATGGATTTGTTATTTTTTTGAGATGTTTTTTCAAAAGGTATAATTTTATCTTCTAAATAATTTGTTGAGCTAGTATTTTTATTGGTAATGTTAATTAATGTTGCTTTTTCTAATACCCCATAAGCAATTGATGTATCAACCTCATATACATTTATTGTATTAAATAAACCATTTCCATTTTCAATATTAATGGAAATTGATATTTTCTTGACTCTTTTTAACTCGTTAATGTTTTCATTATCTACGGAAATAAACGTGATTTTGTTTTCTTTATTGTTTATTATTTTAAAAAAATGAGAAATATATAAATTTAATTCAATGGTGCTTTTATCATAAATTGTATCAATGATATCGATTGAAGTAGAATTAAAAGTAATTTCTCGAATGCATTTATTCCCAAATCCTGAATGCACTCCTATGATTTTATTATGAGTTAAGTTTGTTATTTTGCTCTTTGTATTATTTCCTTTTAACCAAAATAAATCATCTTGAGTTTTATTCGACCAGTAGTTTTGTTCTTTTCCTCTTACGTTAATAACATTATGATAGCTTGTACCTCTAAATTTATTTCTTTGATTAGGATCTGCAGTATAAGTAAATGTTCCATTATCAATTAAAAAATCTTTGTTGTCTATTTTAAGTAATAGATTTAATTGATCATTATGTGAATGACCACCTTTACCTAATTGACCAATTTTACCGCATTTAAATGATGCAATATATTTTTCATTTTTAAATAAATAAAGACCTAAATTTTTAAAAAATAATTGATTTTTATTTAATCTTAGATTGAATTTATTACTATAATTAATGAAAAAGTTTTCTAATTCTGATTTTTCATCACATAATAATTTTATTAATTGAGAATAAAATTCATAGTCAATAGCAAGATCCGATGAATTATTATCAATTGTGATATTTTTATAATGATACTTTGGAATTAATTTAAGAAATTTCCCACTATCATTGTCACCGATATTCCAAGAAGAATTATTGATAATATTTGAATAAGAAAAGGAAAGAATATTATTTAATCTATCATTAATATTTTTTGAAATTGATGGAATTAAATTTTTTACTTTTAATTTGTTATTGTTGGCTTTAGAGAAAATGTTAGCTAATTGCTTATCAGAGAGCGAAGATAAAGAAATTAATGCAATTGAAATCATTTCAAAACAAAAATAATGATATTGAGTAGATCCCTCGAAATTAGAACCATCGGAATTAAATTGATATATTATTTCATTAAATAGTTCCGAAGTCGCCATTGTCAAATAGTTTACATTTCCCTCCATATTTTGAGTAATAATACAAGTAATTATAATTGAACATATACTCGCTAAATAGTGATTTCCACGCATCCCAGATGACCATTCTAAATTTTCTATACTATGATCGATATGCGACTTAATTGAATTAAGGATAATATTTTTAAATTCTTTAGAGAACTCAATTCCTTCAGAAATTAATAATTGAAAAGATACAATTATACTTAACATTCTAATTGATACATCCATTGTGGACTTCCATTGAATACCGAAATAGCGAGGATTTGAAGCAATAAAATCAATAATTTGATTTTGATATTCATTGAGAATTATTTCTGGAGAGATATTAATTTTATTAGCTAATGCTAATTTATATGCAATAGGGAATATAAGTAAATGTTGCATTCTGCCGATTTCCCATGGCACTTTTACATCTGCACCGAGCTTATCTCCGTATTTTAAATTTTTAGAAATTTCATTTTCATTCCACCGATAACCTGAAATGAAATCACATTGCCAATCTATTAATTTATTGAGCAGGGAGTAATGAAATAATATTTTCAGAAATAGCACGATTTTGAGGATTAATATATCGTTGTATAAATTCATTTTTAGTTGTATAATTCAATTCCTGAAAGTATTTAGACTGGTTAAAACCTTTATATCTTTCATTGTGAGCTACATGAGTTATACCTGAACCAAGCAAATCGAATTTATGTTCAATAAATTGATTTACTACATTTTCTATAATTGTAGTTTGATTTTCAAAATATGAAATATTTGGTAATTTGAAAATTTCAAATAATTTTAAATCATGATATTCTTTATTATTAAAAGTATTATTATGTTTTAAATATTTTTTTAAAGTAATATTTTTTATTTTTTTAATAGGTAATTCGCTAATTTTGTTAGCCAAAATTAGTGGCGAAATTTGAAATAATCTTTTAATTTTATAAAACTGAATCATTTAAATAGAATTTAAAAAGAAAGTTTTAAAATAGGTCTAGTCAAAATATAAAATTTTACAAAAATACTTTATTATATTTAATATTTTAATATTTATTTTTAATTTTTTAAGAACTATGAAAGAAATACTAATCTCCCGGAGTCTCGATTTTAGTGATTATGAAATATTAATTCGCCAGAGAGGGAATTATGAATATACTGCATATTCACCTCAACTCAATTATATGGTGAAATCTGATGACATATTAAAAGCAAAAGAAATGCTTTTTAAGAAAATTAATTCTCATATTAATTTTAATATGAATAATCCTGATCTTGTCGATGA
>ENA-UOOK01004300-UOOK01004300.1-fermentation-metagenome-genome-assembly--contig:-NODE-4300-length-15402-cov-57.742230_pt1 | contig 15402 bp, 23 predicted proteins | sample MGYA00245777_ERZ724023 | MGnify/ENA primary metagenome ERZ724023 (study PRJEB28704, sample SAMN03018312) | fermentation metagenome | biome: anthropogenic terrestrial biome; feature: soil...
AGCAGATACGTTACAGCTACTAGCGAGGGATTTAGGGCTTGACGGAGACATTGGCGAAGCGGAACGCAAGAGAATTGCCTTAGAGCAGTCTAGGCGGCAGCAGGAGCGGCGTAAACAAGAAGAACAACATAATAGTATCAAACAAGAGTACAGGCGGCTAATCGGCATAGAGAAGCAGATGCACTCTTTTATTATGTCCATTGACAGCGGGCTCGACCTGAACCGTGCCGAGGTAATAAAAAGCCTGCAGTATAAGGAGCTAATTAGCTATTGGATTGATACCTTGCTTAACGGCTCCTTAAATGAACAGTTGGCGGTTGTAGAAGCAAGTAAAGATTTTGACCCATGAAAGGAGGCAAATCGTGAAGAAGCGGCTTCAAAAGAAATGGAACAAACCCAAAATCATGGTTAATGATAAGCGGTATTTCAAGCCTGACGATATAAGCCCCGGCAGAATAGCAGCCTATGCGGTTTACATACCGGGAGAGAGGGAGAAGGTGAAAGCATGCGAATAGATGAAATGCCAGCCGGGAGAGAAATAGATGCGCTGATAGCAGAGAAGGTAATGGGGTGGAGATACAAAGAAGGTCCTAAATTTGATTATAGCGGTCCTTGTGAATGGAATATGATATTACTTCCCCCTACTATATCAGATGATGAGTATATACATTGGAATTTCCCGCCAAAAGGAGTTATATCTAAAACATTCTTTCTCGACAAGCATTACTCCGCCGATATAGCGGCAGCCTGGGAAGTGGTTAAAGAATTGAAAAAACAAAGGTGGTCATTCCGATATAGCAACAATGCTTATGCTGACACCCAACACGCGGCAGCTTTTTATCGGAGAGGAATAGGTCGCGATATTCTTGGCGGCGATTATGTTTACAATGATAACGCATGGGCTATCGCTAATACCGAGTGTCTCGCAATCTGCCGCGCCGCGTTGAAAGCTATGGGGGTAAGTGAGATATGAGTCTAATAATCGGCATTGACCCGTCACTGACCGCTACAGGTATTGTTGTTCTCCGTAACGGCAAAGTAGAGCTAGCCGAAACCACTAAGAACAGGCCGGAACTATGGACTATCGAACGAGTAAAGCTAATTTATCAGCGAATAATCGACATAGTGGAAAACCTAACAGATGGCGAACAATGGCAAGCTCCCGACCTTATAGTAATCGAGGGCTTTTCTTATGGCAGTAAAGGACGCTCAGTTTTTGATACCGCCTATCTTGGCTGGCGAATCAGAGAGGAGTTAGAAAGGCTCAAAAACAGCGCAAACACTCCCTGGATAGAGGTAACACCAAGCCAGTTAAAAAAGTTCGCCACCAGCCAAGGAACCGCCCCTAAAGAGATTATATTGCAACAGATATATAAACGTTGGGGTGTTGAGCTTCATGACAATAATCAGGGAGACGCTTTTGTACTAGCGAAGATCGGCGAAGCGTATTTGAGCGGCGAGGCCTTGCCATCCTTTCAGCAAGAAATCATATCCGCTCTCAAAGGCGAAAAACCAGCGAAGAAAAACAGGAAGAAGGTGAAGCCATGCGATTAACCCCTGAGCAATGCCAGATGGTTTTAGACAATCTGCGTTTAGCCAAATATACAGCAAATAAATTTAATATCAACCGCGACTATGACCATGAAGAGGTATTAGCGGTAAGTTATTATGCTTTGGTTTTAGCCGCCCTGGGCTATGACCCCGAAGGCGGCACCAAGTTTAGCACATACGCCATTAAATCCATGAAAAGAATGCTCTACCGTGAATTTATGTATCAGTACAAAACAAAGCCCATGGAATCTTACCTTGAAGAATTGGCCCTTGACCTTGACGGCGAAGCCTCTAACTGGGAATCGTATTTTGGTATTGAATCGCCAGAAGGTGAGCTAACAGACAGATTATCGGCAGAGCAATTTATTCTCAAAATCAACAAAGAAAATCCCGGCAAAGGCAAGGCAAAGACCAGAGCAGTAGTAAATTTACGCTACTTTTATCCAGATTTAACGCAGCAAGAAATAGCCCAAATACTTGGCTGCAGCCAAAAGAATGTGAGCTTGATTTTGCAGAATGTACGGAAACGCTACAGACAAGAATTAGCTATTTAAAGGAGGGTTGCTCATTGGACTACCTGGAGTTTTTGAAAAGTAAAATAGACATTGCCGTCGATACCGGGTTTGATATCTCACCAGATGATATTAACCCGGTTTTATTTGGGCACGACAAAGATGCAGTAAGATGGGCTATCAAAGGTGGCAGAAGAGCTTTGTTTGAAGCGTTTGGCCTCCACAAGACAACCCAGCAATTGGAAATATGCAGGATCATCACAGAGCATGAAGGCGGCAAAGCGTTAATAGTTTTGCCTTTAGGAGTCAAACAAGAATTTACGCATGATGCTACTGTTCTTTTAGGTTGGGAATCAGGGCCGGAATATGTACGGACCATGGAAGAAGCAGAAGCAACTGCAGGAACGATATTAATGACCAACTATGAGCGAGTTAGAGACGGCGACATTGACCCAAAAATGTTTACCGTTACTACTCTGGATGAGGCAGCAGTCCTGAGGTCATTTGGTAGCAAAACATATCAAACATTCTTGGATAAATTCAAAGGGGTACCTTATAAGTTTGTTTGTACCGCTACCCCGAGCCCCAATCGATTTAAGGAGTTAATCCATTATGCCGGGTACTTAGAGATTATGGATACTGGCCAAGCATTGACCCGTTTCTTCCAGCGGGATTCTACCAAGGCCAATAATCTCACCTTGTACCCGCACAAGGAAGATGAATTCTGGCTCTGGGTGTCGAGTTGGGCACTGTTCGTCACGAAACCATCAGACCTGGGATATTCCGATGAAGGATATGAATTACCGCCCTTGGATATCCGGTACCATGAGATACCCGTAAATCATCTCACTGCTGGTGCCGAAAGAGACGGTCAAGGCAAACTGTTTCGAGATGCTGCAGCAGGGTTAACTCAGGCCGCCAGAGAGAAGAGGGAGAGTATAGAAGCCCGAGTTTCAGAAATGGCCAGAATTATTAAAGAATCACCTGAGGACCATTTTATTCTCTGGCATGACTTGGAAGCAGAGCGACATGCTATTAAAAAAGCAATACCCGAAGTAGTTGATATCTATGGTAGCCAAGACTTGGAGACTAGGGAGAAACGAGTAATTGACTTTTCTGAGGGCAGAATAAAATACTTCGCGACGAAGAAAGAACTATCCGGGTCCGGGTGCAATTTCCAAAGACATTGCCACCGAGCTATTTTCGTAGGCATTGATTATCAATTTAATGACTTCATTCAAGCCATACATCGGATATATCGTTTCCTCCAGACCGAACAAGTGCGAATAGACATTATCTATACCGAAAGTGAACGGGCTATATTGGACACGCTCCTGGAGAAATGGAAGAACCATGATTACATGGTTGCCAAAATGACCGAAATAGTTAAGAAATATGGGCTTAGCAATACTTCTATGATAGAAAAGCTAGCCCGTAGCATTGGAGTTGAGCGAGTGGAAGTTAAGGGACAGTATTTTACCGCAGTTAACAACGATTGTATTCTTGAATGTTCAGAAATGGATCCGTGTAGCGTAGACCTGATTCATACGTCAATCCCCTTCGGCAACCATTATGAATATGCGAACTCTTACAACGACTTTGGACACAACGAGGACACCGAGCGATTTTTCGAGCAGATGGACTTTTTAACGCCGCAGCTCTTGCGAATTTTGAAACCCGGCAGAGTTTATGCCTGCCACGTAAAAGACCGGGTTCTATTTGGCAATGTCACCGGTACTGGTTTTCCAACTATGGAACCGTTTCACGCTTTATGTATTCAGCACTACATGAAGCACGGTTTTCAGTATTTCGGGATGATTACGGTAGTTACAGATGTTGTCCGGGAGAATAACCAGACCTACCGGCTGGGCTGGACTGAGCAATGCAAGGATGGCACAAAGATGGGCGTTGGTTGTCCTGAATATATTTTGCTTTTCAGAAAGGTACCTAGTGATACCAGCACGGCCTATGCTGATGAACCGGTCAAAAAAGCTAAAGATGAATATTCTCTCGCCCAATGGCAGATCGATGCTCATGGTTATTGGAGATCATCCGGAGAAAGATTGCTTTCATCAGATGAAATATTATCCCTGCCAATAGGCCAATTACAGGCCGCATATCGTAAGTATTCTAGGCAAATAATTTACGATTATAAAGAACACGTCGAGTTAGCTAAAAAGCTAGGAGAAGCCAATAAATTGCCTACCTCATTCATGGCTATTGCACCTGGCAGTTGGTCAGATGATGTGTGGGACGATATTCTGCGAATGCGAACGTTAAACGGGGAGCAATCTAGGCGAAAGCTACAATTACATCTTTGCTGCCTACAACTGGATATTATCGAACGAATAATAAACCGTTTCTCAAACCAAGGGGAAACGGTTTTTGATCCTTTTGCAGGACTATTTTCCGTACCGTATATGGCAGTGAAAATGGGGCGAAAGGGCCATGGAGTTGAATTAAACACAGATTACTTTAGGGATGGAATTGGCTACTTGAAACGCGCTGAGCAAGAATTATCTACGCCGACTTTATTCGATTTTATGGAGGGAGAGGAATGAAAAATAAATGTTCAGTTGAAAACTGTAGTTCAAAAATTCATGCTAAAGGACTATGCAAATACCATTATCAAACTCAATGGAGAACCGGAAAACCAACTGTTGAACGACGTTGTTATCACGAACCGATTGAAAAAAAGTTTTGGCATTATGTGGTTAAAGGAGCAATAAACGAATGTTGGGAATGGTTGGGATATAAAGATAAAGATGGTTATGGAAAAATAGGAACCCGGAAAACAAATATTGGCGCGCATCGCATATCCTGGGAATTGCATTATGGGGAAATACCGACTGGCCAAATGGTTTTACATAAGTGCAATAACTCTTCATGCGTGAACCCACATCATCTTTATCTTGGAGATCACCTTCAAAATATGCAAGACCGTTTAAACGCTGGTCATTATCTAAGAAATGAAGATCATCCAAACACTAAATTCCCAGATGAAATAGTCAGACAAATACGTAAATCTAATTTGACTTATCAACAGCTTAGCCAAAAGTACGGCATTTCAGAAAGCCAGATTGGTAATATCAAGCGTGGAGAACAGCGAATTTTAGATGAAGGGAGCGAAGCCATTTGAACAAAATAATCCTATTTCCGCGCGGCAAGACAACCATAGCCGCAAGGATAATAAAAACCGTGTTAGAGCCACTTGATAACTCAAACGAGCGTCAAGTGGTTTTCTTTTGCCAAGATTCAGACGGCAAGCGGTATAGAGTGCCGAAAGGCGAAGTGATAGCGAAAGGCATTAATTCGAAAAGCAAAAAGAAAGCGAGGAAATTAGCATGAGTGAAAGGACTATTAATATTTGTGATGGATGTGGAAAAGAACTTAATAGAACGCAGGATAGTTACAAATTGTGCTTACAAACAGACCGCTTCTGGAACAGTGTTGAAATGGACTATTTTACAAAAAACCTTGACTTTTGCGAAAGTTGCGCCAATAGAATAGTGCGTTCTTTGGAGAAAATCGCTAAGTCCAAAGAAGAAATGGAGGGCAAATAATGAGCATCAATAAAGTAATTTTAACCGGCAGATTGGGCAAAGACCCTGAGTTAAGGTATACTCCCAAAGGCACGGCGGTTGCTAGCTTTTCTATGGCAGTAACAGATAGCTATAACCGCGAAGTAACCCATTGGGTTACTTGCGTCGTATGGGGTAAGCCAGCAGAGAATTGTGCCAATTATCTTAGTAAGGGCTCTCTCGTCGGAATAGACGGCAGAATCCAAACCCGCAATTATGAAAACCAAGAAGGGCGCAAGGTCTATGTTACAGAGATAGTGGCTGATAGAGTGGAATTCCTTGGTACTAAAGCCCAAGAAAAGTCTGCCGATACCGCCGATTATACGGATATTGGGAATATTGAGGTTGACGGCGACACAGACGATGATATTCCCTTCTGATAGGTGATTCCATGAACTGCATAATGTGTGGCAAAAAAATTAAGTCAAAGTCCCTTGAGGGTACAGACTATCTTAAGGATAACGAGGGTAATTGGTACTGCATCCAGTGCGCTAAGCAATGCCTAACCCGATGGCAGGACTTCGAGCGGATTGAAAAACTAGCAGAAGAACCGGACAGATACCGAGACGCCTTAGTCGATACGCTTAAATGGTCAATCAACGAGGGTTATTGTGTTAGACCGAAGGAACATTGTAGAGCCAGCATGGATAGATGTTTGAAATGCTGGCTTAATTATTTGGTTGGCGAAGAAGTGGAGGGATAGTATGAATTGTCCATACTGCAACGAACCAGCAGATCAGTTAGATAGCATAGTCAAGCTACCTAACGGTGATAGAGTGCATTTTAAATGCTCCGATAAGATGCTGGGAGAATGGGCGGGGTTGAAAGCAAAGTTAGAACAGACTGAGAAGGCACTGGAATTAGCATGTGACTTCATAGCCGAAGAAACTGACGTTTGTCTTTGGAACGAAAGTATAAACGTTGTTAACAATTATGGGGGCTATGATTGCGATTTATGCCACCGTTACCCTATTGAGAAATGCACTAAAGACTATTATCTTACCAAAGCAAAGGAGGCTCTAAATGGCTAAACCAAAAGCTAAATATCTTAATGGTTTTCGCAGGGAGCTAGTATTGTGGATACTCTCCCTGCAATTAATTTTAGAGAACCATAGAGAGCACTTCAGGGGCAAAGAGCTTACCTGGCTGGATAGTATCATCCTTAGCATTGAAAACCTGTCCGAGCTAATGCTAGGCGGCTTAGAATTGACCGAACTAAAGACCATTGAGAATGCCATAAAGAGAGTCGAGCCTAAACTGTACGCTGAAAAACTGGTTAATTCTCAAGAGCCTGCCGTCAAGGTGAATATCGACCTACTTTACGACCTAGCAGAATTAGCATTGGAGTCCTGCCAGCATGACTGCAAACAAGACTTCGACAACTGCCCAAGGCGCAAGATGTTCTTAAGCCTGATGATTAAACCCTTCACGGAAACAGGTCCTTGTCAATATTGGAGGGGTGATGATTGAAATACACTAGGATTTGTAAAATATGCGGTGCGGAGTTTTCCACTAATCATCCGGCGAAGTTAACCTGTTCACCTGATTGTAGCTACCAAAACAGTCAAAACGCCTCTAAAGCAGCCGAGAAAAGACGCAACCAGCGCAAGCTTAAACGTAGCAAATCCAATCCTTTTAAAACTCAATCGCTATGCCTTGGCTGCAAAAGGGCCTATGCAAAACCCTTTGAAGTTGGGGGCTGCAACAAAATATTATATGGCACGCCAGTTTACAAAAAAGCCCGTTGGGTTTTAAAAGAACCGCAGAGAGTAGACCCGTATCGAGTTTTAATAGTTGAAGAATGTGATTTATACGAACCTGATTAAGGAGGTTATTGAAAGATGGGAAGATTTAAAGAGCGCGTAGATGCCCGATTTGAAGCGCAGGAGCGAAAGGGCATAGAGAAGTATGGACAGCCTTTAGAGGACAACCACGGTAGCTTTGACTATCGATTAGAGCATTTAGCGCAGGAACTGACGGATGGCTTAATGTATGTCGAATGGCTCAAAGAAAGCGGGCAAATCATCACTTCGATGTTTGAGCTATTGGTGCAGGACATGGAGAAGATAAAGCCTATTGAGGAAATCTGCCCAATAAAAGAGAGCTGCCCCGAAGAATACCTTGATGGTAGTAAAAGCTGCTTGGGATGCCTAAAAGCGCACTACGAAGCGAAAGCGAGGGATTTAATTTGCCAAGTGTAATTACAATAATCTGCACAAGTCTTGTGGCGATTGCTATTTTGATGAGCCTGCTGGGGCTCTACTTTTGGGGCATTCTTTGTTTCCTTGTAGCGGCAAGAAAAACAAAAGAGGAGATAAAATCAATTTTGAAGAGAGGAGTGAGCCAACCATAAATACTTATACAGCATTGAAAGAAGTCTTGCCCTGGTCCAAGCCAGCCTGCGAGGATAAGGCGAGAACCAAAATATTAGTAAAACTAACGGAATCATATCTTGAAAATCATAATCCCGTCATCAAGAAATTTATTGACCACAGAATAAAAGAACTGGAGGGAGGACAGGATTAAATGCCCCGGATAAAAACATATGACAGACTGGATTCGCAAAAAGAGCTTGGTAGAAATGCCGAGCTCTTTATTGATTCTATATGCTTTGATGCCTCCAACATGACCGTTAGAGAAATGATGGTTGTTTATAAATCTGAGATTTTAAAATCAGACGATGCCTTTTTACGGTCTGAAGATGCTGGAAGTTGGAAGTGGAACCGTGACCGTAAGAAGTGGGAAAGGATGGTGAGCTGATGGAGTTCTGTAAAAGCTTTGGCAATATGGACGGCATGGATGGCAGTTGTCATTATTGCCGGGAAGAAAGCCCCGAAATGTGGCAAAAGTGTTGGGATTACAAGCGCTCGCCAAATAGAAAGGAATTAGCCGAACTCGCAGCCCTCCGGGAAGAAACCGACCTGCAGCGGCAGAGCATACAGAATCTTTCCTGCCAAGTAGCGGCGCTGAGGGAAGCTCTGGAAGAAATTGTGGAGGAATTAGAAAACTGCTATTGCCGAGATACAGAATTAACCATAAAGGCGAGAGAAATCATTAATTGTCCAGACCCTGGGGAGAAGATTAGGGCAGTTATTGAGGCAGCAAAAGAATGCGTAGATTCTCATGAAGAATTCAATGCGAATCGATGTTACAACACGGCAAGCAATATCCTTAAAGCTGATGATCTTCTTAAGCAGGCTCTTGCCGCCCTGAAAGAAGGTGACTAATTGTACATCAAATACCCCCAAGCCGAAGAACTGCTAAAGTCTTATCCCAAACTGAAGTCATATCTCAAGAACCTGCAGATAGAACTTGAACGGCTCTACCATGAGGGCAAGAATGATAATATAGACCCCGACGATATTCTGTACTCCTTGGCTATAGGCAACCGAATAATGAGCGATATGCCTCATGCCATGCCCTCTCCAGGAGATAAAATGACCAATGTCATTCGTGCCAAAGACCGTATTATCAGCGAAGAAATAAGAAAACTTATGCAGAACATTCTCACAATAGGTGAAGTTGTCGAAAAAACCACCAGTGCCCTAACCTGCTTAACTACGCAAGAACGGCGAATAATTGAGCTTAAGTACTTCGAGGATATGCCATGGAAAGACATACTGCGGGAAACGGACAACTGTATCGGGATATTGCAGGGCAAAAGAATTAGGCGGTCAGCGGTGGAGAAGATATTGCCTCTACTGAGAATAAAACCTGAGCAGCTTGAATTTTGCATAGAAAGGATGCGAGAGAATGCTTGATTTAGGGCTATCGAAGAAATTGAAAGATGCTGGACTTGCATGGGAGCCGGCGCTCGGGGACCTCTTTTACTATCAGGTTGGCGACCATTGGGAGAAGGATGTTCTGGCGGAACATGACATAAAAGAAGCAACCCATCAAATTATAGCGGATTGGATTTTTGTTCCCCGCCTCGACCAACTCATAATATATATGGAGGAGCGGGGCTACAGGGTGGAATCCAGGCACGACGCATGCTATATATTCCATCCGAATAAGCCGCATATCTGCCCTTGGTGGCAGAAATTCCTAGCGGAAAACCGCACAAATGCCGCCGGGGAAGCTTTGTTATGGATACTACAACAAGAACAGGCTGTAGATTAGCCCATGAACGGGCAAGGCTCTCCGGCTAATACAAAACCATTGCCGGAGAGCCAAAACACCTGTAGCCGCGTTACAGCAACCTTAAAATCTAAATCAGGATTATTCCTCTGTCTTCTTAACCGCGTCATAGTTCCCGCTGGTAGCCGCGCCAAGAATAACACCTGCCATAACCCCATTAATGGCGGGGTTGCCGGTTAAATAAGCCCAGAGCATCCCTAACCCCATGCCGCCGCCGATAGAAACCAGCGGCAGGTACTTTGACGGGATACCAGCCAGCCTGATAGCTTTGACCAGAATCCCATTGATAACAAGAGCAGAAGCCCCGCCGATAGCGTATTGAGCAGCTATTTGATTTAAATTTTCCATTATTAAGCCCTCCCTTTACTTATTTGCCGATTATGACAGTCTTTGTAGCATTGTCCCAAGTAACATCAATCCCGATATCTCGCAGGATAACCGCTGGGATATAGGTCGTGTCCCTGTTGTCAACGTTAAGCAGAACGCACTTATCTTTTAAAGCACCGTTCAACTTCACCTTGACTTCGGGCAGATCGACATTGGTGTCGAGTTTTAACTTAGCAAACATATCATCATCCTCTCTCTTTAGGTCGTTAAACAACTGGTTCCATGGGAAATTGGGGCCGGGGCAGTTAGGGCGGTTCACACTGTCGATGCGGTAATGGCCGAGAATATGGTTGTCATCTATTGGCAAATTATATTTATTAATTAATTGTTTATGTAACCACAACGAAGCCTGATATTGCATCTCTGTTAGATTACCATCCCCGCTTTGCTCTCTGTAACCTTCATGCTCTATGCCGAGGGTACAGTGATTGGGATTGCCACCAGAATACAAGGCCCAATTGGGCCGATTAACTGCTCCAGCATGCCAGGCCGTATCTGCATCTTTGACAAGCTGATAAATCTTGCCTTGACGAGTGACCAAATAGTGGGCTGATGCCTTCGCCACTGGATTGCACATCCATGATAAGCATCCCGGCATCAGCCCGGCGGTTATATGATCTACTATTGCAATAATCTTGTTGCCCTTGCGTCCTGCGGTAAAATTGGGACTAGGCTTAGATTCAATCTTAAATTGGTCCTTGCTCGTTTCCACCACCTTCTTTCATGTTGATACCCTCTTCCTCTACGATTTTTTCTAACTTGCGGCGGCTGAACCGTTTTAACCAGCTAAATTCTTCTACTCCGGCTTCTAAAAAGTTCTCGCAAGTGCTTTCAAGCTCCACAAAGAAGAATATCCCGTAAATAACTGAACTGGCTAAATAAGCGTAGTCATATGGGAATTTCTCTATTTGGGCAGCGAAAACACACATGAAGAAATAAGCCGTGATTTTCAGCTTTGCCCCGGATAAAGCCTTGTCAGACCTGATATGACCCTCTTTAACGGCCTTAAGGAAGCCGCCGTGATTAACTGATTCACACATCAGTCTGGATATCAAATCCATTGCTACGGCTATCCATAAGGCGTAAAAAGCTGGCCCAGGCCCTACAAGATAAGTAAATGCGCCCACTAAAAAACCCCCTAGCCAGGCTAGAGGGTCGGTAAGCGCATTAGATACGATTCTACCAAATGTTATTGCCAATCCATGCAAATTATCATCACTCCCCCGGTTGTAAAATATGTTAAACTGAAATTGCAGGCGTAAAAGTGCCCCCAGCACTTCTCCTTGCCCCGGTGAGGTTGCCTGCATACCTCATGACTCTTTTATTGAAACGGCCACATTAAGCCTTTTCTGGCCTGAGCTTCTCTTGTGTTTTCAAGTTATAAATAGTATGATAATGGTAAAACTAGGACGTAAAAACAATGTAAAAAGGAGGAAATATCATGCGAAAAAACCCGATGGTTGCAATGTTGTTAACTGTCATAATGCTGTTCGCGGTTGTTGCGCCGGTGATGGCGGTTACCTCAACAGAATATTTAACTAGTCAATTGCAAATATTTCATACTACTAACAGAATGAGTAGCAATGATATTTACGGCGTGTATGTCGATATCTCCCAGATTACCAACAACACCGTAACCGCTACTGTATACCAAACTGATGCACAGCAAGCTACACTAACCACGTACACAAACATAGAAGCCCAGCCCATTGCAGGAGCTAATAGCGCAAAAGATAAACTGAGCCGATTCTTTTTCTATTTCCGTAATAACAATCGCGATCATCCTATGGCCCTCTGGGGCGGCGCGCCTGACGACACAGTAATGGGCTATGTTTATGGCGAACGCAAGGCCGAAATAATTAGTGCCTACGTCGCTGGCATTCCTGAATGCCTGGCGCAAGATAGGTTATACGATTCTGGCGATTCCGGCAGCAGCGGTAGCACCACTAAAACTACTGAAGCCAAGCCTGCTGAAAACCCCGACGCATGGGCCGGTAAATACCTCGCAACAACTTTTGAGATCGGGGCTACAACCTATTCTGTCTTAAGTAGTACTAATGAAGATGCGTCCGAAACAGCAAAGCCTGAAATTAAAACAATGGACGTTGCCCCTTACGTGAAGAACGACCGCACCTATGTGCCTGTCCGCTATCTTGCCTACTCTCTAGGGGTTGAGGAGGGTAGTGTTACATGGGACGGTAACGCCCGTAAGGTTAGTATATCTAAAGATGATACCGATATTGCTTTAATCGTTGGCAGTCCGATAATGTACGTCAATGGTCAATCAACTAATATGGACGTATCACCTGAGATAACCCAAGACCGTACATTCCTCCCTGCTCGATGGGTAGCAGAGGCTTTAGGAGCAGAAGTCTTGTGGGACGATGCCACTCAACAAACAACAATAAAGATACCAGTAGAAAAGCCGGGGAATTAAACCCCGGCTTCTGGTTCTTGCGTCGGTTCTCCGGGTAAGGCATCAAGTAAGGCAAAGAGCCTAGCCTGTTCATCCATGCTTCTGTTATTCTGGTTAATTAGCCCCTCTATATTACGGTTGTTGCTGGAAACCCTAATATCCTCAATTTCAATTCGCTTCATAATTTCCTCTTTGGTCATTAATCTATCACCTCCATAAGCCGTATTCCGGCGTAATTTTTGCGTGTAGCATAAAACCACCACCCAAAAATTCTGTTGCTCTCGCTACCGTTGCTTTCTTTTACTTTAAAATAGTTCTCGCCCCATTCAATCACTCTAATATCCTCGCCCTCGCCATAAACCTCAGTCTTAAAAGTCCACGGAGTCAAATCCGTATCTGGTTCTATGCATTCCAAATGAATAGGGTCGATGTAGACAGTGGCTTTCCCGTTTTCTAGCCGCGCCCTACCTCTATCAAATAAAACAATTTCAGGTGATTCAGTCGCGTATTGTCTTATCCTGCCATAATTGGCCGTTGGGATAATAGCCGGTTTGCTACCATCTGCTTCCAAATCTCCAGTTGCATGTACAGTTCCCAAAACCCTTAAATTCCCCGTCACTTCCGTGGCCCCAGTAATGTAAACGTTATTACCCCCTATAACCACTTCAGCGCCGTTGACTTGAGCCCTGGAACCGGCACCTTTACCGTACAGGCTGACGACATTGGGAGATTCCAAGACTACCCGATCGGACGAATAAGCCCTTATACCATTGTTGCTTGTTGGGCTATTGGTGGGTCCTATCGTAATGTTTCCACCTATCTCTGACCTTAAGTCTATTCCTTTTTCATTGCGGATAAACAATTCTGCTGTGTCCAGCAGGGTCCTTACCCTTATTTCGCCGATTGGGGTTCCATTGTCATAAAAATAAATTTGCGGCTGGTTGCCTTCTGAGGATATTTCCATTTGAGTGTTACCGTGCTGGTTGTTAAAAATTATATTTCCCCAGCTATAGCCCGGATACTCTGGCAAAAACTTGCGGTCAATTTTTATTATACCCCGGTTTTCGCCCTTTTCACCGGTCTGAACCGTCGTACTGTAGAGGGCACCGCCAATAATCTCCGATAAATAGTTCCCTAAAGCATCCTTGCCGATGTTTATTCGCAGGTTATCGTCTGCGTCGTACATTTTTATGCCGTCGCCGTCTATGCGCAAATCGCCGCCAGCAGAGAGGATATTTACCAGAGCGGCATTGAGAGTTCCGGTATTAACCATGTTCGCATTTATTCCAGCGCCGTTAATTGCTAAATCCCATGCCTGACCACCGTCCGAAGAAATGATTAATCCCTGGGGCGTAATGCGAACTAAGCTGCCAGTTAGGTTGCCGTTAACATCCCGTTCAAACCATGTAGAAACTCCATCAATAAGGGTATAGTCACCATTAGCACCGTTTATCATAGTCGCAGCCGTATTGATTATCGCCTTTATTAGATTCTGAAACGATGGATTAGGCTGTACCTGCGACTTGATATAGTCTGCAGCCTTGATGCTGTCAGCCAACGATGCCGCTATCTTCTCCAGCGGGTCGCCAATATCCATCTCACATAACCAAGGCTGGAAAACATTGAATCTATGCTTGATGATGCGCTGGTATCCCTCTACCCCCAGTTCAGGGTCTATTACGTCCACCATATCGCCGAGAGCAAAGACCTCATGCTGATAGCCTTCCAGTACCCGCAAATCCACCATATCTATGACATACTTGTGGCGCGGTTTGCAGACTTTCGCCAGATATTTTGTAGCCGCCTCTTTTAATTGTGTCTGGTCGGATATGTCCTGGTTATACCACACGTCTTCCAATAGTTCATCTGAATAACTATTGTTGTCCAGGTAAATCTTTCCGTCGTTGACTGCTGCTATATTTAAATCATTCTCGCCGAAAGGTCGCAGCCGGGTAACAATATCCGTATCATCATAACGCTGAATCGCTTTCAGGTTTTTGCCATAGCGAATCTGAAAACCGGAGTAGTTTTGCCATGATTCCTCACTGCGCAGTGATACGGTCTTGTTCTGACTATCCCAAACCAGATAACCGCCCCATAATTCCTGCACTTTATTGATATTGGCTAAAACTGATTCCTTCTCCGTTTCCAGGTCATAGGTGCCGCCAACATCCACTGTTCCTAACTCCCATCCGGTGCCTTCCAGCAGGGCATACAGGACATGACCGGCAGAGCCAACAGGGTAACGCGCCCCAGACAAATCAGAGCCGCCAGAAACGATTATGACAGCTCCCCAAGGTGGATTAGGATTCTGCGGGTCATTGGAGATAGTCTGGTACTTCTTGCCCAGCAAAATCCATGTTTCATCTGCCAGTACCTTTCCGGTCAGTTTCTTTCCGTCCCGTGACCGTTCGATAGCATCCGGATTAGCGATAACAAATTCATAAGTGCGATTCTGAGCCTGCACGCAGATTCTGTTTTTCGGGGTCAAATAAGCCCATTTTTCAGAAGTAAGAGCTAGGGTAAATTCTAGTCTGGAAATCCCGTTTAGTTCCTGCTCAATCCAGCACTCATCTAGCCCATCAGACTGCGGCGAGAGCAGGGCAACGGTATTGCCGTCAATGTCCTTTACTTCGATAAACTGAGGAACAGATAATCTTTTTGGCGTAGACAGTACTCTAAAAACGCCGCTAACTCCGAAAGGACCTTCATCTATCCCATCATTGGCACTTACATAAATCTGATAATTATCACCAGGGGGTAAATCGGTAACATCCCATATCAGGCTAGTTTCCGATACGTCATCCGCTATCTG
>ENA-UOOK01004305-UOOK01004305.1-fermentation-metagenome-genome-assembly--contig:-NODE-4305-length-15390-cov-30.838474_pt1 | contig 15390 bp, 14 predicted proteins | sample MGYA00245777_ERZ724023 | MGnify/ENA primary metagenome ERZ724023 (study PRJEB28704, sample SAMN03018312) | fermentation metagenome | biome: anthropogenic terrestrial biome; feature: soil...
CTTAATTGTTAAATTCAATATAGCTACTCCTGGCAGAGAACCATTAGAGGCAGGAGCAGAACAATTTACTGTAGAATTAAATGGAAATGATGCAGCTTTGAATTTGAAATCAAATTCAAATAATAGTAAATATGCTACCATGGCATCTATAATATATGAAGGATTAGGTGAAAATAGTAACATAGTTTCAATTGAGAATTGCATTACTCGTTTAAGAGTAGAAGTAAAGGATCTCAATAAAGTAGATCAAAAGAAAATTAAAAAAGCAAATATTCCCGGGGTTAAGGTTACTGGATCCAATAATATTCAAGTTATCATAGGACCTCAAGTACAATTTGTAGCTGAGGAAATACAAAAGCTAAGGAAACAAATATGATAAGCTGATTTTAAAATTGGACATATTTGGGACGGTTAAGAAGTATTTCTTAACCGTCCCATGCCTTGTCCCACACATTTATATGTAAAACATTTCTTAACTGTCCCGCATTAAAAACGCATTAAAAACCGTGTTTCAATCTGTAAAATAAGTTTCCATTGTTCTTTTCTGATGAATGATTAAAATATGGCACCCCAAATCTTGTAAAAAACCAAAAGCCAAGCCTTCGCATTCCTGCATCAAAACCAAAGGTCTTAAATGTTTTCATTGCACCACTGAATGAATAGAAGTTTTTGGCAGCTTTAAAAAATTCACATTGCAAATCAGCAGGAGATATTTTTGCAGGTTTAAAAACAACATTTGTCATATCGTAATACTCCCACTCTTTTGTTAACATTCTTCCCTCTTTTTCAAATTGCTCAAATACAGGAGTACCAGGATACGGTGTAAGTACAGCTGGCTGAAGCTGATATGCATTTATATCTTTGCAGAACTGTACAGTTTTATCAATATCTTCTATGCCGTCATAATCGAGTCCCAGTACTATACTTGCTATCATTTTAATTTTATACTTGGACAATTTTTCACCGCATCTTTTAATATCTTCAATGCTCTGCTTTTTGTTTACATAATCCAGGGAATCCTGATTCAAAGATTCTATCCCTATAAGAGTTCTTCTTAAATGAGCTCTGCTTAAAAGATCCAGCAGTTCCTCATCATTTGCCATATCAGTTCTTCCAAAGAAAAAAGTTTCCTTGAAAACAACGTCATTGTCTATCATTTTCCTTAATATTTCTTTTGCTCTTTTCTTGTCTGCTGTGAAATTATCGTCTTCAAAATTTACATATTTAAAGCCTGCTTTTTTATAAATCTTCAATTCTTCAATTACGTTGTCTGGTGTCCTTTTCCTATATGGATGAAACATCCTGGAAGTTGTGCAAAAATTGCATGCAAACGGGCATCCTCTTGAAGTCATAACATTTGCTGCTTTTGTAGGAGTCTTTAACAGCGTATAATCTGGAAAAGGAATCTCATCAAGATTTTGCGGAGGAGTTGCATAAACTATCTTATCTTTTATTTTGCCATAAATAACGTCTTCAATTACATTTTCTGCTTCTCCAACTATTACCTGATCAGCATGGCAAAGTGCTTCTTCTGGCATTGAAGTTGCATGCATACCGCCAATTAGCACTCTCTTTTTCATTTCATTTCTGAAAAAGTCAGCTATTTCATAGGCACGTTTTACATTACAAGTCATGGTATATATGCACACAACATCAGCGTCGCTCATTTTTGAATAATCTGGATCTGCATATAACTCCTCGTAGCATTCCACATCACAGCCAGAATTTTTTAAAATATGTCCCAATATTAAAGGACCTGTTATGTTATTCTTGTGTCCGTAAACATTTCCACCAAATCTGTAAAATGGATTTCTCCTAATATCTGCTGCAGGAGAAATAAAAATAACTTTCATTAAAATATTGGCCTCCTTTTTATATTTGCTCAATATAGAATTTTAAATTTTGCTATTTATATTGGACAAATTTTATAGATACCCCCTCTATATTTTTACAATTTGTCCAGCATTAAGCGAAGTCATAAGCTGCCTATTTTAAAATAGGCAGCCAGGTAAGCCAATCCTAAGTGCACTTACTATAAAGCAGCACTTAATGAATCATGCTGCTTTAATTATCAGCAGAAAAGCCTTTCTCGTTTTCTTCTTCTTTATACAAATTTTTAAATGCTGTTGAAAGCATAAGCTTTATTCTGTTCAGCTGGTTTACTTCGCTGGCACCCGGATCAAAATCTATAGCAGTAATGTTTGACTGCGGGTATCTAGCTTTAAGTGTTTTTAGCATGCCCTTGCCTGTTATGTGATTTGGCAGGCATGCAAATGGCTGCATACATATAATATTATTAACGCCGCTTTCTATAAGCTCTATCATTTCAGCTGTAAGAAGCCATCCTTCACCAGCCTGGTTTCCCATTGACAAAACGGGAGAAGAAATTTTAGCAAGATGCATTATTGTTGTTGGAGGCTTAAATCTTTTACTCTTTTTAAGTAAATTTTTAAGATCTCTTCTATAATATTCTATATAAAGTATTACAAGATCCCCTATTGTTTTACTTAGCCCCTTCCCTGAAAGATATTTGTGCTTAAATTTTTCATTATATGCACAGTACTCTACAAAACCTGTTAAATCAGGTACAACAGCTTCAGCACCTTCTTTTTCAAGTAAATCAACGATATTGTTATTTGCAATTGGATGGAACTTTACAAGAATCTCTCCTACAAGCCCTACTTTAGGCTTTTTAATATCATTAATTTCAAGATTATCAAAGTCGTATATTATTGCTCTTATATTTTTCTTGAATAAGCTCTTATCACTGCTTCTTACGGATTCTTTGCATTTTCCTACCCATTTTTCATATAATTTATTTGTAGAACCCTTTACCTTCTCATAAGGCCTTACGCGGTATACTACCTGCATAAGGAGTTCACCATATAAAAGTGCAATCATGCATTTTTCGGCCATATCCATTGAATATGTAAACCCAGGATTACTCTCTAATCCTGCAAAATTTACAGATATTACAGGTATATTTCCAAAGCCTGCATCTTTTAAAGCTTTTCTCAAGAAGCCTATATAATTTGAAGCCCTGCAAACTCCTCCTGTCTGCGTCATAATTACTGATGTATTATTTAAATCATACTTACCTGATTTTAGTGCAGAAATAACCTGGCCAACAACAATTATTGACGGATAGCAGGCATCATTGTTTACATATTTAAGCCCTTCATCTATTGCTTTTTTGTCAACAGATGGGAGTATTTCCAAGTTGTAGCCGCATGAGTTCAGAGCTTCTTGTATAAACTGAAAGTGTATAGGAGCCATTTGAGGAGCAAGTATAGTATGCGTTTCTCTCATTTCCTTAGTAAAAACAACCTTTTTTGTCATTGGGCCTTTCTTCTCAGGCACAAAGTTGTTTTTATCCCTTTCTTCCATAGCAGCTTTTAAAGAACGCAATCTAATTTTTACAGCTCCTAAATTGCTAACTTCATCAATTTTAAGTGAAGTGTAAATTTTGCCATAGTTTTCAAGTATCTCCTGTACCTGATCTGTAGTTACAGCATCAAGTCCACATCCAAATGAGTCTAATTGAACAAGCTCAACATTATTTTGTGTTGCTACAAAGCTGGCAGCAGCATATAGTCTTGCATGGTATGTCCACTGATCAACCACCCTTAAAGGCCTTTCAACTTTCCCTAAATGAGCTACAGAATCCTCTGTTAAAACTGCCATACCAAGTGAAGTAATTAAGTTAGGAATTCCGTGATTTATTTCGGGATCAATATGATATGGATGTCCTGCAAGTACTATGCCTTTTTTCCCAGTTTCCTTTAAATATTTTAAAACTTCCTCTCCCTTGTCCCTTATATCCTGCTTTGTGTTTTCTTTTTCCTGCCATGCACTATCAACAGCCTCGTTTATCTCATTCCTTGGAATATGAAAATCTTTCTTTAGTACATCATAGAGCCTTTTTTTTAGATTTTCCTTATCATCGAAAGAAAGAAAAGGATTCATAAAGTTAACTTTATTTTCATTAAGCTCATCCATATTGTTTTTTATAACTTCAGCATATGATATGACAACAGGACAATTTAAATGATTATTGGCATCCTGCTGTTCTTTCTTTTCATAAAATATGCAGGGATAAAATATAAATTTTATTCCTTTGTTTATAAGATCCATTATATGCCCGTGCACCATCTTGCCAGGATAGCACACTGATTCTGAGGGAATAGTTCCTATTCCGCTTTCATATAAGGCTCTTGATGATGGCGCTGATAGTTCCACCCTAAACTTAAGTTTAGTAAAAAATGTAAACCAGAACGGATAGTTTTCATACATATTCAGCGCTCTTGGTATTCCTACTGCCCCTCTTTCAGCCTCTTTAATACTCAAAGGTTCGTATCCAAAAATTCTTTTATATTTGTAATCATAAAGATTGGGTATATTTTCTTCCTTTTTATTAAGACCGCTGCCTTTTTCACATCTGTTTCCAGTAATATATTTTTCTCCGTTAGGGAAGTTGCTTATTGTAAGCAGACAGTTATTTGTGCATCCTCCGCATCTTCTCATTGATGCTTTACATGTAAAAGAATCTAATCCATTCACATCAATAAGGGTTGATTTATACCCTTCGCTATAATTTTCCTTAGCAATAAGTGCAGCACCTAATGCACCCATGAGCCCTGCAATATCTGGTCTTACTGCTTCCTTACCAGATATAAGTTCAAAACTTCTAAGCACTGAATCACTATAGAAAGTTCCTCCCTGTACAATTACCTTATCTCCAATTTCATCGGGATTTCTTAATTTTATAACTTTAAGCAGTGCATTTTTTATAACAGAATATGAAAGCCCTGCAGATATATCACCAATTGTTGCCCCTTCCTTTTGAGCCTGTTTAACTTTTGAATTCATAAAAACAGTGCATCTTGAGCCAAGGTCAACAGGTTTGTCCGCTGTGAGCCCTGCATTAAGAAAATCCTCTACTCCCATATTTAATGAATGTGCAAAGGTTTCCAAAAACGAGCCGCACCCTGATGAGCATGCTTCATTTAAAAGTATACTATTTATAACGCCATCTTTTACTCTCATGCATTTCATATCTTGACCGCCAATGTCAAGTATAAAGTCTACACCAGGAAGAAAGAATTCTGCAGCTCTATAGTGAGCTATAGTTTCAACCTCCCCTATGTCTATATGAAGTGCTGCTTTAATGAGTTCCTCTCCATAGCCTGTAACAGCAGAATTAACTATTTTTGCATCTTGAGGCAAAATGGCGTATACTTCCTTTAGTATTTCAACAGTAAGCGCCAGTGGGTTACCTTTGTTGCTTCCATAATATGAGTAAAGTATTGTACCTTCCCCATCAATTAAAACTGCCTTTGTAGTTGTGGAGCCTGCATCAATGCCTAAAAAGCATTTTCCATGATAAGTTGATATATCCCCTCTTTTTGCTTTATGGCTTTCATGTCTTTTTCTGAATTCATCTAGCTCTTCTTGGTTTAAAAATAAAGGCCTCATCTTTCCTACTTCACAATCTGGTAAAGAATTTAAACCTGAAATTCTCTGCTTCAAGTCCCCAAATGAGATGGCATCTTCATCTTTTGAAGCAATTGCGGCCCCCATAGCAACAAATAATTCGGAATTCTTAGGGAATATTACGTCGTTGTCCTTTAATTTTAGTGTTTTTATAAACCTTTTTCGAAGTTCAGATAAAAAGCTTAATGGACCTCCTAAAAATGCAACTTCTCCTTTTATTGGTCTTCCACAGGCAAGTCCACTTATTGTCTGATTTACAACTGATTGAAATACTGAAGCTGCAATATCATGTTTGTCAGCTCCTTGATTTAGTAATGCCTGAATATCTGTTTTTGCAAAAACACCGCAGCGTGAGGCAATAGGATATATAACCTTATGCTTTTTTGAAAGCTCATTTAATCCTGAAGCATCAGTTTGAAGAAGGGATGCCATCTGATCTATAAAGGCTCCCGTCCCCCCTGCACATGAACCATTCATCCTCTGCTCCATGCTTCCGCTGAAATAAGTTATCTTAGCATCTTCTCCTCCGAGTTCAATTGCAACATCTGTATCAGGTATAAATTTTTCAATGGAACTTACACAAGCAGTAACTTCCTGTATAAATGGTATATGCAGCCATTTATTTACAGAAAGTCCTCCTGAGCCTGTTACCATTACTGTAATTTTGCTATTTTTAAACTTATTATATCCTTCACAGATAAGTTTAAAAATAGTACTTTTTATATCTGAGAAATGTCTTTGATATTTGCTGTAAAGCATTTTAGCATTATTGTCTAAAACCACGAGTTTAACAGTTGTTGACCCTACATCTAAACCTAAATGTAAAACCTGTTCCATATAACCCAGCTTATAAAGCTATTTCCCCCCTTATCTATATCAAACTTATTATTATTATATTATGCTATATTATGCTCTATTATGATGATTGATGTATTTTTTTGTATATATACATCAGTATTATACTAACACAAAATAGCGTATAGCACCAAATTAATAATAAGTAATGATAGTCCAAATAAAATAAGAAGTCAAGTTTTGGCGAATCATGTTTGGGACAAGAATACTTGATTCATTTAGTACTATATTTTAAAATATGAATGTTATCATTAAAATATACAAAAATAAAATTTTAGACATAACAGTTAGGGGATGATATTTTATGAAAAGCAATACAAATGTTGAATCGCTACCATTATATATTGAAATATATAATCATTATAAGGATTTAATAGTTTCAGGGAAGCTAAAGCCTGGAGCTAAACTGCCGTCCATAAGAAAGTGTGCACTTGAAAGGATGATAAGCAGGACTACTGTTGAGGCTGCATATCTTCAGCTGTCAGCAGAAGGGTATATAATTTCAAAACCGGGAAGCGGCTTTTATGTTTGTGAAGTAAATTATAGTGATATCCAAAAACCTACTAAAAAGAAATATACAAAGGTAGTAAACAAGAAAAAGCCATCCTATGATTTTGTAAGTTATTCTGTGGATAGTAAAAGTTTTGATTTTGATTTATGGAGCAGGTATATAAAAAGCGCACTTCGCAATAAAGAAAGGCTTTTACATTATGGAGATACAAAGGGCGAATATGATTTAAGACTTGCCATAACTCATTATGTGTCAGAGCATAGAGGAGTTATATGCGAGCCTGAGCAAATTGTAGTTGGAGCAGGCGTACAAAGTTTGCTTAATATTTTATGTTCCTTAATAAAAACATCTTCACCTGTTGTATTTACCGGTGTTGATTTTGTTAAAGGAAGGGTAGTGTTTAGAGATAGGGGATTTAAAACAATTTTTTACGGAAATTTAACAAATGATTTGTCAGATTTTGAAAAAATAAGCCCTAAGATTATATATACGTCCCCATCCCATACCACTCCATGGGGAGATGTTATGCCAATTAAAACGAGATTATCTTTGCTTTCATATGCAAAATCACATGGATGTTTAATAATAGAGGATGATTTTGATAGTGAATTTAGATATTATGTAAGGCCTGTGCCGTCCCTTCAAAGTTTAGATGGGGGACAAAATGTTATATATATGGGTACTTTTTCAAGATTACTTCTTCCTTCAGTTAGAATTAGTTTTATGGTTTTACCAATAGGTTTAGTTGATGAATATGAAAAGGTGGGAAAAAATTATAATCAAACTGCATCAATAACCGAACAAATAGCTCTATGCCAATTTATTCGTGATGGACATCTTAATAAAATAATTAAAAAAGCCCGAAAACTGTACATAACTAAAAGCAATACTTTTTGTGCCTGTGTTAAAAAGATTTTTAAAGATAAGGCTGAAGCAATTCCAAGCTTAGGAGGTTTTTTAACTCAACTTGAGGTTAAAACGGATATGCCATCAAGTGAGCTTGTTAAAAGAGCAGCAAGTGTAGGGGTTTTAGTAAAGCCACTGGATTTAAGCGAAGAAAAGGGCTATCCAAGAATTTTATTGTGCCTCTCTGGAGTAGCTGAGGAAGATTTTGAAGAAGCATTAAACTTGCTTAAGGATGCATTTTTTAAATGAACAACAGATTTATAAAGAAGCTACATTTAATAAAGGACTATAATAATGATTTAGAGGAAGAATGCAAAGAAGATTTCAAAGTTCCAAGGCAATGTAAAATTAATTATTTATACAAAAGGCAGCAAGGGTGCCGCACTATATAGTAAAAATTTAAATGTAGAAGTTGAAGGTGAAAAAATCGAAGTGGTAGATACTACTGGTGCAGGAGATGCCTTTATTGGAGCAGCTTTATATAAAATAATGCAAGAAGGAATAAATATAGATTGCATATCAGAAGCACAAGCATACAGTATAATTAAATTTGCTAATATTGTAGCTGCCTTAACTTGCAGCAAAAAAGGCGCTATAAGTGCATTACCCAATATAAATGAAGTTGAAGCTTTACTTAAAAATGATTACAGATAAATATAAAGTTATTTTTAAAATATTAAAATGAATTTTAATTGCAATATTGTGGATAGTGTCCTATGCAGCAGGGTTAATTGCTGTATTTTTTTACAAAAGGTAATATGCTATAATAAATGGAAAAAGATTAAAAGTATTATTAAAATGAGACGCTGGATGAGGATGCGGAGTAAGAGACAAATAGTAGTTTGGAAAGGAGATAATTATATGACATATGTAGTTATAAGTATTATATTGGGTCTGGCTTCATGGTGTATTCCAATAGTAAATATTAATAAAGATAATAAAAAAATGAGAAATACTGAGAAGTATATAATTGTTAGTTTTAGTTTTTGTTTACTTGCAATATATACACAAATATTGCTGATGAAAAGTTATGGAGAAAAATGGACTTTGATAGTAGACGCAATGGATGCATTAAATTTAGTAATACCAATTTTTATAGTTGCAACTATCATCTTGAACATTATATTTGTAAGAAAGCAGTATAAGAGCTGAAGTGTTAAAACAAATTTCAGTTTTCAGACTGGAAGATGGAGATTTATTGAGGTGATTTCATATGGATAATCCACAAATTGAAATACAAATAGTAGACAATTCCTTGCAGGATAATCATTATTGGAAAAAGCTAATATCTATGTTCGTCATGGTTGGCTTGAAATTTGAAATACACTGCTGGAATGAAGAAACAGAAGAAATTAAAACTGCATTGAAGTTTGGAAAAGAAAAATCAACTGATTGGAAATTTGGAACAATCATTGAAGGAGTTTTGGCATTCCACTCAGGCGTCCATTAGAAGTTGTGGACTGCTTTTGGAACGATACAAGAGATAGACGTCGATATGGGAGCTTTTATTCCGTTAAAGGAGAGCTTTCTTAAGATAAGCTTGAAATTTATAAGAAGGATGCAATTATAACACTTTACCATCCTGACACTAATGCGCATATTTATAGCAATACGGGAATGGAAAGTCCCTATTTTATCCTTGCTATTTCTAATATTGAATTGCCATGGGTGATGTCTGAAAGCCCGGATGATTGATTATCTAAATTCCAATAAGTAGAAATGATATATAAACAAGAAATAGTAATTTGAATAACAAATCATATAAAAAATCGCAGAAAATATCAAGTATATTATTTTACCTTATCTTATAATTTATTTTGAAAGATGAGGTGTTTTTAATGAAGAAAACAAAGACGTACTTAAAAAATTTTGTAGGAACAAGTTATGAAGTTGGAACACAGATTGGTAACTGGGTTTTATCACAACCTGATTTATTGAAAAAGGTGATTTTGCCACCTAAGGCTTATCCACAAAGTAAATTAGCAGAAATATTCAATTTGCTTAACCTATATTGCAGTGGTGTAAACGAGGAAATCAAAGGATTTGCAGATACAGTCGGAATTTCGAAAGAACAAGCGATTTTTTATGCAATGACATATTTAGAGCGTGGGTGTAGTTTGATGTCTGCAGTTTCAAACAAGATTGAGACTGGACACACTTTGATGGCACGTAACTATGATTTTAATGATGAAATGGAAGAAATGTGTTTTGCATACACAGCTATTATGGGAAAATATCGTTACATTGGTTCTACACTCAATTTATTTGGACGATGCGATGGAATGAATGAATATGGGTTAGCAGCTTGCAAAGCTAGTAATGGATTGCCTGTTGGTAACTTTCAGGGAGGACAGAAAGCAGGTGTAACTGGTTTTTCTTTTTGGGTTGTTATTCGAAGTATTTTGGAAAACTGCAAAAATGTTGAAGAAGCTATTGTCTGGGCAATGGATGCACCTATTGGATATAATATAAATTTAATGCTTGCTGACAGTAATAATAAAATTGCTTTATTGCAATGTATAGATGGTCATAAAGCATATCGCATCTTAGATAATGACTCCAAGCAGAACTTTCTAATTTCTACAAACCATGCGGTTTTGCAAGAAATAAAGCCATATGAAAAGATGTTAATCGAAAACTCGGTAATTCGTTATCAAGCAATAGAAAAAATGTTTTCTGAAAAAGAAAAAATATCAGTAAAAGATTTAAAGAATATACTGTCAACACCTTATCCGCAAGGATTGTGCTGTCACTATTATCCTGAATTTTTTGGAACCTTACGTTCTATGTTGTTTAATACAACCGAGAGAAAAATAGAAATGACCTTTGGTTCACCGCAAGCTAATGACTGGAAAACTTTTATTGTAGAAAAATTACAAGAGCAAGAAATTATAGTGAATCTTCCTTGTGAAAAGGCTGGAAAAGATTTTTATAATATTACCTATTAAAAAGGAGGAGACTGTATTGAAAGATAAGCAAATCATTGGTAGAGCAATTATATTTATTGAAACGAATTTGTATGAGCCTTTGACTGTAGAATCAGTTGCCAATGCAGTTTCCTATTCTTATTATCATTTTCATCGTTATTTTCAAGCGGTGATGGGAGAAACTATTGGTAGCTATATCAGAAGTCGGAGATTGACTCAAGCTACATATGACCTTATATATAGTAATAAGAAAATTTTAGATATCGCAATCTCACTATATTTCGAGTCAGCTGAAAGTTTTACAAGAGCCTTTAGAAAGAGATATGGCATTACACCGACACAATACAGAAAAAATGGGATTGACACGTTGATTGGAAGCCATCAGCCTATGCAAATTAACAAAATGACTGAATGGAATTATGCAAATTTGTCACCAGAGATCGTAACATTTCAACCTAAATCTGTCGCTGGGTTTAGATTTGACATGAGTATTGAGAATAACAACACAATTAAAATGTGGGAAAAGTTGAACACTCAACTGGTAAAGCAAAATTATATTTCAATGAATAATAATAGGTATGGTATTTATGAAACAGGTGGTACATGTCTGCCAAATACATTTAATAAAAATAGTGAAGCTACTTTATTTATAGGAATTGAAACATCGCGTGACAATAATGTCCCAAAAGGTATGAAGTTAAAAGAAATTAGTGGTGGAAAGTATGCTAAATTCATACACAAAGGTACAGTAAAAAATTTGATTTCTACATATCATTATATTTGGGGTGTTTGGCTGCCTAATAGTAGTTTTCAGATTGATGAGAGAGATGATTTAGAATGCTACACAGAGCAATTTTTAGGAACTGAAAATGAAGAATCACAGATTGAAATTTATTTTCCGATACAATAGCAAAATACAATACGCATTCGATAAATTCCAATTTGATACTTTGGTTAAATTTGTATTATATAAATAATAAGAGTCTAACAATATTCATTTAGCAATAGTTTGTTGGGAGTTTATAACTTGATGCGTATAAAGAAGATGGAACACTTGCAGGATGTGATTTAATTCGAGGAGAAGCAATTCCTAAAGGATTATTTCATTTGGTAAGTGAAATAATAGTCATACATAAAGATGGAATGTATCTGCTTATGCAAAGAGATTGGGAAAAGCCTAAATTTCCTGGTTTATATGTAGCAAGTGCCGGTGGTAGTGCACTAAAGGGCGAAGAACCATATGATGCAGCAGTTAGGGAGCTTAAAGAAGAAACAGGAGTTGAAGCTGAAAAATTAAAAAAAATATATAAATATATTAGCAGGGATACTATATATTACGGATACTTGTGTGAAACTGATTGCGATAAAGAATCTATCATACTTCAAGAGGGAGAAACAATATCATATTTATGGCTTACTAAGGAAGAATTCTTGAAATTTGTTGAATCTGATATGTATTTACAGCCACATAAAGAGAGAATGAGTGAATATTTGGATTCTGTCAGATAAATTCCAATTTAAGGTTGGTTGAGGAGAAAGAAATAAATAGAAAATTTACGTATAGAAAGGTTTTTCATATTATGTTATAATTAATGTTGTAAAAGTCCCAATGGAAGGAGAGGTGTTATGGAATATATAAAAATAGAATTGGAAGTTCCAAAAGATATGGTTCCATATCTTAACATGCAAGATAAATCAATTTCAATTCGTACCAATGCACTTATGCTTTACCCATACATTATGAATAACACAATTTCCCATGGTAAGGCAGCTGAAATTTTAGGAATGAATAAAATAGAACTAATTGCATTATATAGTCAGATGGGATTGGATTATTTAAATTCAGATATTAAGGAAGTATTAGAAGATGCAGATACTATTAGCAAGATAAGGAGCAAATAGTATGATTATTGTTTCTGATACAACACCTATCATATCGTTAATAAAAATTAAGCATTTAGAATTACTAAAAAAATTATTTAAGAAGGTAATAATTCCATATGCTGTATATAGCGAATTGACTTCTAATAGTGCATTTATAGATGAAATAGCTGAAGTTAGGAATGCAACGTTCTTAGAAGTTTTATCAGTAAATAATGAAGAAGCTGTTAGACTGTTTAGCAAAGGGACGGGATTAGATGTTGGAGAAAGTGAAACAATAGTATTGGCAGAAGAACTAAATGCAGAACTTATTTTGATGGATGAGCGTAAAGGTCGGATAATTGCAAAACAGATGGGTTTGCAAATTACCGGAACATTGGGGATCCTAATTGAATCATACCATGCAAAATTGATAAGCTCGAATGACGTGCAAGAATATATGGATTTATTAATAGAGTCAGGTGTACGAATTAGTAAAACATTATATAATAATATATTGGAATATGTTAACAGATAATGACTTAAAAGCATGCTAAAGGAAATTATATCAATTTCATTAACATGCTTTTAATATCAGAAATTATCTCATTCATTAGCAATTGTTGAACTAAAGTATGGCAGGAATCATATATGGACAGGCTCAATAAGGTTGTATATCCAATGAAATATAAATTTTGCGGGGTATAATATGATTTATTCACAAATTGAAATACAAATAGTTGACAATTCTTTGAAAGACAATCACTATTGGAAAAAGTTAATTTTAAAATTTGCTGCGGTTGGTCTTAAATTTGAAATTCATTGTTGGAAAGACGAAACGGAAGAAATTAAAGCTGCCTTGGAATTTGGGAAAGAGAAATTAACTGATTGGGAGTTGGGAACAATTATTGAAGGCGTTATTGATGAAAAATTCATTGATATGCTTCATCATACAGCAAAGCCATCGGACACAAAGATATATAATAAGATGATACCTTTCTTTTCCATATTTTTTGAAAATGGTTTTTCTTCTGAACACTATGGGACAGAATTTCACATTTTATCAGTTCCTATCGATGATGCCGATTTTACGGCTTTTCTGAAACAATTGCGAGAGTATGCAGTTGTCAATAAGTATTAAAATCCTGTTCCATGCATTTGGTAATACCCCTATGGTTAGTTAAATATATCATATAAATTTATTTCTAATTCATTAAATACAGCAGATACTAATTTATTGGGTTTAGAATATTCATTATTTGTTTTGATTTCAAAATTATATATAGTAATGACTTCGTTCTCAGGGTTTACAATCCAATACTCTTTAACTCCAAGCAATTCATATTTTATAAGCTTAGTAAAAGTATCAATAAATCGGCTGTTTGGGCTTAAAATTTCTATTACTATTTCAGGGGCTTTTTTATATCTTTGAGTATTTATATTTTCTATTTCGCAAATAACTGAAATATCCGGAATTAGAACATTATCTTCATATTCCAATTCTATTTCCGTAAATGCTCTACATGGTTTTCCTTTTAAAAAGTTACCTATTTCAAGATATAAATTCCCCATTACTCCTTGATGCTTAATATTAGGTCTTGGAGACATTAAAACAATACCATCAATTAATTCATATTTATTGTCATCGCTAATTTTCATGTTATTAAAATCAGATATTGAAAATTTTTTTAATGAATAACTTTCCATAAATACCTCCGCAGCTAATATGTTTACGATGATAGTATACCAAATAAAGCGAGTATTTACAACTCAAATAAGATAATAATTGTAAAAGATATGAAATCTGTGTATAATAATTTATCAAAGTAAAATTTAAAAATTAATAAATAGGAAGTAGATGCCCATATCATTTTCAAATTTGCCACAAGAGGTGGTGTTTTTTGTAAATGATACGTTCTACTATTTAATTTGAGACGTATACACATGAATTTAGACGTATAACCAAAACGATTGCTCTATCTAACGGCGGTATAAAATAAAGCAAGGGTACTATCTCCTCGTTTAAGAGGTAATCCTCTTGTTTTATTAGTTAATCAAGTGGAATTTGGTAGTGGTTTGGGTAATATACTAAAAAACAAAAGCATATAAAGATGTGTTATAATGAACATTAGTAGATTATTGTGACGTAAACGAAAATCTATATCTTTAACTATTTTATGAAAATTACTTTCCCACTAACTTAACTTAGTGAGAGGAGATGGATACTTGAGAAAAAAATTATTTAAACGATTTTCATATTTATATACTGGCGAATTAATGTCGGTAGTAATGTTTATTGTCGTGTTTTTTTTACTTAATAAAGTCTATCCCCAATTACGATTGTATTCGCTAACCTCTTTTTGGATTTCATTTTTTCTTTTGGAATTTCTACTAGTGCAGGGAAGCATATATTGGTATGCAAAATGGAAAATATTAAAGAAAGAAAATACAACAGTAACTCCTATTCAAGTTGTAAAAAGATTTAAAAACTTGAAGAAATTCAATATCGGCTTAATAATTATAACGATGTTTATTTTTGCGTTTGATTTTTTAAAAAGCATATACATTCTAAGTATTTAGCCGATACAATTTACTTTCTAATGAAGCCTCTTGAATGGATTTTTTTACTTGTATTATATACTGTAGATCTGAATCCGGAAAACAGAATTGCAGTGCAATATCCACACGCACCAATAGAAAAAAGTTGGAATTAGTAAAAATCGGAGGTTTTAAATGAACAAAATGATTAAGATTAGAAATGAAGAAGAAACAGATTATAAGAGAGTAGAAGAAATCACAAGGAAAGCTTTTTGGAATTTATATATTCCGGGGTGCATT
>ENA-UOOK01004308-UOOK01004308.1-fermentation-metagenome-genome-assembly--contig:-NODE-4308-length-15385-cov-38.173646_pt1 | contig 15385 bp, 15 predicted proteins | sample MGYA00245777_ERZ724023 | MGnify/ENA primary metagenome ERZ724023 (study PRJEB28704, sample SAMN03018312) | fermentation metagenome | biome: anthropogenic terrestrial biome; feature: soil...
TTTTCCTCGAAAAGAGGGGAAATTGTAGCCTTTTAAAGGCTACCTGAATAGTTACGTTGTATAATTACATTTACCTGCTGTTTTGATTAGTGTTTTATCTGGGTCTGCAAGCACGTAAAAGTACCTTACATCAGGAATAAAAGCATAGATTCCAATTCGATTTCCGTCCGGACTCCAGGATGTCATACCCAGAGTCAGGGATTCTTCATTCGTATTGTTTGGAGTTGATGCAAGTTCTCGAATTCCGCTTCCATCTGCATTCAATATATATGTTGCATGAAGGGTGACCCCTCTCTGAGGGTTGATTGATTCTCCTACTTTCAGTCTACTGCTGTCTGGACTCCATGAACCTCCAATTACAGGTTGTTCTTTTAGATTGGTTCCTGAGGATATCACAAGTTTGTCAAAATAAGGTTTCACTATTTGTGATATGGGTATAATTTCTTCAGCGTTCACACTAAGATTTTCAGATGAAGCTGCAAAACTTGTGGATATGCTTGAAATGAGCAGGATTAAGAGTAAGCTTACTTTCAGTATTTTTGGCATATAATCCCTTTAAATGTAAAAGTTATTATTGTTCAGCTGTTCTCATATCTTAAAAAAAAGGAAAAGTAAATTTTATGTTCTGGGTCTGAATCATTGAAAACCGAAAGTGCTAGAATCATTCAATATTCTTAAATACGTATGTGTACTCGCTTTTTCAGAAATGATCAATAACTCAGGGACACTACCAATTTTTATGTTGTTCTTCTAAGTGCGAAAAATTGGTAATCATTGTAAGGAACCAAATTATGGTTTCCAAATTGAACATAAACTGGAGAGGCCGTCAAAGAACCTCTTGCACTGAAGTTCGTTTTTTTGCCATATTGCAGTACTAGACTTCCATCTGGATTCTCTGCTCTGTAATAAACATAAGCATTGTATGCATCAGTGTCCACCAAAATATCTATATAATCCCCTGCATTGACACCAGCTTTGACCCAATCTATATCGCTTCTAGTATCGATGTTTGCATGGTAAACATCAGATGCTCCATAGGGGAAATCTACGAATGAGTTAGATGGAATCTGATTCCGTTCGTTAGGTAAATCATTCTGCGTTTCCAATTCTATATCATCTACTGCTGCAGCCAGACCTGTGAAGGTTCCCAGTATCAACAGCACAAAAATTGTTGATTTTATGCTTTTCTTTATCATTTCATTTTACCTCACGATTTTGCTCCTGAGGCAAGATTAACAAGCTTTAAGTATCATGTGAAGCTACCATAACCGTGCCTCCGGGCATATGGAGGTCAAATGGGTCATTCAAAGAAATTTTAACCTACATAAATTACTACAGTCTCTCTACATATAAACCATAAAGTTTTTCGCCAGATCATCAAACAATCAAGATGATGCTTTATTCATGATTTTGTTTTTCTGCAATGTTACTTAATATGACGAATTACTTGATATCCGGAATATAATTCATATAAAATTGTGAAAAACCGTGCCATATAAAGACATTTTGATTTTTATGTCTGAGATCACATTATTTTGGAAACAAGATAAACGGCATTGAATTGATTAACAAAAATTATTTTCGTTTTGTGAGAATCCTCAGAATTAGAACTTACATATTTGAAACAAAAAATCAAGCACTCTAGGCCATGGAAAAATAGTTATTTTTAACAGTTAAAGGCTTAGTGCTATTAATTTTAGGCTCTGTAGAAATCCTTTGGTTTGAGAAATTCCAGATACTTGTGACTAAAGATGCAGAACTGGTTTTAGTAGTTGGGTATGATCCTCTTGTTTCGATTTGAAAAGGATTTCTACAGAACCGAAAAAGCTTATTTTCTTCCTGGCACACAATTCTTTGAAAATATAAATCTTGCTTAGTTTTCTGTTTGAGCCCGCTATTCAAAGAATTTCATGTATGTTTTTTCTATTGTATCTTGATAAACAGGATTTATACTGTATATTTTACTCCTTCCTATTTTATTTTCTTCAATAAGATCCAGTTCCTTTAATTGCTTCATATACCAGGAAACTGTACCTCTGGAAATTCCAATTTCCGTGGAAAGAGCGGCATTGGTGCTGCACTTACCCTTCAATATTTCCAAAATTATCCTTTGATTCGTGGAATTTTGAAGCGCGGAAACAACTTTTTTCTCTTCTTCACCATAAGTAGAATTATTCTGGAAATATCTTGTTTTCCCGGAATCTCTGTAGGCTTCAATTTTGTGATGGGTTTTCAGAATCTGGATGTGGTAACTCACTGCCCCCTTGTCTATTCCTGATTTTTCTACAATTTCACTCAGATACGCTCCAGGTCTGGTTATTATGTATTTATAGATTCTGGCGCGGTTAGAGTTATCAAATATATCTGCATGTTTCGTAATCCGGAACCCGAGTATTGCGAAAATAAGTTTTGTAGGGAAGATCAGTACGTCTGCTGCCGACAGGGCATTCATTACAGCTAGCCAGAGCAGAAACTGCCAGTAGACTGTAAAGTCCCTGAGCAATACTACTTCTTCTCCGTTAATTGAAACTCCGGCCTGGTCACTTGGAGCAGGACTTACGATATATTCCGTAGCTCCGGCTGTAGTTGTTAATAGAAAAAATAGTAAACAGCCAACAATCTTTTTTTTAAATTCAATGCTGGCAAACGTTAAACGTATCGTTCCCGGCTCCACTGACTATTCTCCATAGAGTTTGATCTTTCTGGGTCCCTTTTACACGTATCCCTGAAAAATGTTGTATTGATGCTTATCCTGCTTTTTTCACTCCATTCAGGATTCTCAAGTCCTGCAATGACACGTAAAAAATGTTTTTCGGATATTAAAGATCGCAAAAAATGGGTACGAAAGCCAGGCATATATAGTTTCTGTGCAAAGTCTCAAACAATCAGTGTTACAATCAGTGTTACAATCCTCAGAAAGGTTAGACAAAATTAAAGGGATTATCTAAAAACAGAAGAAGGATACTCCTAATTGAGAACATTTTTTTCAAAAAAAGAGAGATTGCGAGGATGAAATTTCATCCTCACGGACATGACTAAATCATAAATTATTTATATCATTCTGAAAAGCTTTCAGAGAAGCTGCTTTCCGGCTCCTGCTCCGGATTTGCATTCGTAAACATCCGTGATCTTCATGATAGCCAGGGCTTTTGCAGGGAACCTGTCTCCCATGCTCTTGACTGCCTTATACATCTTTTCATAGTCTTCCCCTTCGGTTTTGATCTCAAAATCCCCTTTAATCTGGTAGCAGCCCTTCACCTCAGGTCCCCAGACATAGATCGCGCCTCTAGGGTTTTCGTCAAGGTTCAGACGGGTCTTATGGAAGTAATTGTCTGCAATCCAGATAGTTTCCCTGTCTTCCTGAAGCTTACAAAAGCCAATTGGTATTACGTTCGGTTCTCCGTTTCTGGAGGCGGTTGCAAAAGGGAAAATTTTCATTTTTGCAAAATCTTCTACCATTTCATTGCTTAATTTGACCATTTACTTCACCCCTTCGTTAGATCTGCTTTTATTTGAATAAATTCTTACACATTACCCTATCATTTATTTAGTAAGTTAGGGAGTTGGTGATGTTTAGAATTATAAACAACTAAAGAGCGACAAATATATAAAAAATTGGTTATCGGGTATAGGTGCAAAAGAAGAACACTGTTCTAAAATTCGTAAAAATTAAAGCCATTTGAAGCGCCTGGAAACAAAAATTCATTTTAAAAGGTCTGAATTTCCACAAAAATTAAATTATCATTGGAGAATATTTATAAGTATCTGTCTGAATGGATCTCCTTTTCCAAGGAGATGATATTGGTTTACTCAAATTTGGATGAAATTTTATGATTATTTTTGAAATTGAAGAAAAACCCGAAAAATTAAAAAGACTTTGATTTTGCTTGCCTTAGTTTATCCTGTTTCTATCAGCAAAACATCTTCTATATAGCATATTGTTTTTTTATATATTGTTGCCTGGATATTAGGGGTACCAGAATTATATGTATCCGCCAAAATCAGAATACCACCTGCTGATCATTGCGCTTTCTTCCTTATCCATACCGACCAATTTTTTACTGGCAGTAATGCTGCCGGAGGCGATCGCTACATGCAATGTAGTAAGTTTACGTTTTATTTGAAAATAGGTGTTAGAAACAGCTAGAGACTGTATTCTCTGCCTGGGAACTATAGTAGTAACCTTACCCAGAGCCCTTGAACTGATAAGCAGTTTATTATTCTGTATATTAAAGCCTGCATCCCGATATTGAATAAAGCCCAGCCAAACTGCCAGAGGCCACAGCAAGAGTGTGAACCAGCCATAAGGTAAGAAGAACATTGCTAATATAGTTACAAGAAATGCCGGTATAAGATTTATTAAAATATACCTTATCCGTGAACGGATAGGAAGCTGTTTGGTTTCAAGCGGGACAGCAAACTCAGGCAGGACCTGTTCTAAAAATTCCTCTACCTGTCTATGAGGGATTATCGGAAAAAGAACACTAGATTCGCCTTTTTCTTCGGCATTGCTGATACTGACTACCTGAATACTAACCATTCCAAACGGTTGACGTAGAACGTTTTCTACTACGCGTACAGCCTGGATTTTTTTAATTGGTATGGTGAGCTGCTTTTTTTCCATGAGACCGCGATTAATTTTTATATTATTATCCATACGTATGAGTTCAAAGCCTCCAAATTTAATAAAATTCCCTAACAGTGACAGAATCCAGGTAAGTAAAAATATGACTAAAACAACAAGTATAATAGTAGTGATTGTTTTGCCAGCAATCTCATTTACATAACCCCCTACAATAGTCCATATATTGAGATTGGGAAAGACCTCTTCCAATTGCGAGAATATCACAAATAAACCTACCAGTACCACCCCAATGCTGTTGGAGGTGCTGGACAGAATGAACAAATCACGGGTTGAGAGCCGGAAAATTTCTCCTGTATGTTGATCTTCTGTTTCCTGGTATTTCTGGGCTGGTATGGGTCGTTTACTTTCCAGAATATACCGGAGCTCTTCTGCCCTTTTCTTGGAAATCGCAGGCAGGACCAGTTCAGCTTTGTCCCCCCCGCCGGCTGTTTCTACCTGCAGTTTCACCAGGCCGAATATACGCTGAATTATTCCGGAAGATACCTGAACTGCTTGAACTCGTCCAAAACTAATGAATCGTTTTTTCTTAACGAATATACCGAATTCCAGATGCAGTTCATCATCCTGAATATAATATACATAACGCAGCCAGTAAACTATTATATATAACACATACAGCAGAAGTATTACAGGCAATGCAAAAAGAAACCACCGGCGAATTTCGTTTTGCCCAAATACCAGAATAATAAGTGGCAGTAAGGATTGAAACTGTTTATAAATATTACCTATCAAAAACTCCAGTATTGCTGCTGGGTGCAGGCGTTGAGGTTCATACATCTTCATCCACTACCCGGGCTAATACTGAAATCTTTTCTCGTAGTTCAGCGGCTACATCATCTGCAAGTGCAGGTATTTCATGCTCATCCGCTGCAGTTGATACAGTTACCGTAGAAATCCCAAAATGACGCATTAATGGTCCCTGTACAGTATCAACATGCTGGATGCGTACCATGGGAATTAAAGTACGAGATTTAATAAACACACCATGATAAAGATCAATCTGGTGTTCAGAAACATCGTAACGCCACGTTTTCCATAGAATATTCGGAATCACCGTGATTTTCAGTAAAGATATAAGCAGTACCAAAACTATAATAATAAATAGAATCCATCCAGGCCAGTTCCAGAGCTGCATGGCACCATAATAAGCCAGAGGAACCAGCCAATACAAAAAAGAGCCGAGCAGTCCCGACCAGCGCCAGTATGAGACCGCTTTTTCGTCTATCTGATGATCGGGAATATTTTGCAAAAAGTCCGCCTCCAAGAATAAAACCCACTTTTGTCAGGTAAACATAATAATCCTTTTTATTTTTTACCGTTATTGATTATCAGTATAGTTTGTGAATTTCTTTAATATTAATCATTTTAAACTGTTGACAATATCCTATCAAATTTAGGTTTACAGTGTAAGAATTATCAAAACCACTTTAAATATTTGACCCTTCGCTATTTTCTTGCGGGTAGTTTATATTCACTTCTTATATGTGGAGGCAAGATCTAAGTATTTCAAGTAATTTATCCGCGAAAAATCGCATTCATGAGTGATACTATTTCAAGATATACTACCACACTCGAACAGGCTAATTATCATCCAGCTCAGGAATTTTTCTACCGATTAGTCTATAGCAAAGGCTTTTTACTTTTACCTGCAGGAAAAGATACACAACAGAAAAGAGAGAAAATGTAGAAAAAAGCAGTGAGAAAACAGATGAATGTGAGAAAAATTAAAAGAATTCAATAAGTATAAAAAGAAACAAATGAAAGAAATAAGGGACAGCTATTGGAAAATCCATGAGCTGACCCCTGTAACTCTTAACAGTTCAAAACTTTATCCAGGAAATACTGGTGAATTCGAAGATCCTCGGTTAATTCCGGATGGAATGCAAAAGCCAGCACATTCCCCTGCTCTGCAGCAATAATCATGCCTTCAAGCCTGGAAAGCACCTTCACACCTGGCCCGCAGCTCACGATTCCCGGAGCCCGGATAAACACGCCCGTAAAAGGAGAATCAAGGATAGACAATTCAAGTTCCGCCTCAAAAGAATCTCTCTGCCTCCCAAAAGCGTTTCTGTTGACCCTGGTATCCATAATCCCAAGCAGCTCCTGCCCGGTCTTTTCTACCTGCCGGTCGCCTTCCTTTGCAAGCACGATCAGCCCTGCACAGGTCCCGAGGATAGGAACTCCCTTTGCAGCCGCCTCCTTAATCTCTTCTGAAATTCCCTCACGGGCAAGCAGCCTGCAAAGCGTAGTACTCTCCCCGCCAGGAATTACAATCCCGCTGCACTCCGGAACAATTCCTTTGTGCTTAATTTCAACTACCTCAGCCTCAGCCCCTCTCTCTGCAAGGGCTCTCCTTAAAGCATCAACATGCTCAGAAACCGCTCCCTGAATAGCGATTACACCTATTTTCATTAAAAACACCATTTTCCAGAATTAATTCATTACCTGTTAATCCGAAAATAAAAAATTTTAATTGATTTATTCTTACAGCCCGTAAGAAAGAATCCATTTTTAAAAATTGAATTTCAACCGTTGCACCGGTTTATCACACCGTTTCAAGGGATTTTCGATCAAGCCTCTTAAAAAAGCTTGCGAGCAAGCAGTTTTTCCAAAAGGCTTGCAGGCAATCACATATTAAAAAGACCTGTGATTGCGCCCTCTGCTGACCCAAAACAAAATTCGGGTAAATCAGCCGTCCTCAGAGAGTTGGAAATATAGCCTTTCTTGCCCATAGTTCAGTCCTCCTAGCTCAGTTCAGTATCTTCATTATAATTCAGCCCTCTTGAGCGAAGCGAAAAGGGCTCCGTCCTCCCGAGCCGGGACTAGGGAGACGGAACTAGGGAGATAAAATATATTACTACGAAAAGATTTACTATAATTGAATATAAATAAGAACTAAATCGGTTTTGGGGAAGCCAGGAGAGAACAGGCTTTACTCAGAGCTTAGATAAAAATTATAGAATCTTGCCAAACACACATGAAATTCTTCTAATCACAGGCACAAAGAAATGAAAGTACCTGGAAGAACTTTCATGCCAAAATCAAAGGCAATTCATTTTTCTCGTAAAGTATAACGGTGTTAAACATGATGGATCCGCAAATTGAGCGAAAACTCATTGAAATCATGAGGGTAATTCACGAAAGTGATAAACCTATAGGTGCCCGGGCAATAGCTGATGAACTTAATAACCGGGGCTATGATATAGGAGAGCGGGCTGTCCGCTACCATCTGAGGATCCTGGATGAAAGAGGTTTCACATGCAAACACGGGTATGCAGGGCGTACACTTACTGAGCTTGGGGAAATGGAGATGAGCGATGCCCTCATTGGGGACCGCTTTGGTTTTGTAATATCCCGTATAGAAGAAATTGCGTTCAGAACCACATATAATCCCGAAACTAATGACGGAGTAGTTCCTGTAAATGTTTCATACTTTGATAAAGGCGATTTAGAGACTGTTATTGACCTTATCTCGTATACCGCACACGAAGGGTATATGATAAGCCCAAGAGTAAGGATAATTGAAGAAGATGAGGAACTAGTTTCCCTGCCTCCTGGAAAAATCGGAATAGCTACGGTATGCAGTGTTGCTTTTGATGGACTCCTCCTCAAAGCAGGCATCCCTGTGGAACCTGCCTACGGCGGGATTCTCCAGATAGAAAAACGAAAACCTGCACGCTTTTTAGATTTAATTTCCTACAGTGGAACCTCAATTGATCCCATACAGATTTTCATGAGCAGAAAGACTACTTCTGTCCTTGACGTGCTCGAAAAAGGGGAAGGCAGGATTCTTGCCAATGTCCGGCAGATCAATTCCTCGGCTTATGAAAGAGCTGGAGAAATTATCAAAATTGCAGAAAAAGTAGGTCTTGGAGGCTGTTTCCCTCCTGGAGAGATTAATCAAACCTTACTTGGGGCACCTGTTGAAACCGGTAAGTTCGGAATTGCAATCGTAGGAGGCATTAACGGTATCTGTGCCCTTGAAGAGACTGGAATTAAAATCAACACGAATCCTGTTTCTACTGTTATGGAATATCGGACCATGACAGAAATCTGAGGAACCCATGTTCAGGCTTACTGTTATCTACGACAACAAAGCCAATCAGGATTTCACAGCAAGCTGGGGTTTTGCAGTTCTTGTTGAAACTAATCATGAAACCATTCTTTTCGATACCGGATGGGATGGGGGTCTCCTCCTTAGAAATATGAGGAAGCTTAATATTGATCCCGCAGATATCAGAAAGCTGGTAATCTCTCACCAGCACTGGGATCATATAGGAGGCCTTCCTGAAATTCTTCAGGCAAATCCCAGGCTTGAAGTCTATGTTCCTGCTTCTTTTTCAGAGAATCTGAAAAAAGAAATTGAGAAAAGAGCGACTCTTATTGAAATAAAAGAGCCTATAAAAATCTCTCGGGGTATCAGAAGTACAGGGGAATTGGGAGATAAAGTAAAGGAGCAGGCATTGGTTCTGGACACAGGAAATGGATGTTACGTGCTTACAGGCTGTGCTCACCCCGGACTTGCCGCAATTCTGGATACTGCCACCCGCTGCGGGAAAGTAAAGGGAGTTCTCGGAGGGCTTCATGACAATTCGGAGTTTGAAAGGCTGAGAGGGATGGAACTTATAGCAGCCGGACATTGTACCTCACACAGAGAAAAAATAAAAGAAACTTTTCCAGAGACGTTCGTAGAAATTAAAGTCGGCCTGAAGCTGGATCTGAGATAATTAATCTTCCTCTGGAAGATAGTTTTTCCTAACTAGTTTGTTTGCCTAATTAAACTTATTTATTCTCTAGAATTGAAAATAAAAATTAGATATTACCTTTTTCAGTATAGGAAATTAAAGAGTTTATTTTCCAATTTTTTGCGTTTAGTCCTGAACTGAAATCCGACATTTAAAAAGTTTGGGTTATTAAAACGATCTGTATTTAGCACCATACTTTAAACAAATACATAAAATGAGCAGCGAATGTATAATTAGAAATAGAATGCCCTCTAAAAGAATAAAGTGTTTGGTGGGAAATAATAGGAATTGGGGAAAAGTACCGGAACTAAAGATACCTGAATTTTCCGACTTTTGATGTTTTTCCTACCATATAAATGCATTTCGAATAAACACGTTTTCAATCACTAACTTTTCTAGGTATGGAAAAGTAGAAGGAAACCATATCTAAAATGAAATGAAAGGGAGAAAATGTTGATGCTGGAAATAGAGGACCTAACTGTTGAGGTCAACGGAAAAACTTTGCTTCATGACGTGAACCTCGAAGTCAAAAAAGGGTATATTAATGTGCTTTTTGGTCCAAATGGAGCCGGAAAGTCAGCTCTAATGAGAACAATCATGGGGTTCAGCGAATACAGGGTTGTAAAAGGCAGGATTCTGTTTAATGGGGAAGACATTATAGGTCTGTCTGTGGATGAGCGAGCCCGACTCGGATTGGGAATTATGATGCAGCGTCCCCCAGATATGTCCGGAATTAAACTGAGGGACCTAGTAAAAGTATTATCGAAAGGACAAAGAGACCCAGAAGTCCTTGCCGAGAATCTCGATATGAAACGTTTCCTGGATAGAGATGTGAATGTGGGATTTTCAGGGGGAGAAATCAAACGTTCAGAACTTCTGCAGCTTGCAGTCCAGAACCCTAACCTTTACCTGCTTGATGAGCCAGAATCCGGAGTGGACCTCGTGAGCATAGAGCAGGTAGGAATGACAATAAAGGGACTGCTTGAAGAAGGGTTGAACTGCCCCGGTGAAAGCTGCGAGAAAGGTAAATCAGCCTTAATAATCACTCACACAGGCCAGATTCTGGATTATATAAAGGCAGACAGAGGATATATCCTCTGCAACGGAACGATTATGTGTTCAGGAAATCCCCTAAAAATGCTAGAAGAAATAAAGAGTAGAGGGTACGAGGAGTGCATAAAATGCAGACTGATCAAGTGAACCTTAAAAAACAGGCTGAAAGTGCAGCCAAGAAAAAAGCAGCTTTCGGAGAGGACTTTGAGCTAGAAAAGTTCGAGGAAGGTTCCAAGGTTAGCAAACCTATTGAAGATCTCAAGACCCTTGACGAGGACAGCAAAAGAACCCTGCTCCAGGTAGGAGTGGTACCTAGCGAAGAAGGCCGGTCGGGAAGTCTGCTGGTACTTGATAATGCAGTTTCGCATTCTTCCCTGAGAGACAAAAATGTAGAACTTATGTCCACGCAGAAAGCCCTGAAAAAGTATGAATGGCTTAAAGAATACTCCTGGAAGCTTGTAGCTGTTGATACCGACAAATACACGGCAAAAACTTATCTTGAAAACGCGGATGGATACTTTATCCGGGCGCCTGCAGGCAAAAAATCGTCCCTGCCAGTTCAGACCTGTCTTTTGCTTGGTAGTAATAAGGTCTTCCAGACTGTACATAACATTGTAGTAGTCGAAGAAGGCGCCAGCCTTGACATTATCACAGGCTGCACGGCTAAAAAAGGCGTGGAAGAAGGTCTGCACCTGGGAATTTCCGAGATGTACGTAAAAAAAGGCGCCACCCTGAATTTCACAATGATCCATAACTGGGCCGAGCAGATAGGAGTCCGCCCGAGAACAGTGGTTCATGTGGAAGAAGGAGGGACATATGTAAGCAATTACATTTGCCTGAAACCTGTCCGTTCCGTCCAGATGTACCCTACTGTCAAGCTCGAAGGGGAAGGAGCAGTGACCAGGTTAAATACCATAGCCATTGCTCATTCAGGCTCTGAACTGGATCTCGGAAGCAGAGCGGTTTTCAATGCCCCAGGTACGAAGGCAGAACTGATTTCAAGAACAATCACAGTCGGTGGAAGAATAATTGCAAGAGGCGAAATGATAGGCAATGCAAAAGGAGCAAAAGGACACCTTGAATGCAAAGGGCTTGTCCTTACCGATAAAGGAAGTCAGCTCGCAATCCCAATCCTTGAAGCGAACGTAGATGATATCGAACTTACTCACGAAGCAGCCGTAGGGAAAATTGCAAAAGACCAGGTGGAGTACCTGATGGCTAGAGGGCTTACTGAAGATGAAGCAGTGGGTATGATTGTACGGGGGTTCCTTGACGTTGGAATAAGAGGAATTCCGGAAGAACTGAGAAAGGAAATCGAAAATACAATTACACAGACAGCCTTTGGAATGTAATTCAAGAAGAACATAATTCAAAACAAGTCTATTCAAAACCATTCTATTAAAAAAGAAATTTAGAATAAAAAGGCTTGAAAAGTGATCTCGGTTTAAGAGCAAACAAGGGGTATGGAAAAAAAACGGAAACTTGATACAGCTTCTCAGGATCAGAAGAGTCTGGAAAAGGGTGTGTGAATCCGGCAGGGGAAAAGGAGAAACCTGCCGGTTTTTTGTGGAGTATTCGTGGATTTTAATGATCTGAATTCTTGGACTTGTGCTAATGAGTGGAAATGTTCAAATGAGCAGAGAAACTATCTCCCTTTGGCAATAATGAATTATAAAGAAGGGATGAATCTACGACTAAAGATCTAAAAAAACTCTCCTGCAGAAATGCGAAAGTATGGATATACCCTTGGTTGGGGTTGCCAATATTGAGAGATGGAATAACCCTCCTTTTTTACCCTAGATGCCTGAAGAATTCTATCCTCAGTCCATATATCCCGAAGCAAAATCAGTGATAGTTATTGGATTGCCAATCCCTCTACCGGTCCTGGAGACATCTCCCTCAATATATTACCGCGAGCTGTACAATACTGTAAATACCTTATTGGATCAATACACATATCGGCTTGCCAACTTTCTGACTGAGAGAGGATACCCATCGATTTTCATACCTAGAGACGGGTACGGAGGCATTCAGGTATTTCTGGAGAATTCCATTGCCTTCTTTTCTCACAGGCATGCCGCTTTGCTCGCTGGCCTGGGAACCTTTGGGGTAAATAACACGATCCTTACACCAGAGTATGGTCCCAGGGTCCGTTTCGGTTCAATTCTGTCCACAGCTGAACTCCCTCAAGATCCAATGATGGAGACTGAACTTTGCACCCGCTGTATGCGTTGTGTAAAAATGTGCCCATTGAATGCTCTTAATAAGGAAGATTACCCCAGCGGACTAACAGATAAGAAAGCCTGTTCCTCTTATAGTGCTGAATTAAACAAGCGTTACATTTCACCTTGCGGTATATGTATCAAGGTCTGTCCAATAGGGAATGATAGAGCGCTATATAAAAGGGATGATGATGCGATATATGCAGATAAGGATCTTTTTGCCAATTATCATAAAGCCTGGAAGCATGTTAGATCTTATGGAGGAAAAAATCTATAATCACCTGAATCTGGCAGAATTATATTTTACAATGTGAAAATTGACTTCACATCAGATGAATATACTTCTTTTTTGAAAGATATAACGAAGTTGCTTTACTTGCGTTCTACTCTCATATTCCATGTGGGATACCTATCAGTTTTCTGCATGCAGGTAAGATTATAAAAGCATCCATAATAAATTAAGTACTTCCTATTTTTGGCCGAACAGTACAGTACTTGATATTGTATAAATACTACGACAAAAATATTACAGTACTGTAGCGATATGGAGGGATTGAGATTATAGATTTTGCCTGTAAAGAGTTCGAAATCGAAGATGTAATCAAGTGCGCTCTTAATCTTACAAAAGCAGACCTGAACGTTATGAAGCATATCTTAAATGAAGAAGAGCAGTGGGTTGACACCGATTACCTTTCGAAAGCCCTGAAGTTGGATATCTCCACAGTCCAGCGCTCCGTCAAAAAACTATATGAGAAAGAGATTCTGCAAAGGTCGCAGCAGAACCTGGATGGGGGAGGTTATGTCTTCAAGTATAAGGTCAACTCAAGGGCTAAAATAAAGAATATTATAATGGATGTAGTGAATTCCTGGGCTTACCGACTTGGACAGGAACTTGAAAAATGGGAAAATGGAGGGTGATTAAGTTTGCTTAAAATAACGCCTTACCTGGGAATTCTGGTTCTTATCGTTTCCATAGGAGGGCTCTGGTATCCGGCACTCGGGTACTTCATGCTACTGATTTTTGCAACAATTTTCCTGAGCAGTCCTTTCAGAGGCCGATGGTTCTGCGGAAATCTCTGCCCAAGGGGAAGTTTTGTCGACTTCTGGGTCAGCAAAGTTTCAAGGAAAAAGAAGATTCCGGACACCCTGCGTAATCTGTGGGTCCGTCTGCCGATCTTTTTCCTGCTAATGGGTTTTATGGGATACAGGATAGCGGGTATCCTTGGGAGCCTTAATACTTTCGAGAAAATCGGAATGGTGTTTGTCACTATGTGTCTGGTCACAACCACAATTGCGGTGCTTCTGGGCACCTACCTGAGCCCAAGAACCTGGTGTTTCTTTTGTCCAATGGGAACAGCTCAACGCTTGCTTGGTGAAAAGAAATATCCTCTGAAACTCGCAAAAGAAAAATGCATTAACTGCAGCAAATGCGATAAAGTCTGCCCCATGCAGCTCAGAGTCCGTGAGGACGACACAAAACCTGATTGTATCAAATGCGGACGCTGTGTGAGTGCTTGTCCGAAAGATGCCCTCTATTTCTAATGCAACTTTGTAATTTTCCTTAGTATTTATAAAAATAGATAATCCCTAAATCCTGGGTCTGAAGTTCTGGACTTAATGAACCTGAAAAAATAATCCTAAAAAGCATTGGAAGATTCAATTGATCCCTTTTTTTCAAATTTGATAACCTGAGCTCCAGAGAAATTCTTATATAGAAGTGCTTGCATTAAGAATAGGAAATTACGCACAAAGGTAAACGTGCTCAGGAATACAATTAATAAAATTTATAGAAATTCATATTATAAAAGGAGATTGAAGCTTGGCAGCACAACCGATCTTTATATTAAGGGAAGGCAGCAAGAGAACTCATGGTTCCGATGCCCAGCACAACAATATTATGGCCGCAAAGGCGGTTGCTGAAGCGGTAAGGACTACTCTTGGACCCAAGGGTATGGACAAGATGCTTGTAGACTCCATGGGTGATGTTGTTATCACCAACGACGGAGCAACCATCCTCAAAGAAATGGACATCGAGCACCCAGGTGCAAAGATGATCGTGGAAGTCGCCAAAACCCAGGACGCCGAAGTCGGAGACGGAACCACAACAGCAGCCGTACTTGCCGGAGAATTTTTGACAAAAGCAGAAGACCTGCTGGAAAGCGGAATCCACCCAACAGTAATTGCAAACGGTTACAGACTTGCAGCAGATCAGGCTACAAAAATAATTGACACCATCACTATCAGTGCAGCTCCCGAGGATGTTGAAACCCTCGAGAAAATTGCAGCCACAGCCATTACTGGAAAAGGCGCAGAGGCTAACAAGGACCAGCTTTCCAGGCTTGCAGTCAGAGCCGTAAAGTCAGTTGCTGAGAGAAACGAAGATGGGGAGATAACTGTAGACATTGAGGACATCAAGATAGAGAAAAGACCCGGCGGAAGCATCAAGGACTCCGAGATCGTCGATGGTGTGATTGTCGATAAAGAACGTGTCCACACAGGCATGCCAGAGGTCGTAGAAAACGCAAAAGTCCTACTCTTAAGCGTGCCTATAGAGCTCAAGAAGACCGAGACAAAAGCCGAGATAAAGATCACCACCCCTGACCAGATGCAGCTTTTCTTAGACCAGGAAGAAGCAATGCTCAGGGATATCGTGAACAAGGTCATAAACACAGGCGCAAACGTTGTCTTCTGCCAGAAGGGAATTGATGACCTTGCCCAGT
>ENA-UOOK01004309-UOOK01004309.1-fermentation-metagenome-genome-assembly--contig:-NODE-4309-length-15383-cov-3.793907_pt1 | contig 15383 bp, 14 predicted proteins | sample MGYA00245777_ERZ724023 | MGnify/ENA primary metagenome ERZ724023 (study PRJEB28704, sample SAMN03018312) | fermentation metagenome | biome: anthropogenic terrestrial biome; feature: soil; material...
AAGAATAAAACTCAAAAAGAGATTTCAAAAGCTATAGAAATAAATCGTGCTACATACTCGCATTATGAAAATGGATTAAGAATTCCTAAAATTGATATAGCAGGTAAACTTGCATCATATTTTGGTGTCATGGTAGAAAATATTAATTTTTTACCCCAAAATGATACAATAAGCCACAATAAGCAAAAGGAGATAGCGAGCTAATGATTAAATTAGTATTCCTAGAGCCTAACAAAATTGATGCTGTTCCTTTTACAACTTCAAAAGTAATTGCTGATAACGGTAAAGTAAAACACGACACAGTTCAAGTAAAAAATTAATTTTCTTTAATTTTAATATTTCCATTTTCTTCTTCAAAATTTCTAATACATTCTTCAACTAAATATTCTATCTGCATGGAAATGGAACGCTTATTTCTATCTGAAATATATTTTATTTTTTCAGCAATACTATAAGCGACAGAACCACTTACACCATTATCGATTTCATCAAAGATTTTTGTTTGTAATTGTAGAGAACTTCCTAAAACAGTTTTTAATGCTAACATAAATCTTGACATTTCACCGCCTGATGCTGTTTTAGATAGTGGTTTTACTGGTTCACCTTTATTAAATGAAATAAGAAAATCAATTTCATCTATTCCATCTTTTTTAAAATTTATATTGCTTTCATCAATTTCGTTAAATGTTATTTCAAACACTGTATTACGTAATTGCAAATCATATAAATGTTTTTTTGTATCTTCAACTAAACCTTTACTTATATTAATTCTTTCGTTTCTAATATCTTTTGCAATTTTTAAAGTATTTATGAAAGATTTATCTACTTTGACTTTTAATTCATGCAAATATTCGTCTGCGTTTTCAATAAAATTCAAATTTTGTTTAATTGATTCAAAATATTTTATAATTTCATTTGTTTGCATTTTATATTTTCGTTTAAAATCAGAGTAAATTGATAAACGTAAATTAACTTCTTCTAAATGATTAGGATCAAAATCTAAATTTGTTAGTTTTAAATCATGATGATTAACTACTTCTTCTAAAGAATAATAAGCATCATTAACAACATTCTTCAAAGAAGAATATTTTGAATCGTATTGTTCTAACTTTTCTAGTAAAGATAGAATCAAATATAAATTATCCATTACATTTTCATTATCGATAATTTCGTTAATTTCGGAAATTGATTCTGTAAGATTTTCAAAATTAGATAAATAACTCAATTCATTTTTTAGTTCTTCTTCTTCATTTATATTAATTTTTGCTATTTCATATTCCTGAAGTTGATAACGCCAAAATTCTTCTTTAGTTTTATTTTCTTGATCTTGAATTAACAGATCTTCATATTGCTTAGCAATATTACGGTATTCTTTTAATGATTCAGTATAATCCTTTAATAGTTCACTTATTTTAACATTAGATAAAAACTGAAGATAGTTCTTAGGATTTATTAAACCAAATGTATCAATTTGCGAGTGAATATCTCCAATCTGATCTGAAACTTCTGATAGTTGAGATAATGTAACAACTGTATTATTAATTCGACAAACAGATTTACCATTGCTATATAATTCTCTTTTAATAATTAAATTATCTTCATCACTAAAATCAATCGTCAAATCGCTTAATAATTTTTTTATTTCATCATTATAAATTGAAAAGAATCCCTCAATAGTAGCTTTTGATTCTCCATAACGAATCATGTCATTTGATGCCCTTTTACCAAACAATAATCCAATAGCATCAATAATCAGGGATTTTCCAGCTCCAGTTTCTCCGGTTAATACAGTCATTCCATCATGAAAATCTATTGAAATATTGTCAATAATTGCAAAGTTTTTTACGTTTAATGATAATAACATTTTTCTCCCCTTCTATAGATTACTAATTATACTATCAACATCAATCCCTAATTCTACTTTCAACTCTTCGATTGTTCCTGTATCTAAATATATATCATCAATTGCATAATGTTTAATTTTTAAATTCAAATCGGATTTAATATTTGCATCATTGATTAAAGAGCCTAATGATCCATTCCTAACAACTTCTTCTACAATAATAACTTGCTTATTTGCAAGTTTTTTAAGCATATTTATGTCAATTGGCTTAATAAAACGGGCATTTATCAAACCGACATTTTTTAATTTATCTTTATAAATATCAACTTCATCGCCATATGTGATAATGTTCAAATCTTGAATTGGTAATTCTTCCACCCATGAACCTAATTGAATATCTTCTAATAAGTATTCTTTTCTAACAACATTCTTCTTAGGGTAACGTATTACAAATGGACCGTCATATTCTATTGCCATTTTTAAAAGATTTTTTGCTTCTGATAAATCTTTAGGAGTCGTAATAACCATATTTGGTAAATGACTTAAGAACGCAACATCAAAAATACCTTGATGTGTTGATCCGTCTCCACCGTTAATACCAGCGCGATCAATTAAAAAAATTACATGGTTATTATTACGGGCAACATCATGACTAACTTCATCATAAGACCTTTGAAGAAATGTAGAATAAATAGAAACAATAGGTATTAAACCATTTCGAGACATTGCTGCTGCCATTACAACTGCATGTTCTTCATTTATCCCAACATCGATTAAATTTTTCGGAAACTTTTCTTGCAATAACTGTAGACTTGATCCACTAATCATCGCTGGCGTGATTACATAAATCTTATTATTTTGTGAAACAAAATCAACAAGAAGTTCACAAATTCCCTTGCCCCAATTAACATTATTTGGAGAACTAGTATTTATAGATTTACCTGTGACAATGTCAAATGGTGAAACACCATGCCATTTTCCATTAATATCGCCTTCAGCAAATTGATATCCTTTTCCTTTAACCGTTTTTACATGTAAAATCACTGATGTTCTTGTCCTTTTAGCGAACTGAAAATATTTAATTAATTCTCTGATATTATGTCCATCAATTGGACCATAATATTTATAACCAAGGTTTGCAAAAACATTTGATCCATAAACAACACCGCGTACAGCATTTTTTGCTGATCTAAATAAACGTTGTACAAAAGTAGGAGTTATTTTTTTCATCCACTCATAAGATTTACGGATACGAATTTTACTTAAACTTCTCGATAAACGACCTACATTTTTCGATATTGACATATCATTATCATTTATTATGACTATCCCTTTTTGCTTATTATTCCCTAGATAATTAAGCCCCTCAAAAGCAAGTCCGTTTTGGATAGCACCATCACCTATTATTGCGATTACTTCACCAATATTAACCCCAGAAGCCTTAGCTTCTAAAAAGCCTGCTAGAGCTGAAATCGAAGTTGATGAATGCCCCGCTTCCCAAACGTCATGTTCACTCTCAGTATATTTTAAAAATGCAGCTAAGCCATCTTTTTTTCTCAATTTATCAAAATCTTTTGCTCTACCAGTAAGGATTTTATGTGTATATACTTGATGTCCAACATCAAAAATAAATTTATCTATTGGACTATTAAAGACATAATGAAGGGCTATAATTAATTCAACGCTTCCTAAATTAGATGATAAATGCCCACCTGTTTTACTGACATTATGAAGAATAAAGGTACGGATATCCTTTGCTAGGAGTTCTAACTCTGTTATAGTTAAGTCTTTAACGAATTCCGGAGATTGGATATCTTCTAATTTCATAACACCAACTCCACTAAATTATATGTATCTTTTTTTCCTACTAAATTTTCTAATAATTCTAAACATTTAACACGGTAATTAAAGAATAACTTTTGGGCACTTTCCATCCCAATCGAACGTACAATTGTCGTGGTTTCTCCCTTATCAACATCATCAATATCATCTTTAATTTGATAAGCTTTACCGAAATTTAAAGCAAAGTCATGCCATGCACTAATGTCTTGGTCACCAATAATAGCAGATGTTATAATAGCTGCACTAAATAAATCAGTTGTTTTATGAATATGAATTTCTTCAATACTTTTAAGATCATCAGAAGTATTATTTATATCTAAATATTGACCTCTAATCATTCCATTTGCTCCGGTATAATTAGCGACCATTTCAATTATTTTAATCTTCTTCTCAGCTTTAAGTTGAGCGGTTGCCAACCAATAAAAAGCTTCAGTTAAAAGTGCATCACCTGCAAGGATGGCGTTTCCTTCTCCATGAGCTAGGTGAAGAGTTAATTTATTACGACGCATTTCATCGTTATCCATCGCAGGTAAATCATCATGAATAAGTGAGTAAGTATGAATAAGTTCTATTACACATGCAAAATCTAAACCAATATTATAATCTATTTCTAAATCATTTAAGATCGTAAGCACTAGTAATGGTCTTAACCTTTTACCACCAGGAAAAACCGAATATTCCATTAAAGGTTTTAACTCCTGATAATTATTAATCATCGAATGTAACCGTTCATTTATTAATTTTATGTATTGATCAAACATTATTTTTGTTCACTCTCATCCATTTTAGTAACAACTACAGCTTTAGCTTCTTGTAATTTTACCATACATAAATTACTGAGTTCCATACCTCTTTTATATTTTTCAATTGAATCTTCTAATGAAAGATTACCACTTTCTAATTCCTTCACAATATTATTTAATTCCTCTAGTAATTGTTCAAATTTCATGTTTCCTCCCATTTTAAGACTCTGTCTTATTTTTACTTATTTCTAATATTTTAGCTTTGATTTCCCCGTCAACCCACTTGACTGAAATTGATTCATTATTATTTAAATTACTTATTGAAGTTACAATTTTGTTATCTTGGTAAGTTAATGTATATCCTTTTTGCATCACATTTAACGGATTCAAAAGAATAAGCTTATCAATGATATTATTAACAGATTTATGATTATTTGCTATTTGTAAATTTAAACCTTTTCCCATGTTTTCACTTAATTGATTAATTTTTGTCGCATAATCATTTATTCTTTTTTCTATATTTATTAGTTTTAATCTTAGTTTCAAATCTTGTGTTGTGGAAATGTTTTTTTCAATTACTTTTAAAGGTGAAACTAAATTTAAATGGTTATTTAAAACTTTTAAATTATCAATTTTTGTGTCTAACATTTTAGAAAAATTTTTAAACTCATGACGATTAGCAATTTCTTGATATCTTGAAAAAGAATTAATCATTGATTGCTTTGCTAATGAAGTAACTTGACGAGCGTTATTACTAATTTCACGAATAATATCATTCTTTTCTCTTGTTGCAAGAACAGCAGCTCCGGTAGGAGTTGGTGCTCTTAAAGAAGCGACAAAATCACAAATTGTATAATCGGCTTCATGGCCTACGGCTGAAATAGTTGGAATTTTGCTGTGAAATATTTCTCTAGCCAACTCTTCATCATTGAAACAAGATAAATCTTCGATTGTTCCTCCGCCTCGACCGATAATAATTAAATCCACAAGGCGTCCTTCATTTGCTTTTTTAAGAGCTTTAATTAAACTTTTAGGTGCTTGTTCACCTTGTACTAATGCAGGATATAAATATATTTCAGCAATTGGAAATCTTTGCTCTATTGTAGATACAATATCATGAAGAGCATCTCCTGTTGCAGATGTAATTACTCCAATCTTTTCACTCATTTTAGGAATAGGTAATTTATATTTTTGATCAAACAATCCTTCTTTATCTAGTTTTTCTTTTAATTGTAAGAATCGTAAATAAGCATCTCCTAATCCTGCTTCTTCCATAGAATACACAGTAATTGAATAAGTACCTCGTTTAAGGTAAATACCAATTTTCCCTGTAACTAAAACAGTCATTCCATCTACTGGTTTGAATTTTAATTGCGACAGATTCGATTGGAACATTAATCCTGATATTTCTGATTCGTTATCTTTTAATACAAAATATAATATCCCTTTAGATAAACGTAAATTAGATATTTCTGCTTTTAAATATATAATCTTTAAATTAGAATCATTCTCAAATTTATAATTAAGATAACGATTCAACGCAGAAACAGAAATATATTTATTCGTTTCCATTGCGTATACCTTTTGCAACCTTATCTAATAATGAATTATTAAATTTTGATGATTGATAATCATCTGTTTCACTGTATACCTTTGAAATATCAATAATTTCATTAATAATTATATTTGTTGGTGTAGTCGTTCTTAATAATTCAAATACTCCTAATCTAATTAGACTACGATCAACATAGGATAAACGTTCGATTGTATAGTTTTCTAAATTAATCGAAATATGATAATCAATTTCTTTTAAGTATGAAAGAACTCCATCTACTAATTCGATTAAAAATTCTTCATCGTAAGTAATATCTTCTTCATTTATTATACTTTTTATTCCTTCAATGTCTAGTTCATTATTTATGTCATAATTATACAGAACCATCATGCCAATGATTCTACTTGTAGTTCTTAAACGCATTATTCTTCACACTCATTTCAAATCTATTTTACCACAGAGGTGGTGTTTTTAAAAGTCTTTTTATTAAAAAAAGCAGCCACGCTGCTTAATCTACTGTTCCCATTACTTCAGCAACAGTTTGAAATTGAACTCGAACCTCATCAGAGTATCCGCCAAAATCTAATAAACACATTTTAATGATTTCATTCGCAGCTGAAGCCGAATGTTCATCTGCAACAACTGTTACAGTAATTAATTCAGCAGTAGCATGAACAAATGCATCACGATAGCCTTTACCAATTATATCTAATTCGGCCATAATCTCTTTTTCAGTTAATTCATTATACCTTTGCTTATCAGCCAATGCTTGAGCTTTTTCATTTACTGTTGCATCATTTGAAGCAATGATAGCATCCAATTCTAAAATAAGTTCTTTTCGAGAGTTTTTCAAAGTCAAACGTTTTTCTGTTAATTTTTCTAATCTGCCATCAACGTCAACTATTCCACCATCATCCGGATCTTTTTTATCCTTTGCGAAAGGATCTTTAATATAATAAACTGTAAGCATCATAACAAGCGTTAAAAGTATTAATGCTAGTTGGTTTTTCTTTAACAAAAATCTCACCCTCCATAGTCAATAAAATATATGCTATTAGAGAATAATTATGCAATTTTCTTTTTACTATTTATAATTAACATCATTATTAAAAAGTAAATTCCAAACAATACCGAATAATATGATACAAATTCATAATGCGGGAATATCCAAGATAATGCAAAGATAATAATAAATGGTACGATTGATGAAATTGAAGCAATATTATAAGTTTCTTTAAATGATAATGTATTTCCACCACTTCTTAAAAACAACCAAAGTACTAATGAAATTAATAGTGGGAAAATAACACAAGCAATAAATGTATTGAAACTAACTTGTATATTTATATCAGGAATATATAAATCCATTAAATGATAACTTATTTCACTTCCATCTTCTATTTTACTAAAATCAAAGACATTATTTTCCTGATATTTTAATTCTTTTTGAAATGTAGGACTATAATAGATTGCAGATTCATTATAGAATACTATTAAGTATTTATTACCATTTACAGGTTTTTCAATCTCATTAAAGCTATCAAAAATTAGAACATTAGGTTTTGCTTCAGGATCTAATATATCATAAGTATCAAAACCAATACGAATAAAATCTTTTTCAAGAACAAAGTCATAATATTGGATAGATCCTTTTTCAATATCTTCTCCATATGTTAAATGACCATATTCTAATTTAAAACTTGTTTCATTTAATACATTTATGTTTTCGTCATTTAATTCTTTAAAGATATTTAAATAATATGCATTTTGGTCATCTACTAATTTATAACGATTCTTACTGATGTTTGTCATCTGCGGAATTGCAAGTATTAAAGAAGATACAAAGAAAATCCCAAATGCAATAAATACCGACATTGCTCGATATTTGGACATATAACGAGGTACAACTAATGATTTTAAAAAGTTTACAAAAAACATGGGCATCTCCTTAAATTATTTTTTTAGATCAGAACCAATCATATATAGTAGATTATGATTCTTTTCTTTTACTTTTTCTTTCATCCATTGAATTAATGAATGGACTTCATCATCCTTATTAAAGGCATCAAAAATAGTTTTCATATATTCTACATATAAGGGATGACGACTATCATGTAAATTATTTAATTCAAAATTATTTTTTTTAATTTTCTTAATTTTAGATCTTAGTTTGTTAAATTCTCGATTTTTTTCGAATTTAACAAACTTAAATTTTAATTTCTTATTAAACTGTTTTTCTAAATTAAACATAAGAGAATACAATTTGAACATTTCTGTTAGCGTTAGATATTTAATATAATCATCTTGTTCATAATTACCTATAGATCTAATTAAACCTATCCTCCATAACACTCTATTATTAGCATTTTTAGCCAATTTAAATAAATTAGAATATTCTTTTTCGATTCGATCAAGTAAATCTAAATCAAGTTTACCTTCATAATAACGTAATCCCAGGATTGAAATCAAATGAGATATGTTAATTTCTTTCGACTCTTGTTTCATCTCAAAAAATTGGATAGTTTGTGAGAGGATAGAATTACATTCACAATAATATGAATCAATAACTTGGAGAAGGTCAACATCTTTTTGCTCAATGATCGTTTGATTGTTTTCGAATGTATAAATGAAATATTTAATATGACTTGCATTTATGTTTTCAAAATCAAGAGTGCAAAATCCTATTGTATTAGCATAATAACGATAAGTTGGATGACCAACGACATCATTTCTAATATGTTTTATTTCACGTAAATCTTCGTTTTGGTTAATATTAATCATTAATTTATTAAGGTTTGAAACTCTACCTATTGTATATAATGAGTCAACCGCAACAAATAATCCTTGTAATAACCCAAACAATAAGATTAATTTTTCTCCATTTTTACCTTCGTTTAAATATGAAAGTCGATACTCTCGAACTAACTCATTTAAATTTAATAAAGTTTCACAAGATGTTTTTGTCATTTCAAAATTAAAATCATTCTTAAAATGAATAAATTTTATTTCCTTATTATTAATGATTTCTTGGAACCTTGATACAATTTTATCATTATCATTAATTATTGCCATTATACTTCTCTTTTCATTTCTTCAGTTTTATATATTATTTTTTCATAATCATTAAACTCGTAATTAGTAATCAAAGTTAAAGTAAATGCAGATGCGATTGCAAGCAAATTATCGCGAACATTCTTTTGTAATCCTTCGTTAATAACAATTCCAACTATACCTACTTGATTAAAATCGCTAATACTTATTTGCTCTAATAACTTATAGTGTAAAAAGACCTTAATACCTAATTGGTTCAATGATGTAATAATATTAATTATGTTATCATTATAATCAAATAAGCAAAAATTCATATTCATAGCATTATTTATTTTTCCTTCATTAAGAAGTTTTTCAATAGTTTGTGTTGAAAATGAAAGGTAATAATTTATTTTAGGGTTAACTTTTCCAAGACTTTTGTATAATATACTTTCGTATTTATATAATGTTTGCGGTTCTAAATAATCGCGGATATTTTCTTTATTGCTTAAACCATTAATATTACATTTAACTTCGTAGCTAGGTTTATTATTATAAGAATTTAATTCTAAGTACCAAAGTTCAACTGGTTTTTCAAGCATTTTCTCAACTAGATTATTGATTGAAACTTTCCTTAAATATTTTTGATAAATATCATCTGTGAAATATAAGATCCCTTGAGATAAACTAATTTTAGAATATTTAATAATATCATCAATATTAATTAAATCCCGTGGATATCTAACAATTGTTAGTGACTTTAAATTCGCAATATATTTATCCAAAGTTCTTTGATTAACTTCATTTTCTAAAATAATCACAAAAGTGCCATCCGAAAGATAATATGGAGAAACTCCAAAAATGGATTTCAATTCATCATAATTATTAATATTAGCATCTAAACGAATTAATGAAAATTTAAACTCTAAATCATTTACATGTGATTTCAATTCAGAAATTTTATTTTCAAACTCTTCATCATTCGGTGTAATATCATTTTCCTCATTATCTATTTTTATAATTGAGAATTTAAAACCGTCATTTTCATAGTAATACATATTTTCGGTTATAAGGACAAGTCCATCGTTCATAATCAAACGATAACTTACTTCTTCTACTAATTTATTTTCAATTGCATCTCGATATTTATTAATATCAGATTTAACAATTTTCTTACTAAAATCATTTAAACTAACAAGATTATTTTTAAATCCTAATAATGATGCAAAATTATCACTTAATGCTAGTTTATCATTTTTATGAATTATCGTAAATAAATTTGTATGATCAATTATTTTATCATTAAAGAAATTAATTGCCCGATTTCGCTCCTGAATATATAAGTTATAAATCTTACTTGATAATAGTTTAGTAATGATTTTTAAAATGATCGTATTCTCGATTGTTGTTATATCCAAATGTTTAGTTCGATATAATACGGTCATGAATAGATTATCATCTTCATTTGCTCCAATACCTACTAAAAACTTTACTTCAAGGTCAATATATTTTTCTCCTGAAAATACATCAATTAACGGTAGTGATGATTCAGAAAAATCAAATACAACATCATTTCCACTTGTCATCATAACTTCAACAGCGGAATCCTTTAAGCGATCATAATCTACGCTTCGCTCGTACAATCTATTCTTTTTATAATTATAAATATTAATTAGTTTACCATCATTAAAGAAAGGTAAAATTTGATCAAACAACACATATGTAATATCATCAAAAGCAATTGACATCTCTATTTTTTTACTAAATTCCATCAACAAATCGCGAAGATTATTTGAAGTAAAGGCAATATCTGTTAACGAAATAACATGTTCAATTTTTTCGATAATCTTTTTTAATCTTATAAATACTTCATTATTTTTATCATCTTCAAAAGCTTCTTCAAAAACTAAAGAATCTTTTTTTATCATTGTTTTTTCTAATGAATTAATATACTTTTGGACTTTTAACCCTTCAGGTATATTATGTTCTAGCAATATTAACTTTAATTTGTTTTTGTTGAATTCTTTTATTAGTGCTAAATCTTCAGATTGATTAATTGATTTATTTATCTTATTAACAAAAGCTCTAGCTTCTTTAAGCTTATCCATTTTAATTAGTAGATCTAAATAATCATTAGTGATATTTATATATTGAGATTCTTTGTTTTCAAGAAATTCATTAAATATTAAAAGAGCTTCATCGTATTTTTCTTCTAATAAAGATATTTTAGCAAATAAATACTGACAGTATATTTTACCATCTTCATCAGTAGTAACTTCTAACGCATTGTTTAAAGTGACTTTAGCTTCTTTTACCATATTTTGATCAATATATAGTTTAGTTAGATTAGCAAGAGTTAATGATAATAATTCATCACTAGGGAGATTTTCAATAATCGATTTTAAATTATCTACAGCCTTAGCATGTTGATTCATTTCAGCATATATATATGCCATTTCTAAATACCATCTGTTAACATCATCACGGTTTTTGTCATCAATAAATTTTCTTTTTTCAAAAACATATTTATACGCAACAGTAAAATTACGCTTATTAATATAAACGTAAATAATTCTCTCTAAATATGAAACATAAATTTGTGAGAATGTAATTGTATCTATTTGGTTTATATCTTTTGCAATTAAAGCTAATACCTCATCAAGTTTATTCATTTCAATATAAATATCTATGATTAATAAATTACATAAATATAAATATTCTTTATTTTGCTCTAATAAACATTGATCCCGTAAACCTTTGATCATGTCAATTAGTTTATCGTCTCTAACATAAGTAGTTAAAATATTGTATTTTTCACGAATTGTCATTATATCAGCTCCCTGGTTAATTATAACATAAAAGACTTAAAATTCCAATAAAAAAAGGAACTAATTACATTGGCACCATTTAAATAAATAGGATAGACATTATCAATTTACGGGCTTTTCTTAAATTCATATGATACTTATGAGGAGGGATAATATGTTCAACGAATTTAATCAATGCTTTCCAAATTGTTGGGAGCATTGTCACAATCAACCAATATCTATGCCGCATGTTCATGAATTTACTGGAAGCACAAGATTAAGTAATACTAATCCTATTCATAACCATCGTTTTGCTGGAATAAGTGGACCTGCAATCATAACTAATAATAGCCATGTTCATTTAATTAGTACAAGGACAGATAGTACAAATCATTTTCATGAAATAAATGTTTTTTCAGGACCTGCAATAGATATTGGAAATGGCCGTCATATTCATAGAGTGTCAGGCAATACAAGTTTTGTCTTCGGACATTTACATAGCTTTATTAACGCAACTTTAATAGAGCGACCTAGTTAGCATTAACGGGCTCCTTCTTAATTGAAGGAGCTTTTAAAAAACTGAGCGATTATGCTCAGTTAAAATTCAAGTAAAATTGTGACTGGTCCATCATTTATAAAATCTAAATCCATATGTTCACCAAATATCCCAGTGACAGTTGTTATTCCACCATTAATGAGTTCTTGATTAAACAATTTATATAGCGGTTCTGCTTCTATTGGATTTAATGAATCTATGAATGAAGGTCTGTTTCCATTATCAGTATTTGCATATAATGTAAATTGTGATATTGACATTAGACTTCCATTTACCTGTTTAATATTCAAATTCATTTTTTGATTATCATCTTCAAATATTCTTAAATTAATTATTTTCTTAGCTGCTTTTTTAATAGTATCTAGATTATCACCATTAGTAAAGCCAACTAATAATAAATATCCTTTATTTATTTCACTGAATATTTTATCATTAATATAACATTTTGCTTTTGTTACTCTTTGAACTATTATTCTCATTTAATCACCCTATCTATATCATATACATCTGCGACTTTATATAAATTAGCAATTAAATTCTGAACACCACCTAAATCTTTAACTTTAATTTTAAACTTTGAAAGCAAATCTCCTGATTTGTTTTTTGTGGAAGAAATTGATAGTAATGATGATGATGTTGAATTTATGACATTTATCAAATCAGCAATAATATTTTTACGATCATATGAAAGGATATGTATTAATGTTTCATATCCTTTTGAAACAAACTCATCATCCCATAAGACATCAATATATCTTTCGGTTTCAATATTTCTTGTATTATGGCATTCTTTTCTATGAATAACAATTCCAGAACCTTTGCTAACATAACCAATAATTTCATCGCCCATAATCGGATGACAACAATGAGCCATCGATATTTTTGCTTTATCTAACCCATCAATGATTATGCCGAAATCATTAATTGTTTTATGTGTGATTTGACGCTTCTCATTCTCATTAATTTGTTGTATTAAAGTACTTTCGTCGAATGTTTTCTCACCAGCTAATTTATTATAAGCCCCATGGGCAGATAAATTAGATTTACCAATTTCATAGTAGAAATCTTCAATATTGTTTATTGAATATTTAGAGAAGTTTTCTTGTACTAATTTATCTGATAATTTGAATTCAGCAGTATCACCTTTATAATAAAGAGAAAATTCATCTTTTCCTCTTAAAATCAACTGATCTCTTTTTCGATGATTTAGTATAGCAATTATTTTATGTCGAGCATGACTTGTTTTTACGATTTTTAACCATGCTTCATTAGGTCCATTAAAATTTTTTGAGGTTTTAATTTCAACCACATCGCCAGTCTTTAATCCATATGTTAAAGGCACGATTTTTCCATTTACAATTGCACCTACGGTTTTATTACCAATTTCACTATGAATACGGTAGGCAAAATCTAAGGGAGTTGCACCCGCAGGAAAATCTAAAACATCTCCATTAGGGGTGAAAACATAAACATTCGCTAAAAAGATATCATCTTTCATTATGTCAACAATATCAGATGCATCATCATCATTTTCTGAATGCTCAACCATTTCTTTATACCATTTAAGTTTTTGTTGAATCTCAAGTTGCTCCTGTTCAGCAGTATTATTCCGATTTTCTTTATATGCCCAATGTGCTGCAACTCCAAATTCAGCAATATTATCCATTTCCTCAGTTCGAATTTGGACTTCAAATATTTTCCCATTTGGTCCGATTACAGTCGTATGGAGTGATTGATACATATTTGGTTTAGGCATTGCGATATAGTCTTTAAAACGCTTTGGAATTGGTTTAAAGTTAGAATGAATTACACCAAGAACATGATAACAGGCAGCATCATCATTAACGATTAATCTTAATGCTAGAAGATCAAAGATTTCAGTAAATTCTATGTTTTTTTCGCGCATTTTTTTATGGACACTATAGATATTTTTTACCCGGCCTTTAATTTCAAATTCAATACCATATCCATTTAAAAGAATGGTTAACTCTTCAATCATATTCGCAATATCTTGTTCCCGCTCTTTTTGTTTTTCATTAATTAGACTTGCGACGTAATAGTATTCATCACTATTTATATACCGTAAACATCGATCCTCAAGTTCAGACTTTAATCTATACATACCTAAACGGTGTGCTATGGGGACAAATATTTCAATCGTTTCCTGACTTGTTGAAACCTGTTTATCTTGAGGCATATATTTTAAGGTTCGCATATTGTGAAGCCTATCCGCTAGTTTAATAATAATTACTCTTATATCTTTCGCCATAGCCAAAAACATCTTTTGATGATTCTGAGCTAAAGCTTGTTCTTTTGATACATATTTTAATTGTCCTAATTTTGATACTCCATCAACAAGACTTGTAATTTCAGTTCCAAATTCTTGTTCCATTTCCTCATGAGTAACGCTTGTATCTTCGATAACATCATGTAAAAGACCGGCGGCTATCGTACTTGGACCAGCGTTAAAAGAAGTAAGGATTAATGCTACTTCTAATGGATGAATAATATAAGGTTCTCCTGATTTGCGATACTGAGTATTGTGTCTTTCACTTGCATACTTATAAGCCCTTTCAATTAATTGAAGGTTTACAGTTTTAGTAATATATCGTCTAACATTTCGCATCAACTCTTCATATTTAAGTGCTACTTCATTCATACGATTCACCGCCTTTCATAGTAGGTAATATTAGTACTGTATTAATGAATATACATCATAATTTTTTAGTTTTTCACGACCCTTTAAGGCATTTAATTCAATTAAAAAAGCACACCCCATAACAATACCGCCTAATTTTTCCACTAATTTTATTGCTGCTTCTACAGTGCCACCTGTCGCTAATAAATCGTCAATAATCACAATTTTTTGTCCTTTTTTTATCGCATCTACATGGATACATAATTTGTTCGAACCATATTCTAATTCATACTCATATTCAATTACTTCGCGCGGCAATTTACCAGGTTTCCTAACCGGTACAAACCCTAACCCCATCATTGCTGCAAC